>Ga0310690_10006697_pt1 | contig 15054 bp, 36 predicted proteins | sample AusTroGonzalo_MG_2_FD_207661 | JGI IMG/M metagenome (GOLD analysis project Ga0310690, IMG submission 207661) | Bovine rumen microbial communities from tropical cattle in Woodstock, Queensland, Australia - Gonzalo_04 (v2) (version 2) | ecosystem: Host-associated > Mammals > Digestive system >...
AGCCTACGGGCGCGGGGAATGCTTTGTGACGGAGCGCACCGAGGACGGGTTCACGGTCGATGGTACTCCCGGCCTTGCGTTTGGATGGGAACTCAAAGCGAAGCAACTTGACGCGAAAGAGCGTTTGAAAGAGGTGGTACGGTGAGAATAACACAGCTAACAGCTACAACGGAACTGGAGCAGACCGATTATCTAGCGGTCGATGATGAAACCGCAGGAACGCGAAAGATACTCCCTGAAGATCTTCTCGGTGGTTTCCTTGAGGACAATTATGTTTCTTACGGAATCGACACGGTCACTACAGAACAACAGGCAAATGCCCGGTACAATCTCGGCATCGGACTCGCTACCACAGAAAGCGAGGGCCTCGTTCAGCTTTATGACGGCGTTGATTCCACATCTACCACGATGGCGGCGACAGCGGCGGCGGTCAAACAGGCGTATGAACACGGCGGCGGTGGCGGCGGTAGTGCGATTATTCTTGTAAGCGGTACTGTTTCTTCGTTGCCAAAAACCGTCAGTTCATCGCGAATTACCGGGAATATGTCCCTGATACACGCAGATCTTCGGAATCCTGAAGCGCAAGACGGGACGTGGACGATAACGACTAGCGATGGATCATTGACTATTACCGGGACGATCAACGGGTCTACTGATTTTTATCTGTATTTAACGGAAACTGCATAAGGGAGGTTTAATCATGTTTTACACGGTAGTCGAAAAACAGCTTATTAACGGGACTCCGGCAACGCTTGCGACTCATTACGATGACGAAAATGCGGCTCTCGCGGCGTACTTCACGATCTGCGCGGCGGCGGCGGTCAGCACAATCGAATACCATGCCGCACACATTATCCGCTCGGACGGCATCATGACCGAGGGTCGAGTATTCGACAGACGAGTTGTTCCCGAAGAGGTGGTTGAAGAATGACTGTTTCCAAGTTAGCACCAACCGCCGCCACGGGAAAAGACGGTGATTGGTATTGGTTTCGGTGCGGCGGCTATTGCGTTCTTTCGCTGACATATCAGGCGAATAATGTGGCGTGTACGACGAGTAATACCGGGCAGTATCAATCCGATGTAATCAGCACGGACAAATATCTTCCGTCATGGGTCAAAACGATCGGAACCGTTACGGGCGCGGCAGGGGAAGGATCACAGGGTGGCGGCGTTCGCTTGCACCGCGTCATTCTCCAAGGCGTTGGGTCATCTTATCCTGTGAAATTCATACTTGCCTGCCCTCAATCGGCTACGGTGAATTTCCCGTTCACGGTCATCGTATTCGGGACGTGCTGATATGGACAAGAGCGGCGAGGTCATCGAGCGAGCGCGAACGCAGGTCGACCGCTCCTGCTATGTATGGGGCGCGGAGGGGCAGGATCTCAACTCGATGGCGAATCCGGAGAAGTGGATCCGCGCCCAGGAGACGACCGGCGACGCGGAGACGAGGGCGAGGAATGTCAAGCGGGATCTCGTCCAGTACGGAAAGATGAAAGCGAAAGGCTATGACCCGATCCTGTGCTTCGACTGCTCCGGCTTCGTTTACTGGGTCTTAAAGCCTTTCGGTTTGGTCACAGGGAGACGGAGCGCGGCTGGGTATTACGCGCAGACGGAGCATAAAACACGCGGGGAGCTGCGTGCGGGAGACCTCGTCTTCGTCTGGAACGGCGTGAAGATCTGCCACGTCGGCATTTACGCGGGCGCGGACAAGGTCATCCACTGCAAGGGCCGCGACACCGGCGTGATCGAGGAGCTGATCAGCAAGCACGGCTGGAACCGGTACGGCAAGGTCAAGGGAATGTACGACGAAGAACCGCAGCCGGTTCCTCCGGGAACTTATGTATTCGAGCGCACGCTTCGATACGGCGACGTTGGCGACGATGTCGTGGAACTGAAGAAGCTGCTTATCTCGCACGGGTACGACAAGGGCATCACGGTCGACACGGAGTCCTCGCCGGTATTCGGCGGGCAGACGCGGAGCCGGGTGCGCGAGTATCAGCGCGACAACAACCTTAAGGTGGACGGCATCGCCGGGAAACAGACTATAACTTCTTTGGGAGGGATCTATCAATGAGCGTCCCTATTGGAACGACACCGACTTTTGAACTCACGTTCCCGCAGTCGAGCGGGGTAGACCTGACCGCAGCTTCGAACGTATATGTCACGTTCGAGAGCGGGCTGACCTCGTTCACGAAAACGGGAGAAGCTCTCGCCCTGACGGAGCGGAGCGTGAGCGTCACGCTGACGCAGGAGGAAACGCTGCCGATGCTGTCCACGGTCAATATTCAGGTCAACTGGACTACGCCCGACGGCAAGCGGCTCGCATCCGAGGTGATCCGCTGTGACATGAGCAAGCAGCTCCTGATGGCGGTGGTCGAATGATCACGCTCCCGGTCGAAGCCGCATCCTCGGTCGAGACCGTGCCTGTCAGCGTGGCGGCAACCGGCGCGGCGTTCGCGGCGACTGCGGGAACGGTTCACGCGTTCGATGTCCGCGTCCAGACGGACAGCGTCGCCTCGCCAGTAACGGCAGGAGCTTCGGGCGCGGCGTATCCCGTTTCTGCCGGAACGATCACGCCCATCGTACCCGATCCGTATACCGGCGAGTACGAAGTGACCCCGTCCGAGGAAACGCAGATCCTGCAAACGATGAACAAGAACATGACGCAGAATGTCACGATCAACCCGATCCCGTCGAACTATGGCAAGATCACATGGAACGGAGCGGTGCTGACCGTATCATAGGAGGAAAATCAATGGCACAGAATGTCATCATCAACGGCGTGACATACCAGAACGTCCCCGAAGTCAATATCCCGAAGTCGGGAGGCGGCACGGCAAAGTTTCTCGACACGAGCGACGCGAACGCGGTCGCCGGTGAGATCCTCGACGGAAAGACCGCGTACGTCAACGGCGTGAAGATCACCGGGAGCATCCAGTCGAAAGCAGCTGCGACCTACACGCCCACGACCAGCGACCAGACGATCTCCGCCGGGCAGTATCTCGCAGGAGCGCAGACCGTCAAGGGCGACGCAAACCTGCAAGCACAGTATATCGCGAACGGCGTGGAGATCTTCGGCGTGCAAGGCTCGCTTTCTGCGGCTGTGATCTCGCAGGACTCCACGACCAAGGTCTTAAGCATCAGCTAGGAGGCGGCTATGGCGAACGTGACCATAGCTGGCGCGAGCTACGCAGACGTTCCGGCGATCGTTGTGCCGCAGACGGGAGGCGGCTCCGCACAGTTTGACGATACCACGGACGCGACCGCGACCGCCGCTGATATCCTTACAGGCAAGACCGCCTATGTAAACGGAGTAAAATTGACAGGCACGGGGAGCGGAGGCGGCGGCGGTACTTATGGGTGGTTTGGAAACGGTGCGGAAAAGGTGGCTACCGTCATAAACAAGGCTATTAATCTGTCCGCTGATACTAGTTATGATTCGTGGTCGGCATCTACAACGGCAACAACGATAAAAGCGGCTAGTTCTACGGCAGATTATACGCTTTCAGATGCAAGCGGGGATTATGATTACTGTTTTTTGAGTAGGTTTTTTTGCCAACCAGTATATATAGCAGGGACAACGCTTAAGTCCACAACATACCGTTTCTGTTTCTACTATGCTTATACATTCTTTGGATTCCCAAACAAAAGTACAATAGCGGATATGCAGGCAGGAACTCCGATAGGTAGTAGTGTAAACACCTATAACTCAGCATCTGCTTATGGTGGTACATCAAATAGCATTACTGCCATTTACTACTACAATAGTTCTGGCAACATAGCCTCTTATGGTTCGCCATACGCTCCTGCATATGTCACTAGTGGTGGAACATACTCGGTAAGCGCAACAAATGGGAAATTTACGGCTTCCATTATGCTTCCTGCCATCAACGCAAGATGTAACTCTTCACGATTTGCTACCAGTATGAAAACGAAAGTGGACTCTGCGAATACCAATATGTACATAACCACAGATTTGATACGCTGTCCCCGTGGAAACGCATTTGGTTCGGCGCAGTTTGAAATGTTAAGAGCAGATTTGAACGCATAAGGAGGTATTTTATGGAGATCCTTACGAAAGAATGGTGGAAAGCAACGCTGATCAGGATGATAAGAACATTCGCGGAATCTATGTTAGCGTACATCGGCACGGGCGCGGTTGTCCTCGGTGATGTGTCATGGCTCGCCGCGCTATCGGCTGGTGCGATGGGTGCGGTGATCGCGCTGCTTCTGGCATTCGCCGGTTTGCCGGAAGTACGGAGGACGGAGATCGAGTATCACGGCCCGATCACGGAGGAGGATCGCGAGAATGAGTGACGCTGTCATCGTGGCACTGATCACGGCGGGCGCGGCTGTCCTCTCGAACTGGCTGATCGCACGGTCGAACAGAGAAAAGGACGCGCTCGCACAGAAGAAAGAATCAGAGCAGCGCGGCAAGGATGAGCAGGAGCTGCGCGACCGGCTGAAGAGCATCGAGCAGAAAGTGGACGAGCATAACGGCTACGCAAAACGCTTCGAGGAGATCGCGGTCGCGCTGGGCGAGATCAGGACTGAACTCAAGCATATCAATAGGGCGGCGTGATGCCCGCGCACGACAGGTGTACGGACAGCCGCGCACAATGCCCACCAATCGGACGCTGTCCGCACACTACGACACGGGTAATCCGTTAAGTTGTAGAGTAGCAGGACAGCGTCTTTTTTTATTTCCACGCGTGCGACGAACGTTCGCACCAGCTCGCGCCGCACGTCAGGATCCGAGACATCCATCCGCTGATAACGCTTCAGCAAGACACGCACCTGCTCCTCCGTGAGGCGCGGGTGCTTGATGTTCGCGTTCGCGATCTTCAGCGTCAGCTCGTCCTCTTCCGCTTCGAGCGCGGTCAGGCGTTCCGCGAGCGAGCGGGATCCGGGCGCGTTCTCCATGCTGTCGAGGATGTTCTTTTTCCTGCGCTTCACTTCTTTCAGCTGCTCCCTGTATCCGTCGACCGGGTCGAACTCCGCGTCCTGATACTCCATGATCCCCGCGCAGATCTGTTCGATCACCTCGTCCGTCAGCATATCCTCCACGGTCGCACGCACGACCGCGTCCTCCAGCACCTCTTTCCGCACCCGTCCGCTCCCGCACCCGCGCTTCTTCCGCGCAGACCGGCACATATAATATCGGTGCTGTGCGCCGGTCTTACTGGTACACATATCCCCGACGAGCGGTTCGCCGCATTCGCAGTACGCAAGGCCCGATAAAATGTAATCTTCAACAGGATGCCCTCTGTGCGCTTTGTGACACTTCTGTGCAAGGTTGTAAGTCTCCATATCTAAAATCGCCATCTGGGGCTGGAAATCGCGTTGCAACGACCACCTCCCGACGTATCTTTCGTTTCGGAGCATTCTAAATATCGCGTTCACGGAGTACGGCGTGCCGTTCCTCGACAGGACTCCATGCTCGGCGAGCATCGCGGAGATCTGCTTCTTTGTCGCGCCGTGGATGTGCATCTGGAACGCTTCACGGACGAGCTTTGCCTTGTCCTCGTCGATGATGATGTGCCGCTCCGCGTCCAGCTTGTACCCGAACGGGATCATGCCGTAACTGATGCCCTTACTGATGTTCTCGCGGATCCCGCGCCGCACTTTCTGCGACAGGTCGGCAGAGTAGTATTCCGCGAGTCCCTCAAGCACCGATTCGAGTATGATGCCCTCCGGGGTATCGGGGACGGACTCGGCTGCGAACTTCAGCGAGACACCCGCTTTCTTTAACTGCATCTTTGCGAGCGCGATGTCCTGCCGGTTGCGCCCGAAGCGGTCTATCTTCCATACGATGACCGTATCGAATGCGCCGCGCTTCGCATCGTCGAGCATCCGCATGAACTCCGTGCGCCCGGCGGTCGAGCGTCCGCTGATGTGCCGGTCGGCGTAGACCTCCGCGATCTGGATGCCGTGATCCTGCGCGTACTTCTCGCAATCGTGAACCTGCCCCTCGATGCTCTGCTCCGTCTGCTGCGGGCCGTCCGAGTACCGGGCGTAGATCGCGCCGATCATGCGATCACCTCACTATGCGAAGACGGTGTTTTTAAAAATTCCTTGACTAGAAACTGCGCGTTCTTCATCAGCATGGATTTCCCGCCCTCGTTCATCGAGCGGAACAGCGCGAGCAGCTGCCGCTCGTCATCGGCGAGGTAGTCGTCCGAATCGCGACCGATCAGCGTGTCCACGGAGATACCGAATCGGTCTGCCACAGCAACGACCTTGTCATAGGACGGTTTATTCACATCCCACGCTCTTATCGTGCCCTGTCCGAAATGCAGTTCTTTTTCGATCCTGTTGATTGATGTGCCGTTCTGCTTCGCGAGTTCGCGAATTTGCTCTGTTAATGAATTGTTCACGGAAATCTCCTCAATTTCAGTATTGCAAACTGGGAAATTCCCTGTATAATGGTGTCGAGGGTTGGGAAATCTCCAAGTTATGCGGTTGGTTGGCACTTACAGTATACAGGAGATTTCCCCACTCTACAACAAGAAAGGGGGAAATGAGATGGCTGTTTATACTGGCGTTTACTCCCGCATCAAGTCCATGTGCAAGGAGCAGAAGCTGACGATCAAGGAACTTTGTTTCCGTTCGGATGTGAAGCAGACAGCGATGCAGGAATGGGACGAGTCCATGCCCGCAGCCGATAAGCTGGCGGCGGTCGCGGATGTCCTCGGAACCACGGTAGAAGAACTTTTGAGGGCAGTGTGATGCAGATGAGCAAAGAGGAGTTCGTCGAGACCATCATGCGGTTGGCCCGGCAGGAGCGGCAGATGAAAGAACTCGCCGAGAAAGAACGACAGCGGAGGATCCGCTACGAATTGAACGACTACATCATCACGACAGCGGGGAAGATGAGATGGGACAGGAATTACAGGCGGTCAAGGAATCCGCGCCGCAGGAAATGGGATTTCATCAACGAGTAGCGATGCGGCGGTTGTGCGCCGCGATCTACAGGCAAGGCATGAAGGAGGTTTACGGCATTGAATCTATTCGAGTTGAACGCGGCTATTCGGAACGCGTACCAGAGCTTCGATCCAGAGACAGGGGAGATCACCGTTGACATCGACGGTCTGGAACTCCAGCGCACGGACAAGATCGAGGGCATCGCTCTCTCCATCAAGGAAGACATCGCGCTCGCGGATGCCATCGAAGCAGAAGCGAAGAAGATGATCGAGCGGGCGAAGAGCGTGAAGAACCGTGCGGAGCGTTGGAAAAGGTATCTCGGCGACGCGCTGACCGACGTGGACGAGGAGACGAACGAAGTGAAGCGCGAGAAGTTCGGCACGGCGCGGGTATCCATCGGCTGGCGCAGAGCCGAGAAAGTCGAGATCGAGGACGAGCCGGGATTCATCGCGATGCACCCGGACTTCTGCGCGACCAAGGTCGAGGTCAAGCCAGACCGTCAGCTGATCAAGAAGACCATCAAGGACGGCGGCGAGGTCACGGGCGCGGCACTGGTCGAGACACAGAGCATTCAAATCAAGTAAGGAGCGGAACATGACACAGGATCAAATCATTCAAATCACGAACACGACCGTCAGCTTCATCACGGTCATCCTCGCGGGAGCTGTGATCACCTCGGCGGTCGGGGCGTGGCTTCGGAACCGGCGCGAGGAGCGTGCGGCGCGGATCCGGGCGACCGAGGCCCGCGTGGACGAGATGCACGAGCGGGAGCGCGACCAGTGGACGAGCCTCCTGCGTGAAAAGGACGGGCAGATAGCCGCGCTCAATAACGAGATCCTGCGGCTGTCGAGGAACTACGACATCGTGAGCAACATCCTCAAGGTTGCGGAAAAGAAAGGAGCAGAGGAATGAGCAAGAAAAGGAAAGCCCCTGTCGATGCGGGAACATCGAACAAGGGCAGGATGGGAAACGGAGCGTTTACCCAGTACGAGTCTATCATCGCAGATCTGTTTGGTCAAGCGTGCGTTCGGGTGCTGAAGCTGAACGAGAAACATCAGGACGAAGAGGGGTACGGCGTTTACTCGCTCTCCATTTTGGACGCGTGCATCTCTTGCTACAAGTACACGGGAACGGGAGAAGCTGCGACCGTCTTCAATGCGTACAAGAGCGAGGTCGCGGACATCGGACTCGACACCGCGCTTCGCAGCCTCATCGAGGCACTGGACGGGGAGGTGGACGCATGAACCGCCAGCAGATCATCGCGGCGATCCGCGAGGCATATCCCGGATTCCGCGCTCCCGACTATGCGAAAGCGCACAACCCAGACTATTACGGCATCGAACTGACGGCGGGCGCGAAAGCCATCGAGCGCGGGTGCATCCCGTCACGGCGGCGGGTGCGCGTGGAACTCCACCGCAAGCTGACGTGGCGTGCGGATCATCCGCTGTTCGACCGCGTGCAGAGAGCCAAGGAAAAGACCGGCATCGCGACCACGCAGGAGCTGATCACGGTCGCGGTCATTCGGTATCTGGAGGAGGTCGAAGCATGAGCGTTTTCGAGAAGCTGAACAGCATCAACGTGAACGGACACACAGAGAAAAAGAACGGCCTGACATACCTCTCGTGGGCGTGGGCGTGGGCCGAACTTCTCAAGGCGTACCCGGACGCGACGTACACCGTCTACGAGAACAAGGACGGCTGGAACTATCACACGGACGGACGCACCGCGTGGGTCAAGACGGGCGTGACGGTCGAGGGAAAGGAGTACATCGAGGAGCTGCCCGTGATGGACTTCAAGAACAGGAGCATCCCGCTCGAATCCATCACATCGATGGATGTGAACAAGGCGATCCAGCGGTCGCTGACAAAGGCGGTCGCACGGCACGGACTGGGTCTGTACATCTACGCGGGCGAAGACCTGCCGGAGGGAGACGAGGATCCGAAGCCGAAGCAGACGAAGCAGGTTGATCCCGAAGCGGTGAAGCAGGACATCATCCGACTGGCGGGCGGTGATATGGGATTCATCACGGAGACCATCGCAAAGACGAAGCCGGGCGCACGCTCGCTCGACGATCTCACGGACGAGCAGCTGCTCAAGTTCCGAGCGTTCCTTGAGAAGCGGCGGTGATGGGAGTGAGGGTTTATATGAAACTGTATTTCTCCATCCTTGAGGACTGGGAAGACCTGAACGACGAGGAAGTGGGCGTCCTCATCCGCGCCTGCCTCGCTTACGCAAAGGACGGCATCGAGCCGTCCTTCGCGGAGCGGGAGCTTCGGGTCGCGTTCAAAGCGCAGAAGCGGCACATCGACGAGGACAAAGAAGCGTATGCAGAAACATCCGTAAAAAGATCTGTATCGGGCGCGATGGGAGGCAGACCGAAAAAGCAAATGCTTTCCGAAAAAGCAAATGCTTTTAAAAAAAGCAAATGCTTACAAGAGAAAGAGAAAGAGAAAGAGAAAGAGAATCCCTCTAAAGAGGGAGTAAGGCGTTTCACGCCACCGACCGCCGACGAGGTCGCGGAGTACTGCGACGAAAAGGGGTACACCATCGATCCCGAACGGTTCGTATCGTTCTACGCGCAGAAAGGATGGATGGTCGGCAAAAACAAGATGGTCGACTGGAAAGCGGCGGTGCGGCACTGGTCAACGCGTGACCGGGCAGAGCGGGCAGCTGCGAAGCCGCAGACGCAGTACTCGAACGCGGAACTCGAAAAGCTGGAGGTCGATTTGAACGGAGGTGACTTCTCATGGTGAAGCGGATCCTGTTTGCCGTGTTCGTCGCGGCGGTGATCCTCGGCGCGATCCTGTACGCAAGAGCGGACGCGGAGGTGGTGTTCCTCGACATCGTGCCAACGCCCGCACCCGATCCAATCGTCAAGGAGTGGGAGATCCCGAAGCAGGACTGGAGTGAGTCGGAGATAGACGGACTCGCGAGTATCTACTGGGCCGAGTGCAACAACGACCGCCAGCGCAAGGCATACACGGCGGTGATCTGGAACAGGGCGCGATACGGCGAGCCGTTCCCGACAGGACTGACGGCGGTCATGTATCAGCGGGGAGAGTTCAACCACGGAAGAGTCTCGGACAGGAACCGGGCGAAAGCGCAGGAGTATCTCGACCAGATGGCGGCGGGGTTCTGCACGATCCCGCAGAGCGCGGTCTACATATCGCGGGAAGGGCAGACGATGCGGCTATACGACATCAACTGGTCGCTCGTGATGGTAGTCAAATGATTACTTTCCAGCGTGACGGGTTCGTGCTTCGGATCCGACGAAAGAAAGACACCTATCACACGGTGATCGAGATCGGAACGCTCGACGGCGGCGTGGACAGGGTCGGGCATCTAAAGAGCGACAGGGCAGCGGACTTCGTGAAGTTCCTAGCGGCGTTCCTGTCGGACGAAGTGTAGGTGATCGCGGATGATGACTGAAGCGGACGAGCAGAAGCTGCTCTTCCAGTGGTCGGAGTGGTACGCGAAACAGCATCCCGAAGTTCGGCTGATGTTCCACATCCCGAACGGCGGGAGCAGGAACCCCATCGAGGGACGGCATCTCAAGGAACAGGGAGTCAAGGCTGGCGTGCCGGACATCCTATTGCCGGTCGCGAGGCACGGGGCGCACGGGCTGTTCATCGAGATGAAGCGGAGCAAGGGCGGCGTGCTGTCGCGGTTCCAGAGCGAGATGCTTACGGACTTGATGCTGAACGGATACAGGTGCGCGGTGTGCCACGGTTACGAAGAAGCGAAACAGGTGATCGAGGAGTATTTGAAAGGAGAAGAAGAATGCTGAATGTGTTCTGCTGTCACGACCTATCAGACGAAGAGAGCAATTACTGCGCGGTGTACGGAAATATATGCCACTGTCCGTTTCCGTGCAAATACTGCGAGGGGAGGTACAAGAGCGATGGAGCTGAACGATCTGAAGAGTCTGCGGAGTGACGTGCTGACCTATCAGCACATCTTCGACCGGGTGGACGCGCTGCGGGATAATCTCGAACGCATCACGGCGCAGTACGGAACGGATCCTCGCGGAGGCGGGAGCGGGGACAAGATGAGCGACATGATCGCGCAGATCGTGGACATCCTGAACAGCCTCTCCGCACGCCTGATCGAGATAGAGAAGAAGCGGTACGCGGCAGAGCTGGCGATCAGGCAGCTGCCCGCGCAACAGGCGACAGTCATGTACCTGCGATATATCGAGGGCATGAGCTGGGAAAAGATCGCCAAGGAAACGCACTACTCTCGGAGCCATCTCACAAAGATTCACAGGGCAGCTGCGGAAAGGATGAAGCATGAGGCTGATTGATGCGGACGCACTGAAAGACGAGATTCTGTCGTGGGCAAGAGTTATCACGAATAAGCGGAGTAAATCTGGTTGAAGAGACTTGGTTCTGCGCTGAAGGAGAAAGGAGAGAGGAATGAGTAACGAAAGAAGATGCGCTGACTGTTTTCACAGGAAAGCGTCCGCGCTTACTTACGAGTATGAAAAAGCGATCATCCTTTGCGCGAAGAACGAGGACGCTAGTAAATGGGAGTGGCATCCATACGATGACTGCTGTGAGGATTGCGATCCGATGCCTCCATTACGATATGCGCTGTATGCGGACGAAAAAAAGATCGAGGAGCGTGGAGAGTTTGAGACTGATTGATAAGGATGCGCTGATAGAGGAAATTAAAGAGCCGTGTAAAGATTGCACGCAAATGGACTGCGGGTGCTTTCTTTGCGATCAATGTGAAATAACAGAAGAAGCGAAAAGAGTAGAAGATGCTCCGACCGTGGACGCTGTGCAAGTCGTGCGGTGCGTGGATTGCAAACATTATCTAGACGGAGGATGCGGTAATGTCGATAGCCAGTCACCGAGCAAAAAACTGATGGGTGTAAAGCCAGATTGGTTTTGCGCTGATGGAGAAAGGCGGGAATAATGGTTCATTTTGCGGAATATATAGCGATGAATATCGTTCTTATGGCAAGAGTAAAAGGAATTAGAATCGGAGAACTTGAACAGGCATCGGGTGTTTCTGTTCATTGCTTTGAATGCCCATTAAGAAAATGTAAAGGAAGGAATGAACTGATGTGCAAGGCAATAGCGCATTACAATAGGCATACGAAGGTATGGGAATATGACGAGGAAGAAGGGGAAAAGGAATGAAAGCAAACGCTTGCGAGAAATGCATCCATTACAGGCGAGGAGAGTGCCACAGGAAAATCTGCCTGCTGATGGATAGGTTCAGCGGAGAAAGGAGAAAAGAATGATATTTTTGAGAAAGCGTGACGAGAAAGCCATCGCAAGGGCGATTGAGGGGTGGAACAGGCGAGAAGAGAAGAAGAAAGAGTTGACCGAAGAACGGAAGAAAGAGATCGCCGAAAACCTCGTCAACAAACTTTCCTTTGCGGAGTGTTGCTGATGAACGGGAGCCGGAAGAACAGGGAGAAGGTGAGAAAGATGGGAAGAAGTCTGCGGATCAGCGAAAATACGCCCGTTGGAACGACCACTACGGATACCATCTGGGTTGGAGATGGTACGCCGCCGAAGATCGCAAGCACAACGATAACGAACGTGCCGGATAACATTATGGTGAATTACCGCGCCACCATCGTGCCGGATAAAAAGAAAGAGGATAATCCGAATCAAAGGATGACCCCGAAAGAAGCGATGAACTGGTTGAGTCGATACACTGCTGTGAGCGGGGTTCCCGATCTTAAGGAGGCCGTGAGTGTTATCCAGGAAACACTGGATGATTGCATCATAGAGAACATACTTGAATAGGGGGCCTTGGGTATTTTTCACGGGTGAAAAGTGGTTATAAAGGAATGTCGATTGAAACCGTATACAGAGCGGCTAAAAAATTGGAATGTTCAATGGATGATATATGCGACCGCGATTTACCAAAGCGGTTACGGAAAGCGGAAATCGAACAGGCAATTGCGGAACTGCAAAAGGAATTAAAGGAGGTTGAAGAATGAGACTGATCGATGCGGATGCGCTGTTTGACCAGTTGGAATGTTATCAGCGCAAATTACACGATGCAGACAGAGAACTTACGGCGAATCAATGCATCGCATTTGTAGAGAATGCTCCGACTGTGGACGCTGTGCCGCGTGAGCGGTGGGAAGAATTGCGCAAAACCATTGTAGAATTTCGCGAGAAAGGGAAGAAGATGAGGCTGATTGATGCGGATGCGCTGAAAGAGGCGATAGAGAAAGAACGGTTTAGCGGTTGGGGAAATTGTTGCGTTGAATTAGACGATGCTCCGACCGTGGACGCTGTTCCTGTGCGACACGCTAGGTGGTTGGTAAATGAAAAAATGCGGTGGATTGTATGCTCGGCTTGCGGAACAAATGTACCAGTAGTTGCAGGGTGGTGTATGGATGCTCACATAAATTTTTGCCCGAACTGCGGCGCGAAGATGGACGAAGAAAGGCGGGAAGAATGAGCAGGCTGATTGATGCGGATGCGCTGAAAGAACGCTTTGAAAGGGAGGAAAGATCGTGCATTGAACACGGGCGAAACTTTAGTTTTTCGTTTGAGAATGGCGGGGAGTATTGCGCGGAGTGGTGGGCGGTTCAGCAAATGGTTGACGATGCTCCGACCGTGGACGCTGTGCAAGTGGTGCGCTGTAAGGAGTGCCGTTGGTACGACAACGTAGATTGGTGTGTCAAGTTAAGGCTATGCGGAGTAAAGGCGGTTGAGGAGACTTGGTACTGCGCTGACGGAGAAAGGAAGAGCGATGTATCTGATTAATCGTGAGTATTATATGTGGTCGATTCAGATAAACGGAAGGATGGTGAAGTTTTGATACTGCGCTGATGGAGAGAGGAAAGACGATGCGTGATATTGACGAGCCGATTCGTATTCGTTGCGAGAACTGCGTTTATTACGGCAAGGAGTGCCACGGTGAGATCTGTCTGCTGATGGTTGCGTTCAGCGGAGAAAGGGAGACGGATGGAGATCGTTAAAGAGATGCCTGTGCCGATATACGAAGTCGAGTGCTATGAGTGCCATTCTGTGATTCGGTATAAACGGTCTGATGTACATTTAGGTTCAATAGTATGTCCCGTATGTGGGATGACATTACATGCTACTACTGTTTTTCCTGTTAATGCGGAAAGGCGGGAAAAATGAGTAAAAAAGATGATTCACAATGATTCATAAATCTGTGATTTAATGCAATCGTGGACGGGTGGTAAAGCCCGTCCATTTCATATCTGGAGGAGTTATGCGGTTCTCAATCATCATACCGGCGCACAACAGCGCGACACGGATCCAGCCGATGCTCGACTCCATCAAGACGCAGGTGTGCAAGGACTACGAGCTGATCGTGGTCTGCGACGCGTGCGAGGACGAGACTGAAAAGGTAGCGAAGTTCTACGGGGCGCGGACGTTCAATATCGAAGCGCATAACAGCGCGGCGGGACGGAACAAGGGCATCGACGAGGCGCGGGGCGACTGGGTGCTGTTCTGCGATGATGATGACTACTGGACGCACCCGTTCGCGCTGGAGCATATCAGCAAGTGCATTGACGCGGGGATCGTGACTGCGGATATGACGCAGTGCGCGTTCATATTCGGCGAGCGCGGACTGCAACCGGCACACGGGCGCATATGGCCTAACGTGTGGTCGAAGATCTTCAGGCGCGAGGGCATCGGTGACACGCGGTTCCCGCTTGAGGACTTCCCGGCTGACGATCTCGGATTCGTACGCAGGATGCTCGCCAAGGGCGTGACCATAGACTGGCAGCCTCTGCTCTGGTATTACTACGTCTACCCGCGCATCGGTTCCATCATGTGGGGTATCGAGCATGAGGGAGTTCGCTAAAGGCTTCTATAAAAGCCAAGCGTGGAAACAGTGCCGCGAGGCTTACGCCAAGAGCAAGGGATACCTGTGCGAGCGGTGTCTCGATAAAGGGATATACCGCACCGGCGAGATCGTGCATCACCGCATACACATCAACCCGAGCAACATCAGCGAACCGTCCGTGCTACTCGACTGGAAGAACCTGCAACTGCTTTGCCGTGACTGCCATGCTGAAATGCACAAGCGCACAGAAAAGCGGTACACGGTCAGCGAGGACGGGCGGGTGACGGCGCGGTAGGCCCCCCGTTCGGCGATTTTCATCATTTGCTGGAGGAC
>Ga0310690_10006698_pt1 | contig 15054 bp, 14 predicted proteins | sample AusTroGonzalo_MG_2_FD_207661 | JGI IMG/M metagenome (GOLD analysis project Ga0310690, IMG submission 207661) | Bovine rumen microbial communities from tropical cattle in Woodstock, Queensland, Australia - Gonzalo_04 (v2) (version 2) | ecosystem: Host-associated > Mammals > Digestive system >...
ATACATAGCCAACTATAACGATGTGAAAGCCATCACACTCGCATTCTATAACGGCACTACCGAAGAGTACAAGACCACACAGCTACGCAGTAGCGCAACCAACTTCGGTGACTTCTCTCTCTCCCTTCCTATAGGTAGCTATACCATGGTCGTTGTAGGATATGCACTTCTGGATGGCGATGAGTTCACCTTGACCAGCCCCACCAGTGCATCCTTCAGCCCCAAAGCACGTGAGACCTTCGTCAATACACAGACCGTCAATATCACCAATGCAGCAGCAGTAGATATCAGTGCCACACTGGAGCGTATCGTGTCAAGACTCAAGGTCGATTCTACCGATGGTCGTACAGCCAATGCAACCAGTGTCAGGATGACCCTCTCTGCAGGAGGCAAGAGCTTTAACCCATCCACAGGAGCCGCTACTGTCAATACCGGTTTCACCAATACACTGAATATCTCAGCTGCAGTTGGAAACACAACCAGCTCCACCAGCTTCCTCTTCCTTGCTTCCGATGAGCAGGATATCAATGTTACCATCGAAACACTCGATGCCGATGGAAACCCCCTCTTCTCCAAGACCGTTGAGAACGTGCCCTTGAAGCGAAATCGCATCACCACCCTCTCAGGAACCATGTATACCAATCCATCCGTAGGAGGAGCCTTCCAAGTCAATACCGACTGGCTCACAGGCAATAATGTACCTTTCTGATTCCTCAATACCTGTCGCTTTTCCCATTTGTTGCTTACAACTTGCGTGGCACCTTTCGTGTTCCAGTGAAACCACTCCCAGTTCAAGAGAGTATTCCTTTAACGGAAGAGATGAAAGCCTCCCTGCTTAAAGCTGAGCAGGACTTGGCTGACGGCAACTGCCTCACTGAAGAGAAGTTCCACGCTCGTTTCGCGAAATGGCTCTAGAGATTCTATATAGTCCGCAGTTTGCCGACAACTTGGAGGCTATCCTCGGGTATTTTGACGAGTTGATTGCTCAGGTTCGTAAAGATTATGCGGACCTATGAAGTAAGAATAAGCCATTTAACATTCAATAGTCACCATGCATACATTAATCCAACTCCCATACGCAAACGATGCGTTGGCACCAGTCATCAGTGCCCAGACACTTGAGTTCCACCACGGCAAGCACCTGCAGGGCTATGTCGACAACCTCAATAAACTCATTGCCGATACCCCATTCGAGGATATGTGGCTCGAGGAAATTGTCCGTCAGTCCACAGGAGCCATGTTCAACAATGCCGGTCAGATACTCAACCATAACCTCTACTTCACACAGTTCGGATCCGCTGCAACAGTGGCCAAAGCACCCACAGGTGCACTTGCCGAACAGATACAGAAGCAGTGGGGTACACTCGAAACCTTCAAGACCGAGTTCGAAACCAAAGGCGTAACCCTCTTTGGCAGCGGATGGGTATGGCTCTCCGCACAAGAAGACGGCACACTGGTCATCACTCAGGAGCCAGGCGCCTCCAATCCAGTCACCCAAGGCTTGAAACCACTCCTCACCTTCGATGTGTGGGAACATGCCTACTACCTCGACTACCAGAACCGTCGTGCAGCCCATCTCGCTGCCCTCTGGCAAATCCTTGACTGGAAAGCCATAGAAGACCGCTACTAATCAGGCACAACACATCTCCGTGCATAAATGGAAGTCATACAGAGTTTCACCATCGACCATACACATCTGAAGCCCGGCATCTACGTATCCCGTGAAGACCGTGGTTTCACCACCTTCGACCTCCGACTCACGGAACCCAACCAAGAACCGGCAGTTGCTCCAGCAGCCATGCACAGCATCGAGCACCTCATGGCCACCTGGTTCCGCAACTCCTCCGTCAAGGACGATGTCGTCTATGTCGGACCAATGGGATGTCTCACAGGCATGTATATCGTCATGACTGGCCATTACACTGTGCACGACATGCGCCGCCTCACCATCCAGTGTCTCGAGTGGATCCTCACCCAGGACAAGGTGCCGGCCACCACTCCCGAAACCTGTGGCAACTACCTTCTCCACGACCTTCCCATGTGCAAGTGGGAGTGCACCCGCTATCTGGATCGCCTCCGCAATGACTTTCACTCCGAGTACACCAAACTCCAGATAACCCTCGACGATGGCAAGACCTTTGCCGATGCGTAAACAACAACGGATATGACTCAGCTTAACAATTCAGACCACGCTGCTCAAATGGCCGACATGGCATCCTTCGATGAGCAGATGCCGTGCGTAGGAATCTTCTGGTACGACCCAGAGGACCATACCCTGTTTGGTGTGCGCAAGAAAGAGCTAACACCTCAGGTGGTTGAAGAGGCTAGGGGCAAGGGAGTTGATGTCATAGATTACCCAATATCTTCCCTCTTACATCAGCCTTCTGACATCAAGCAACGCGAATGTGGCCGTGTAGCTTGGACCATCGACAAGTTCATAGTCCTCGTAGGCAAGTGGGCAGAGCCTATCCAGGACAAACTCACAGAGTTGGTGGAGAAAGAATTCTCCCTTCCGTACTTCGAGTTTGTGTACGACGAACATTGGGACCTTGGTCATGGTTGGAGTGGCGATATGCCCACAAGCAGATAGACGATGACCGCGCCCCCTTGAACTCCTTGAACAAAACATGAAATATTCCCGTAAAGAAATAGACAGGGCAGGTAGAATCATCATATCAACATCTCCTGATTTGTTTGAACAGGCAGAAGCTGTTGTGAAGGTTGATGATTGGCGAAAGTTACACTTACCTGTTATCGAACTCTTGTCAAGCCATGTTGCAGCATTGCTTGCCAAGAACGGGATTGCCGTAGCCTTTTCTTCACAGCGCCTAAAGCGTATGACCTCCATCAAGGAGAAACTTATACGTTCAGCCAGCATGGGGCTTGGAGGCGTGCAGGATATAGGAGGCGGTCGTTTCGTGTTCGATGATATGGACGCTTTGTTACGTGCAAAAGACTCCATTGCAACGGCCACATTCCCTGATTTCACACTTGATCATGATTTGTACGACTATATCAGTCATCCCAAGGATAGCGGTTATCGCAGCATCCATTTTGTCTATAAGTATACCAAGCCAGATTCCGATTTAGATGGTATGCGAGTGGAGTTGCAGATCAGGACCAAGTTGCAGCACGACTGGGCTACAGCAGTTGAAACAGCAGAGCTCATCTCCCGTTCCTCCCTTAAAGCCAGTCAGGGCGATCAGGCTTGGTTAGATTTCTTCAAGTTGGTGAGTGCAATATTCGCACTTAGAGAACAACAGCCGGTTAATGATTCTTTCAAAGATATGACCGAGGAGCAGTATTGTGTTCGTTTTTATGAGATGAACAACAAGGACAAGTTTGTTGATAAACTTCGGGCGTTGGTAGGTGCCGTTAGTTTGACCGAACAGCAGTCGTTCTCAGGAGGATATGTATTGCTTGTTATCAATTACGATGAAAAGAAAGTCGGTATCCGTCATTTCAAACAGGATGAGAAGGAGAATGCCAACGAACAGTATGCACAGATAGAAAAAAACATTGATAGGGCAAAAGCAGCAGTAGTCCTTGTCGCGGTATCCGATGTCAAGGAACTACGTGAAGCATATCCCAGCTACTTCCTCAACTCCGAGGAGTTCATCGCCGCCCTAGCAGATTTCCAACAAACCTGTAAGGTGAAAGGGTATATCAAATAAATAAGAAGACTATTTTTGAGCACGGATGTTGGTTATATGGGTTGATATAGTGTAAATATAGGGCAAGGAATCATTTGATAGAAGAACAACGGTTTTGTCTATTTTTTCTTCGCAAGGTCGTGATCCCATGGGGATGGATGGAGCAAATGAATAATTTTTTGAATGTTTTTGCTTCGAATAAGTACAATGTTGATATAGACGAATTAAAGGAAAAGATAGAGGGAAACAAGTAGAAGTAATAAGGGAATTAAAAACCGCTTTTCAATGTTTTTCTTTTGATCTGGTTTAAATTCCATAGGAATTGATGAGGTGGATGTGGGCTTTTATCCGGAAGCTTGCTTACGAGGAAAAGCAGACAGCTACAGCATCAGAGACATAGTCTCAACCAGAACAAAAGTGTTTTCCCAGTTTTGGTTGGAATAAATCTGTGATATCCGTGCAATTCGTGCGATCCGTGTTCGAAATAATTCTGTGGTATCTGTGTCATCTGTGTTCAAATAATAACCGAAATTCGATAATCGAATAATATAATTTCAATAAATATGAGAAAAATACTTTTGTTGATGCTGATGCTATGTACATGCACCATAGCATTCTCACAGGGAATGTCCGATCAGCAAGTACTTCAGTTCATAGGAGCTGAATACAAGGCTGGTACGAGCGAAGCCCAGATTGTAACCAAACTTATGCAGAAAGGCGTGAATATCGAACAGATTCGCCGTCTGCGCAACCAGTATGACAAGCAGATTTCCAGTGCTGGCAAGTCTGCTGCTGCCGATGGAGCCGTGAAGATGGCTGCTGACCGTATGACTGGTAATAGCGACCAGGCATCGGGTCAGGAACTGACCACTGCCCGTGTAGGTACCACAGGTGAGATTTATACCGACGCTGCACAGGATGTTCAGACTGCTGTACACGATGTGCAGGCTACGCAGGGAACGGCACCTGATGCACAGGGCAAGCGTGTCTTTGGACGTGATATCTTCGCTCAGGCCAACCCTAGTTTCCAACCCAATGCCAATATGCCTATCCCCGACACTTATGTGTTAGGACCGGGCGACCAGGTCGTGGTGGATATCTATGGCGCATCACAGCAGACCTTGGTACACACCATCTCTCCTGAAGGAACGATCACGGTGTCAGGCTACGGACCTATCTATCTCAGTGGACTGACCGTGGCAGGTGCACAGAGCAAGTTACGCAGCACCATCGGTTCCCGCTATCGTACCAGCAACCTCCAGATGAAGGTAGGTGGCACCCGCACCATCCAGGTGAATGTCATGGGTGAGGTCCGTGCACCGGGTACCTATCACCTCTCTGCCTTTGCCAATGTGTTCTATGCCCTCTACCGTGCAGGTGGTACCAGCAGTCTCGGTACACTCCGTAATATCCAGGTCTTCCGTAATGGACGTCTGGTGACTGTGGTCGACCTCTACGACTATATCCTCAACGGTCGTCTGGCAGGAAATATCAACCTGCGCGATAACGATGTCATTCAGGTACCGACCTATGAGTGTCTCGTGGGTATCACAGGCAATGTGAAGCGTCCTATGTTTTATGAGATGCGCAAGGACGAGTCTGTCTCTACCCTCATCAATTATGCGGGTGGATTTACGGGCGATGCCCATACCAAGTCAGTACGTCTGGTACGTCAGACAGGTGAACGCTATAAGGTCTATAATGTAGGTGAGTTCGAGATGACCGACTTCAAGGTCGAGGATGGTGATGCCATCACTGTGGATGGTATGATCAACCGCTTCGAGAACATGGTTGAGATCAAGGGAGCTGTGTTCCGTCCCGGTCAGTTCAACCTGGGCAATAAGGTCATCAGCGTACGTACCCTTATCGAGGCCGCTGAAGGTCTGACCGAGGATGCCTATGCCGAGCATGCTGTCCTCCATCGCTTGAAGGAAGACCGCTCGCTCGAGATCCTGCCAGTGAACGTGAAAGGCATCTTGGATGGCACAGAGGTCGATATCCCTTTGAAGAACGAGGATGTCCTCTTCATCATGACCCAGGAAGACCTGCGTCAGGAGCGCACCTTCACCATCTCCGGTCAGGTCATGAGTCCGGGTACATACGAATTTGCTGACAACACCACCATCGAAGACCTCATCGTCATGGCCGGTGGTCTGCGCGACAGGGCTTCGCTCATGCGTGTCGAAGTCAGCCGTGTCATCCGTGACCCGTACGCTACCAAGAAGAGCGACCAGTATGGAAAGAAGTACCACTTCGACCTGAAGAACGGCTTGGTGATTGACAACGAGCGTAAGTTCCTCCTCGAGCCTTACGACCATGTCACCATCTACGCAAGTCCAGTCTATAACCAGACACGTCTGGTCACAGTGACAGGTGAAGTCGAATGGGAAGGAACGGTGGCTATGGAGAAGAAACAGACCCATTTGAGCGACGTCATCGAGATGTCAGGTGGTCTCACCCCTTATGCTTATATGAGGGGTGCAACCCTGCTGCGTCGTATGAATGACGAAGAACGCAGACGTATGAGTGCCACGATGAAAGCTGTTCAGGATATCCTGACAGAGAAAGGTGATTCCATCTCTTATCGGAAGCTCGACCTGGATAACAACTATCCTGTTTATATTGACTTGGAGAAAGCCCTCAACAAACCAGGTAGCGATGCAGATATCCTCATGCGCGAAGGCGATCAGATTTTCGTGCCTGAGTACAACCCCATTGTCAAGGTCTCTGGTGATGTCATGTTCCCCAATACCGTCTTCTATGAGCAGGGAAAGAATTATAAGTACTATGTGAACGAAGCTGGTGGTTTCGGACATCGCGCCAAGAAGTCGAAGACTTTCATTGTCTATCAAAACGGAAAGGCATCGCTGGTGAAGAAGGGCGCGAAACCCGAACCTGGCTGTGAGATTGTGGTGGTCAGCAAGAAACGCAAGCAACCACTCCAAGTCTCTGAGGTAGTGGGTGCCCTGGGTGGTCTGACCAGTCTGGCCTCTATGGTGACAGCCATTGCTTACATGACGAAATAGTTTTTTGAATCTCTTAAATTCGATGATTATGTCAGAAGAAAAACTGAATATAGAACAGCAGGAAGAAGAGTCACACATCGACTACAAAAAGATGTTGACCGATTTGCTGAAGCACAAGCGCCTGTATTATATCGTGTTACCTGTTGCCTTTGTGCTGGCAGCCATCTATGCGCTGAGTCTTCCTAACTACTATAAATGTACCGTGATGCTCAGCCCTGAAATGAGTGGCAGTGCGTCTGGAAAATCTGGTCTGTTGAGCCTCGCCAGCAGTTTCGGAGTCAATCTCGGTCAGGGTGCTGGTGGTATGGGTACAGAGGCCCTGTTCCCAACACTTTATCCCGAGTTGGTCAACTCCACCGACTTCAAGACCTCCCTCTTCCCTGTCCCTGTCACCATCGAGGGCGACAAGGAGAAAGGCACCTCCGACCGTACCATGACCTACTATGACTACCTCAAGAATGAGTGGAAGTCCCCATGGTGGTCAGAAGCCATCGGAGGCACCATGGAGTTCATCACCGGTCTCTTCAAGAAAAAAGAAAAAGACGTGAAGACACTGGATCCCTTCCGTCTCACCAAAGAACAGACCGACATTGTCAAAGCCATCAACAGCAATGTGGTGTGCGATGTCGATAAGAAGACCATGGTCATCACCATCGATGTCACCGACCAGAATCCTGTCATCTGCGCCACCATGGCCGACACCGTAAAGACCCGCCTCCAGGACTTCATCACCGAATACCGTACCTCCAAGGTTCGTGTCGACATGGAATACTACAGCAAACTCTATGCAGAAGCCAAGGACCGCTACGAGAAGGCCCGCCAACGCTACTCCGAGTTCATGGATGCCAACCACGACATCATCCTCTACACCGTACGCCAGCGCCAGACCGACCTCGAGAACGAACTCCAGCTCCAGTACAATGCATATACCCAGGTAGCAGCCCAGCTCCTCGCAGCAGAAGCCAAGGTGCAAGAGGAAACCCCCGCCTTCACCACCCTCCAGAGTGCCACTGTCCCAGTTAAGAAAGAAGGCCCGAAACGTGCACAGATGTGCCTCATCTTCCTCTTCCTCGCCTTCCTCGGCACCACCGCCTGGATTCTCTACAAAGAAGGCCACCTCAAATCCCTCCTCGGAATGTAAACAACTGACAACTTACAGTTGACAGGTGAGAGGTTACTCTTTATTAGTTTATAGTTTAATGTTTAAAGTTTAAAGTCAGTTATGAGCTTCGCTCAGTAGTTTAAAGTAGTTAGTTCTTATTACTCCGCCTTGGCGGCACTATCAACTTGAAAACTGACTATCAACTATACACTATACACTATACACTATCAACTTTCACTTTTCAACTTTCAACTCTCAACTCGCTTGAGCTATCCCGAGCGAGGAGGAGGAAACGCGAAGCGTAACCTCCCGCAGATTGAGGCGCGAGCCCGCAAGGGCGAGAATAAAAACGATAAACGACAATAACAACATAATGTTAGATAAGAATTCAAAAATCTATGTTGCAGGCCACAATGGTCTTGTGGGCAGTGCAATTTGGAATAACCTCCAACAAAGAGGCTATACCAATTTGATAGGACGTAGCCATAAAGAACTGGACCTTACCGACCAGGTGGCTGTCAAGAAGTTCTTTGATGAGGAGCGGCCCGATGCTGTGGTGCTGGCTGCTGCCTTTGTAGGTGGCATCATGGCCAATATGCTCTATAGGGCAGACTTCATCATGATGAACATGAAGATCCAGTGCAACGTCATCAGTGAAGCCTACGCCCATGGTGTGAAGAAGCTGCTGTTCTTGGGTAGCACTTGTATCTATCCCAAGAATGCCCCCCAGCCCATGAAGGAGGACTGCCTCCTGACCAGCCCCCTGGAGTACACCAACGAGGAGTATGCCATCGCGAAGATCGCCGGCCTCAAGATGTGCGAGAGCTACAACCTGCAATACGGCACCAACTACATTGCTGTGATGCCTACAAACCTTTATGGCCCTAACGACAACTTCCATCTGGAGAACTCCCACGTGATGCCCGCCATGATGCGCAAGGTCTATTTGGCCAAGCTCATCCACGATGGCGCTTGGGACAAGATAGCTATTGACCTGAATAAACGACCTGTTGAGGGCGTCACCGGTGAGAGCTTACTCTTACATCAGCCTTCTTACATCTCACATCGAGACGAGGTTCTGTCAAAACTCGCCAAATATGGCATTTTTGACAACCGAGTCGTATTGTGGGGCACAGGCAAACCACTGCGCGAGTTCCTCTGGAGTGAGGATATGGCAGATGCATCGGTACACGTATTGCTGAACGTGAACTTCAGTGATATCATTGGCATCGAGAAATACTCCAGTGTTCATTATGGCGCCAGCACCGATGGTGCCGTAGATAGAAACCACAGTGCGGGACGTGGCGGATACATCCCAAGTTTGGGTGAGATACGTAACTGCCACATCAATGTGGGTACAGGTAAGGAACTTACCATCCGTGAACTTTCTGAGTTAGTCGTGAAAGCCGTTGGCTTTGAAGGTACAGTAGAGTTCGATGCCAGCAAACCCGACGGCACCATGCGCAAACTCATTGACGTGAGCAAACTCCACAGCCTGGGTTGGACACACAAAGTGGAAATTGAAGAGGGTGTCCAAAAGTTATTTAATTGGTACAAGCAGAGCCTTAGCTAACGAAAACGAAGACGAAAACGAAAAAATGGAAAAGGCTCGGAATTTTCGTAACTACAAGGTTTGGCAGGATGCGGTAGCTTATTCTACCATGATCTACCAGCAAACCGACAAGATGCCTTGGTTTGAGAAGAAAGGCCTTTGCGATCAACTTCAAAGGGCTGCAGTTTCAATTAGTTCAAACATAGCAGAAGGTTCTGCTAAGCCTTCTAATGCTGATTTTGCTCGTTTTCTCGACACAGCACTGGGTAGTGCCTACGAAGTAGAAACCCAGTTGCTGATAGCAAACAAAATAGGATATATAGATAACGATAAGTATAATGAATTGCATAACGGAATCATTGACATTGAGAAGCAACTTGCGGGATTAATCCGCTCGTTGCGCCAATAGTTTTCGTTTTCGTTATGGTTTTGGTTAATTAAATATGAAAACAGCATTAATTACTGGAATTACTGGCCAGGACGGTAGTTACTTGGCCGAGTTTTTGTTGGAGAAAGGATATGACGTTCATGGCATGATCCGTCGTAACTCCTCCGACTATCGTGAGCGTATCGCTCATTTGGAAGGCGTGAAGAACTTCCACCTGCATTTCGGACACATGGGTGACTCGATGAGCATCATCAAGATTATCAATAAAGTACGTCCCGATGAGATTTATAACCTGGCAGCCCAGAGCCATGTGCAGGTGTCGTTCGATAGTCCTGAGTTCACTGCCGATGTAGATGCCACTGGCGTACTCCGTGTGTTGGAGGCAGTCCGTCAGTGTGGATTGGAGAAAACCTGCCGCATCTATCAGGCATCCACTTCTGAACTGTACGGAAAGGTAGAGGAAGTGCCTCAGAACGAGAATACACCGTTCCACCCTTATAGCCCATACGCAGTAGCAAAACTCTATGGTTTCTGGATTGTTAAAGAGTATCGTGAGGCATACAACATGTTCTGCTGCTCAGGTATCCTGTTTAACCATGAGTCAGAACGTCGTGGTGAAACCTTTGTAACAAGAAAAATCACACTTGCGGCAGCACGTATAAGCCAAGGCTTGCAGGACTGCCTGTATTTAGGTAATATGGATTCCCTCCGTGACTGGGGCTATGCCAAAGATTATGTAGAGTGCATGTGGTTGATTCTCCAGAACGACAAGCCAGAGGACTTCGTGATTGCTACCGGTGTACAGCATTCTGTACGTGAGTTCACCCAGCTCGCCTTCCGTCATGCTGGCATCGAACTTGAATTCAAAGGTAAGGGCCTTGATGAAGTTGGAATCATTAAGAGCATTGACGACTCTCAACTCTCAACTCTCAACTCTCAACTGAAACCTGGCGACGTAGTCGTCCGTGTTTCTCCCGACTTCTACCGTCCTACGGATGTAGTTAACCTCTGGGGTGATCCCACAAAGGCCAAAGCACGTCTTGGTTGGAATCCTGCAAAGACAAGCTTTGAACAGCTTGTAAAACTGATGGTTGAGCACGACATTGCCAAGGTGGCAGCAGAAGGTGCCGCAGCAAAGGTGAGAACAAATCTTGCTGAGTACCTTGAAAAAGGAATCGTTAAGTAATTGAACATCTAAAAATACAGAAGATACGAAATAAAATGTAGATGATGAGTTGTTATTATTTGAAATCATCTTGCAAGCTGGCTTGTAGAAGTGATTCAAAACAACAGCAACCTTTGTTTGCAACAAGGCAATCATGTAATGATTGTCATCTACATTTCCAATTTTAGTGCGTTCTGACTATTTCGATGTTTAAACAATAATACACATGTCGCTGTTATACCCAGAGGAGTCCTATAAGATAACAGGTGCTATCTATGAGGTTCATAAAGAGCTTGGCCCTGGACTTTTAGAAAAAGTCTATCAGGAAGCTCTTGAAAAAGAACTAAAGCTTCAGGGTATTCCTTTTGAGCGTGAAAAGAGCTTCACCATTACGTATAAAGGTGAGGAACTCGAACAGAAGTACATTGCCGACTTTGTATGTTACAACAAGATTGTTTTAGAACTAAAAGCGGTCGATGAACTTCTACCCGTTCACAAGGCGCAGGTAATCAACTATCTGGCCCTGACAGGGTACAAGCTTGGTCTCTTGGTGAACTTCAATGACACAAAGGTTTCACCCGAACGCATTGTAAGATATTAAGAGAACATCAAAATATATGAATTATACGAAAGGTTTATTATTATTGATGATGATGTTTCATTTTATTGGATGAATCTTGAAAGCCAGCTTTCAGAAGTTCATCAAACAAAAGAAAACCTTTGCTCTTAAGCAAAGCAATCATGGCAATGATTGTCATCCACATTCAAAACATTAGTTTTTTTCGTGTTTTTCGATGTTCAAAAAAATCGATGTTAAACAAAAGAAGATAAGATGTTAAGTAAGGAAAGTAAGATATACGTGGCAGGGCACCACGGATTGGTGGGTTCTGCCATTTGGAACAACTTGCTGCAGCGTGGTTACACCAACCTTGTTGGCCGGAGCCACAAGGAGCTGGATTTGACCGATCAGGTGGCTGTGAAGAAGTTCTTTGATGAGGAGCGGCCCGATGCTGTTGTCCTTGCAGCTGCCTTTGTAGGTGGTATCATGGCCAATATGCTCTACCGTGCAGACTTCATCATGATGAACATGAAGATACAGTGCAACGTGATAAGCGAGGCATACGCACATGGCGTGAAGAAGCTGCTGTTCTTGGGTAGCACGTGTATCTATCCAAAGAATGCACCTCAACCCATGAAGGAGGATTGCCTCCTCACAAGTCCGCTGGAATACACCAATGAGGAATATGCTATAGCTAAGATTGCCGGCCTGAAGATGTGCGAGAGCTACAATCTGCAATATGGTACTAACTATATAGCAGTGATGCCTACCAACCTCTATGGTCCCAATGACAATTTCCATCTGGAGAACTCTCATGTCATGCCAGCCATGATGCGCAAGGTGTACCTGGCCAAGCTCATCCACGATGGCGCATGGGACAAGATAGCCATTGACCTCAACAAGCGTCCCGTAGAGGGCGTCACCGGCGAAGGATTGTCAACTGTCAATTGTCAATTATCAATTAAACAAAAAGTTCTCGACGTTTTGGCGAAGTACGGTATCTACGATAACCGAGTTGTCCTCTGGGGTACAGGAACACCTTTGAGAGAATTCCTTTGGTCAGAAGATATGGCTGATGCATCCGTTCATGTACTCCTGAACGTCAACTTCAGCGACATCATTGGCATCGAGAAGTACAGCTCTGTACACTATGGTGCCAGCACCGATGGTGCAGTAGACCGCAACCATTCAACAGGCCGTGGTGGATACATCCCTTCATTAGGTGAAATTCGTAACTGCCACATCAATGTAGGTACAGGCAAGGAACTCACCATCCGTGAACTCAGCGAACTGGTAGTCAAGGCCGTAGGCTTCGAAGGAATTGTAGAATTCGATGCCTCCAAACCCGATGGCACCATGCGCAAACTCATCGATGTCACCAAACTCCACTCCCTTGGTTGGACCCACAAGGTAGACATCGAAGATGGCGTCCAGAAACTCTTCGACTGGTATAAACAAAGCTTGGAAAGTTAATGCTAAGGCATTCGCTCCAGGCACAAATGGTTTGCGCTGCGCCAACAGAGTCTTCCGTTCAGGATAGAGGAACAACGGTTTTGAATGTTTTTGCTTTGCAAGGTCGTAATCCCATGGCGATGATGGACGGACTTTCGTGGTTAAAAAATCCTTAACCCTTAACCCTGGACCCGGAATAATGAACCACTTCTTCCCTCTTCCAACATCCATCTGACGCATGAGCGATTACTCTGGGAACAGAAAGGAATATACGAAACCATTTAAGAAGTGGAGCGGCAAAGGCAACCCTTCACCTTTAACCTTTAACCCTTAACCATAAGTTCTGCACCTGGAAACTGCTACAAACTTCATTCCACACAACTCTCATTTGTAGTGTGTCTGGTAGTGCAGAATACTATTTAAAGGTTCAATAACAGCGGGTCTCTTCGAAGAAAAAAGAAATAAAGAACAGAATTAATGAATTATTGTGCCAATGAGCGCAAAGCAAAGTTTACTTATTGCTGAGGTGCTGCCGATGATGAATAAAATAATGTGAATTTATGAAAGGAATAGTACTCGCTGGTGGTTCTGGCACTAGACTTTATCCCATTACTAAGGGCGTGAGCAAGCAATTGCTGCCCATCTATGACAAACCGATGGTGTATTATCCCATCAGTGCCTTAATGCTTGCAGGCATCCGTGACATCATGATTATCTCTACTCCCTACGATTTGCCAAGCTTCAAGCGCCTATTAGGTGATGGTAGTGACTATGGCGTACATTTTGAGTATGCAGAGCAGCCATCTCCAGATGGCCTTGCTCAGGCATTCATTATAGGTGAAAAATTCATTGGTAATGATTCTGCATGTTTGGTTTTGGGTGACAATATTTTCCATGGTGCAGGTTTCACGGCTTTGCTTCGTAAGGCGGTTGAAGATGCCGAAGTCAATGGTAAGGCATCAGTCTTTGGATACTGGGTAAATGATCCTGAACGCTATGGTGTTGCAGAATTTGATAAAGAAGGCAACTGCTTAAGCATTGAAGAGAAGCCGGCCAATCCAAAATCAAATTACGCTGTTGTAGGTCTTTATTTCTATCCTAACAAGGTAGTAGATGTGGCAAAGCATATTAAGCCTTCAGCGCGTGGTGAATTGGAAATCACAACAGTTAATCAAGTATTCTTGAAAGACGGTGAACTGAAGGTTCAAACACTTGGCCGTGGCTTTGCGTGGCTTGACACAGGTACACATGATTCACTTGCTGAAGCAAGTACTTTCGTTGAGGTGATAGAAAAACGACAAGGTTTGAAAGTGGCATGTTTGGAAGGTATTGCATACCGTCATGGTTGGATAAGTGAGGATAAGATGAGAGAGCTAGCAAAACCCATGTTGAAGAACCAGTACGGTCAGTATCTAATGAAGGTGATTAATGAAATGAAAGAAGATATAAACAGCGGTACGCTGAGTCATTTGTAATATTATTGTTATATATGTCAGAATCAATTCAAACTACTGGTGGGGTTTTACATCCAGAAGATATAAAGTTTATCAACAAATGTATTTGTGAAGTGTTTGATTGTGACCCCGCGCAAATAACAGAATTGCAACCCCTTCAAAAGGGACTTTCTAATTCCGTATTATCATTTAGATATAATGGAGGTAAGTATGTATTTCGTTATCCTGGTTTGGGATCGGAAATATTAATAGACCGAGGCCGCGAATCAATAGTTCAAAAACAAATTGAGGACGCTGGTGTAGATACGTCATTGGTGGCGATGAGTGTACGCTATGGATGGCGCATATCTCATTTTGTAGAAAGCCGCCCTTTCAACTATCACGATGTGAATGACATGGTTAGGGGTATCATACAGCTCCGCAAGCTTCATGCTGTACGTCCAAAAGTGCGTTGGGAATTTGATATCAAAGAGAAATGGGAGTCAATACGTGATATGACTCCTGCTGACCAATACGGAGAGAATTTTACTCAGTTTCCAGCGTTTAAAGAAATTAAAGAACGTATATACCAACTCTATGAACTTGCAAAAACAGACGGTATCAAGAAATGCTTGACCCATGGCGACTGTAGAGACGAAAACTTCTTAATTAATGATCATGAAATTCATTTGATTGACTGGGAATATGCAGGTTATGGCGATCC
>Ga0310690_10006699_pt1 | contig 15053 bp, 7 predicted proteins | sample AusTroGonzalo_MG_2_FD_207661 | JGI IMG/M metagenome (GOLD analysis project Ga0310690, IMG submission 207661) | Bovine rumen microbial communities from tropical cattle in Woodstock, Queensland, Australia - Gonzalo_04 (v2) (version 2) | ecosystem: Host-associated > Mammals > Digestive system >...
AGCTGGGAAGGCTGAAGGTAAACGGAAGCGAGCCGCATAAATGCCGGACGGCGATTGAAAGGCTGGCATGGTCGCTGAAGTACATGCACGTGGTGGACGAGCGGCCTGAGGTTTTCGAGGATGATGTATTGAAGCAGTTATACCGGTCTTCCGAGTTTGCAAACCTGAGTGTAGAACAACAATTAGAATACGAGGAAAAGATGTTTAACTGGCTTGACGTAAACGGAATCAAGGAGTACGCCAGGGAAGAGGGCCTGGCGGAAGGAAGAGCGGAAGGGAGAGCGGAAGGGAGAGCGGAAGGGAGAGCGGAAACAGCTAAAAATCTCAAGGCAATGGGGATTTCCGTAGACCAGATTGCCCAGGCGACAGGCCTGACGCCGGAGCAGGTGCAGGCGCTGTAAGCGACCAATGTAAATCTGAAAGGCAGGTACTTTTGCCCGATTTCCTGGACAAATGAGCGAAAGTGGTGGCCCATGGCCAGCACTTTTTTGCAAATCAGCATCAAAACGAGGAAAAGTAGTCGCCTGACGGCGGCGAAGCCGATGCACTGAGCGGCGGAGGCGTCCGCGGGAGCGCCTCTTCCGCTCCGGTTACGCGGGGCTAAGTCGCTGCAGGGGCATCTCCCGCTCCCGCATTTCTCCGCCGACCAGTGCTGGTTTCCAGATTCCCTTCGTTGGCAGCAAGGACAGTGATGAAGTCCTCTTCCGCTATGCACTACGGCGCAAGGAAGAAGGAGAGCTGATGTCTGACCGGCTGCAGTTCCTCTTCCTGGGACTGCCAAACTGCAAGAGCGCGCTTACCCCTAAGGCTACGTTGCTGGACAACTTCTGCTACGCCCTGAAGAATCTCCCCCATCTGGATGAACAGCCTGCCGAATTCTCGCAGGAAATCTTCACCCTTTTGTTTAATTCCGCGGAAATCGCTACCTTTAGCGCCTACGCACGCAAAGAGGACGAGCGGAAGAGAGACTCGAAGTGGCGAAGAATCTCATAAAACTGGGCATGACTTCCGAACAGATCTGCCAGGCGACAGGCCTGACTCGAGAACAAATTCAGGCGCTGTGAGTATCTGCATACTACTAGCCGCCACACTTGGGTTATACCAAGTTGTGGCGGCTAATGTACTTTCCCCGGGCGCCGGTCAAGGCGCCGGGGGTACAAAGGGTTAATTAAATAGAACTTGCAACGGTAGGGAGTACACCTCCGACGATAGTGTAACCACTATCACTTTCACCCATGCACTGGCCATTAGTAACATCAGAATTGGAGTTAATTGTTACTTTCGAACCAGTCGCATAAGAAATAGTTCCTTTCTGAATCAAACAATCGGTGAATGTGACGTTAACCGTGTTAGTATTGTTATGACACATAACAGCATTACGTCCTTGGTCAGATCCAGCTGCACGTATAGATCCACCTACACGACAGTTGTTAAGAGTGACGGCCGAAGTATACAAATAGCCGATAACACCGCTGGTATAGGCAAACGGGGATGAGCTCTGGGTAAGAATCGTACCGTCGTACTTCAGATTTGTCGCTGAAGATCCACTAAAGAAGCCCACTACACCACCGACAACCTGACGGTGATAATTTTTATTAACTGTGCCAATACCACCTTTCTTGTACAGCCTGATATTTCCCGTACATTCACAATCGGAAATAGCATTCTCCGTATAGGCAACGACACCGCCTATGCAGCAACGCACCTTGCAATAAATCAGAATCCTACCGCTATTGGAGCAATTTGTGAAGGTCTTGCCGGTTATCGTGTTCCATCCACCATCCAGCGCTTCGCTACTGCTGCTTGCACCCATTCCGGCAACTCCACCGAAGCAAGACCACAACGGAGTGGCGGTACTGCTGACACCAATGTCATCGTAATACGCAGCGCCATCGTTGTCATGTTTGGTATAAATCCATCCGGAGTGGGTACAGCCGGTTATCGTCTGGGTGCCGGACGTTGTCCAACCGCCGATGATACCGCCGGCGAATACCTGACCGGTCGCGGACATGGTAAGATCCTGGAAGCAGATATCAGCACTGGTATTGCTGGCATAATCAAAGGATGTGGTGTTTGCGCTCATGCCGATAATACAGCCCACATAAACCTTATCTCTGGTATTATCCTTGATGAGTATGTCATCGACATCGTCTCCGTCCGGAGCCAGATTCTTTGCATACTCAAAATCCGATGCCGCACCGAAAGTATAGCCGCAGATACCACCGACAGCAACTTTGGTGCTTGCTGAATTCTCAAGCAAGAGAGCTTTGTTGGAATTGTAAGTGGTGCTGGTGCCGGTTAGCGTATTGGCGCCGTCTGCCGAGCCAATCAGACCGCCCATCCAGACATAATCTGAAGCGGTGGTGGTATTGGTAACCGAAGCCTGGTTCTGGCAGCCGACAAGGGTGCAGCCGGAGACACTGCCTATCAAACCACCCAGGGAGAGATCACCACTGACACTTGCTGCAGAGGATGTTACAGAACCCATGGTAACACATCCGGTAATGGTTGCATCTGTTGCAGTATTAGCTAAGATACCTATATTGTTCCGTGCGCTGGAGATATTCAACGTTGAATTCAGCGTCAGGTACCGGACAGTCCCCTGAAGGTCGTCGAAGAAGGGCTTCGTGAGGCCGGTGATAGTATGTCCGTTGCCATAAAGGGTACCCGTATAGCCGGCAATCGTTGTAAAACTCTGACCAGTCATATCGATGTCGGCAGTGACCATGGCCAAAGCAGGCTTGTTGGTCATGAAATTCTGCAGGGTTGCAACATCTTTAATAACATATATCAGTGATGTTGCCTCTACACTTATACTGTTGATAAACAAACGCGAATTCTTTGATGTTCCCTGTTTCGTGCCGACAACAATGCGGTCACCAGGGCCGACTACAAGTCCGGAAGCCGTACTTGTCTGCCATGTGCTTGAGGAAGAAAAACTTATCAGCTGATATAGTAAGTCATCGGAAGTGTCAGGCCATGTAAAACTTGACTGGCGGTAGCCGCTGCCCGTCCCAACCTTGTCTTCAGGTATAACAGCAACGGCATAATCGTCTACCTGGCTATCATTATACTTGGCGGCATCGACGCTGACGTTTACAACGGCAGCAGAGCCGGACGGGATAGGTGGCGTAAGTACCCATCCTGTGCCGGAAGAAATTCCTAATTTTATGTGACCAGGTTTGGCATAGACATAAGATTCCGACATCCAGTCATTCAACCGGCTGCTTGTCAAAGCCGTGTTGAGCGCTCCATCCCTGAACGAGAATTCTCCATCCCATCTATAAAAAGTTGCCCCATCTGTTGAAAGGTTGCTGAAACTGCTGGTATTGGAAGGACGGAACCCGGCAGATCTCCTGAAACACACGGTGCTACCCCAGGCAAGCTCATTGAAGTCTTCTGCAAGCACCACACCTGTAGATATAATGGCGGCAGGCATAGAGACCTGAGTAAATGACTGTGTGGTTACCTTGGACGAAGCTGCGCTCATAATTCCATTCTGCACGTCTTCCACCTTAAACCAATAGGACGTGTTCCTGCTCAGGCCTCCGACGACAAAAGTCAGATATGAATTACTATCGTCCCAACAGGCAGCTTCGCTTGCGGGGATTGTCCATCCGCTTCCAAACTCAGAAGTGCACGCACTGTTCGTATATGCATGGATTTTCCAGGTCTTATGCCTATTATTGGAGATATTGGAGCCATCCCAGCGAACCTGTATGGAAGAAGAAGTAAGGGCACGGACCAGACTGATGGTTACGCTACTTGGCACATATGCCGGCGAGGTGATGTTCTTCATCGTGCCGGCACCGACTTCTATGCTCGAGGCGTTCGAGAACGACATGCTCTTGTCATCCTTGGTGTAGATGGTGAAGCGCAGGCCGCCCGCGTAGGTGCCGATAGGCACGGCAAAGAAGAAAGTCGAGCCGAAATCAAGGCCGGCCGAGGTCGGAGCGTTGATATCAACATATGAATTCCCCGAAGTGCTGGTGAACGTGGCGGAAACGTTGTTGTAGTCCGTAGTGAACGTACCGCTCAGACTCTCCCCTCCGATGGCCTCCAGGCGCACCTTCGATATCTTGTACGAATAAGGCGTAGCGGCGTCGGTCGCCGTGATGCGCACTATACCCATCTTGGGATAGAACTTCACGCTCTTGCCGTTGGCCTTACCAACCATCACGAAAGCCTCCGGGTCATAGGTTCCGGCCGTATATGTCTGGCTGGACGGCACTACCACCGTACCGGTTCCCTTGTTGAATGAAGTAAACGCACCGGCGGGATAACCTATGTACCAGTACCCGCCGTACTGGCTCACAGCATTGTCGAACAGGAAACGGGCAGTCCTGCTGTTGGTGGAATACTCGCTCCCAAGCGCAGCGGACACAGATCCGTTCACATTGATGCAGTCACCTACGCTCCAGTAATTGGGGTAGGCTCCGTCAGACAGCGTCCCCAGGTGGGTCTTTGATATACCCTCCTGAGAAAATTCCGCGCTGAACTCGGCCGCGGCTACGACCTCACCGCTGTCCACGTCGCCCTCAATAACATCGCTTCCGCCCTGCTGTTCTTTAGTGCAGGACAGGCAAAGAGCCATCATGGCTGCAAAGTAAAATATCTTCTTCATAGTCATGTCTCCTGCTTTAGTTCAGCCAATCATCTTCCTCGCTGCCCACAGAAATATCGTCAAGGGCATTGTCATAATCGTTCACGCTATTGCACAGCAACCCCCATGACAACAGGGAGCGGTACTTAAGTTCGGGAGATTCGTATTTTACCAACATATAATGCTTCTAAAAATTATTCATCTATCCAGCTTCCCACCTGCTGCCAGGCGTAAGAGGCGATAACTTCCATGCCGGCGGCGGTAGGATGGGCATAATTGAACTTGGGGATGGCGCTGGCCTGGTATCCGTACTTGCCGAATATATCAACCGTGCGGACCTGATCATCGCCGAAGTGCGCGGCGATCCTGCGGTTCGCTTCAGCCATACCGGAATAAACATAATCGCCGATCACCCAGACAATCTTCACCGACGGGTAACGCGTCTGGAGCATGCGGATAAGGCGGATGCAGGCGCCGCAGTAGGTGCTGCCGTCCAGCGCATTTGCCTGGGCCACTGTAGTGGCTTCGTCAGCAACTAAAAACAGCTCTTCAAGATCATCCTCCGCCGATTCGGGGAAAGTCTTCGAGCCCATCGGCACCCCTTCAATCAACTCCTCGCTGGTGCTGTTGTAGAGCGTATGGCCGTAATCGTTGGTGCCGCCAAAGACAAGCACCACGTCCGGATTGCCTAGCCCCAGGGTCTGGAGCCTCGTACCGAAGTCCCAGCCGTACCAGTAGGCGGAGGAATCGCCGGTGGAGTTCTGGACGATGGTGGTATTGCCCGCGGAGATGTTCTTCTCGAACCTGCCGGTACTCATATAATTATAAATGAGCCGGTACCACCAGGTTTTCTCCACACTGTCCACATCGCAGTCGGTCCTGGGATAGTAGGCGCCACCCTTGGTGGTGTCGCACCAGCCGGCGTAGGTGGAGATGCTGTCCCCGATGACGCTCACCCTTGTATTGCGGCTAGCATCATACAGATCAACGATCTTGACGGTGATGTCTGAGAAATTGTGGCGATTCTTGCTCTTGCCGCTAACAATGACATCTTCCAGGGAACCAATGAGCAACTGGTCACGGTTGGTGACGCCGTCAATGGTAACGCTCTTTGTCTGCCAGCTGCCGGTGCTTATGCCCAGTGCGTAGCCATTGTCCAACGCACCGCTTCCGGTATATTTACCGAAACTTGAGCTGGATGTGTCGGTGGTAGAATTCATTGTGAGATTCGAGCACACAAACACGCCCACATCCCCATTCGTCTCATACATACGGTCCGTGACCGTCACCTCTATGGTAGCGGCGTAACCGTCCGGAATACCGGCAAGCCTGGGGGTTACGATATGTGTCCTGGACCCGGTGCCATTCGAGTTGAGCGAAGTAGTTGCACAACGGAAATAACCTACCCTTGAATATACGGCGCTGTTTCCGTAGAAGCCCCAGCCGTGAGACATGCGCGTTCCTTCGGTAATTTTGAAGTTATTACCCCAGAGGCGTGTGCCTGTGGAATTGTAGATTTCAAACGTACCATCCGGGTCTTCCCCAACTATGGGTTCAAGCGTATGCGGACTCGGCATAAAGCCGGCTGCATTGTCAAATTCATCCGGCCCGTAATGCACTTCGGAGAAGTCTTCTCCCAGGATAATGTCCCCTACCGCAGCATTCTTTACCTGCGAGGCATCTACCCGGGCAAACGGCAGGGTGGTGGCTTTCACTACGTTGGAAACTTTCTCGTCGCCTTCGGTAGTATCCGTCACCTTGAACCAGTAATCAGTATCCTGGTCCAGGCCACCGAACACGAAGCGCGGCTGCTTTTTGTTCCAGCAACTGTGGCCGGCGGGGACGTTATGGCTTACATAAAGATCAGTACACGCTTCATCCTTGTAAAGGGCGATGGTGTATGGCTTGCTCACATCGTCTGAAGCGCTGATGCCCTCCGTCCAGGTAAAGGAAAGGGAGGACGAGGTCGCGTTGCCGAGGGATGCGCTGATGTCCGGGATTTCATCGATGGAGACCAGCGTCACCTTTACGTCACTGAGCAAGAAACGGTTCTTCTTGCTCACGTGATTGAGGGATCCGATCAGCAGGCAACTGCTGGAGTTGAGTCCCTCCAGGCGCACCGTCTTGGTTGTAAGTTCACGGTACGGAACATCCAGGGCAACGCCGTTAGTGAGCGAAGCGCCTTCGTACTTGCCGCCCTTGCCGGAGAAGTTACTGTTTTCTTTCTGGTCCGGGGCAAGCACCAGCTTAAGGCTGGACCGGTCATTTACAAAGATAGCTACATCGTTGTTCTTGTCCACCATACAGCAGGTCACGGTCACATCCACGGTAGCCGTCTTCCCTTCCGGGATGCCGGACAGGGCCGGGGTCACGATATGGGTGCGCGCAGTTTCAGTCTGCGTTGTACCTACCCGCACATAGCCGTTGCCGGCATATACAGAGCTGTTGCCGAAGAATCCCCAGCCAAAGAGGCGCTTGTCGGAAGTCACCTTCGTATCGCCGTATAGGCGGCGGGCGGTGGAATTGTAATCGATGAAACTGCCGGCATGCTCGGTTCCTGTAACAGGCTCCAACAACTTTTCCGAAGGGTAGAACCCGGCGGCAGTGGCATCATAATCCGGGCCCCAGCCCATCTCGCTGAAGTCCTCGGCCAAAAGTACCGTACCAGGCTTGGGGTTGGACACCGTCGAGGGTACCACGACCGTAAAGTCCTCGGTCGTTCCCTGGACAGGGTCGGAGACATCCCCGTTCTTCGTATTGGTTACTACAAACCAGTATGAAGTACCGGGTTCGAGGCCGCCGAAGGCATAGCGGAGCGAATTTCCTGACCAGCAGGAATGACCGGCGGGTACATCAAAGGAAACCAGTAGATCGGTGCAGGCCGCATCCCTGTAAAGCGCCAGCTTATAGGGCAGCGAGCCATCTTCCGCAGCCGTTCCGCCGACGGTCCAGCCAAAGATGAGGGAAGAAGATGTGGCCGTTACGAACTCGGCAGCCGGTCTCACATAATCGAACTCATTTTTATATTCGTCGATGGTGAAGGCCTTCGGGCGGGTCATCTCTTCGGTATATACCCTGCCGTAGCGGTCCGTTACCTTGACGGTTACCGGCGTATTGGCGGCGGAAGCCGTGGCCTGGAAGAAGTGGCGCCATTTGGCCGTGCTGAAGGTCGTGGTGTTGTAGTCGTTCAGGCGCGGGATGGTCATGGCGTAGATGTGGAGCGGGTCGTATACACCAACCTCACTGACATTGAGCGGATTGCCGTTCTCGGAAATCTCCACTTTCCAGTCATCGTCATAGTCCCATACATTGACAAGGATGACGTTGCTGCCATAACTCTGGATATGATTGTAGTACTTCGGGTAGCCGGAATGGTCGGAAAGATCCGCGGTAATCGTCGCCTTGACGGAGTTCATGTCGTAGGCACGGAACTGATATGACTGTTTCTGCAGGGCAGCCTGGTAATAGTGCGTACAATTAGTCCCCTTCACATCCCAGACGGTGAATCCTCCGGGAGCGCCGTCCTGCGCGATGTGGATACCTGGGTTGATCTTTCCGCTCCACCACCAGCTGGCGCAGATGGCGCCGCTGTTGTGCTCCACGAAATCAGGAGCGTAAGTACGATGGAAAGTGTTATGCGTATGACCGCTCAGGTAGCGGACATTATAGCCGTCGAAAATCCCTATGAAGTCATCCAGGTCGGCATCCTTGCCGTTAAGTTCTTCGCCCCAGCTAAGGCCGGAAGGACGGGCCAGCGGCTCGTGGGCTGTGACGAAGATGGGCGTGGATTTATCTACGTACGAAAGATCCTGACGGAGCCAGTCCAGCTGCTCTGCGGTAAAGTTCTTCGCATACTTGCTTCGGTTTTCCTCTCCCGCTTCCACTCCTGTGAAGTCCATATTGTCCAGCACGATGTAGTGCATCTTGCCGAGGTTGAAGGAGTAGTAATCCGGCGCCAGGTTCTGGGTATATCTGAGGGCCTTGAGGTAATCGCCGGCAACCTCCATCTCATTGTCGTGGTTCCCCATCGTATGGAAGAAGGGAATGCCGGAGAAGTAGGAATTGACTGTCTGCAAATAGTCGCCGAAGCCGTAATTATTGGCAATCCAGTACATGTCCCAGGTCATGTCGCCAAGGGTCAGCACATAGACCTTGCCGGCCAGGTTCGCGATGGTCTTGTTGATAAAGCCCGCCACCTGCTCGAACTGGGCAAGGTCGCCGTTGCGGCGAGCCAGGTGCATGTCGCCGAAGAGAAGGAGGGTATAGTCGTCATTGGGGGCCTGTATGAGCTCGAAGTCCACATTGTCCATGGTCATCACATCCCCGGAAATCGGCTTCCAAATCTGCGGCAGGACGCCCTCGAGGGGCACCTCATAGCCGGAAGGCAGGACCATAAACACATACTTCCACTTCTTTTCCGAATGGAAGGAGTAACGGCCCTTGGCATCAGTCTGGGTGAAATGGATACCGTCAGAGAGAAGCACGCCCTCAACGCCCTGTCCTGCGCAAGTAACAGTACCTGTCACGTTCGCGAACTCCGGATCCGCATCATACGCCAGGCTTGCGCTGTACATCCTGCCAGCCTCGTAGGCCTTGCCGGGGATAGCGCGGCGGGACATGGCGCCTCCGTCTGTATCGGTCACCAGGACCTGGATACCATCCTGGCTATAATCGCCCGGAGCGATGCTGATGAACCAGGGTTTCCCGAGTTCAACGCCCTCCGGGGCAGTCATCTTATAGCCGTTAACCGATACGCTGGCGATACGGACATCTCCCTCCCCAGTCGGGGTAAATTTGAAAATGGCAGCCTGCGCCTCGAACGCAAGGTTCTCCGTTTCGGAAGAAGCGCGCATCAGGAAGGCAGCGGGGTCGTAGCTACCCTCGACATAGGTCTGAAACGCAGGAATTTCCGTAGCTCCCGCAGGGTACACCGCTTCATACGGCGCCGATACGCCCTCGACGGTGAAGGAAGCGCTGCTGCCTCCGGCTTCTTTCGCTGTCAGCGGAGCCGAAGTTACGCCGTTGACGCTGATCGCATCGCCCACGGACCAAAGGTTGGGCCAGACGTTCCCTTCCGGCTCTCCGAGCTGCGTACGGCTCTGCTGGATTGTGGCCGAGAAAGTTACAGGCTCACCGCCCAGAAGACTGGAATTATCCTTTTCTTCCATCACGCAGGAAGCGGCAAGGAAAAGCGCCGCAAATATGTAAAGACTGCGTTTCATAGCTAATCCTCCCAAATCGTTACGCCATCCTCCTCGATGATATCGGGAAGGGTGAAACCCGGACTTTCACACAACATCTGAGTGCACTCCGTACTGCAATCAAGCATGCACGGTGCCTCATACTCGCGTTTTTTGGAATTCATATTCATAGTGCCTTTGGTCAGCAGCATGGCATTATACATATTTATTATATAGCGCCCCGGGCGCCGACGGTATTCCAGCGATTAATCGAAAGTCATGTAGGCCACTATAGCAAGGTGGTCGGAAGGACACCAGGTATTTTCATCCTCGGCCTCATAAGTCCTTCGGATGGTCTTGTAGGAGGTCGGAGCCACAGTATGCGAGGAGCTGTTCTTGTAGACAATGTGGTCCAGACGCCTGTCGGGATGGTTCTTCGTGAACGAGATGAAGGGATAGTAATAACTGTGCTGGCTTCCGGACTGGGTACCGTTATAGGTTTTGTAGTACCAGCTGCTTAGATCTCCTGCTGCAGAGTGTGCGTCATACATGGTGTCATAGACGTCGGTCCAGTAGGAAGTAAGTTCAAGGTAGTTGGGACAATCGGTGGTCTTGTCGTCTTCCTTCGAGCCGAAGTTCAAGTCGCCGACGGCAATGATTGGAAGGTCTTCCACATCATTCTTCAAGTGCTGGGCGAATATCTTGAAACTCTTGACATTATGAAGGTTATCACCGTCATCGTTGCCATAATAGGTGTCAAAGTGGGTAACGATGAACCAGAAGCGCTTGCCGGAGACCTTGTGCCTGCATTTTGCATATACTGCCGTATGGCGGCCTGTACTGTGTTCGTAGGCATTCTTCATGGACGACCAGTAATCGTCATCGTCGTTGCAAAGCCATACGTAACCTTCATCTTCAACCGTAATGGTATTCTTGTTGTAAGCGAATACGTTGGCGTAGTACATTTCGGCGGAATATGAATAGCTTATGACGCCGCTCCTGCTCACCTTGTTGGGATAATCCATCATCCAGGTGTAATCGCTGCTGGAGAGGCCCTGGGCGATGGCCCAGGCCTTGATATCGTGCGTTTCTCCCGGCATGTTGTCCTCGCCGATTTCATTAATTCCGAAGATATCCGCTCCCATACCGGCGATGGTGGAGCCCAGGCCGGCCTGTACGTCGGCACGGTCCATGCTGATATAAGTGGCATATGTACCAGTACGGTTCTCTGCCATCTTGATATTGTAAACGCCGACGGTGATTCCAGGGGCCGCAGCCGTGGGCTCGCCGCCGTCCTGAGCAGTTAGGCTGTTGATTGCGACAATCTCCTCGGCACGACCGGCCGCAAAGGTCTTGGGCTCGAATTCCAAAACGTCGGTACCGTTTATCACATAGCCATTTTTGCAGAACGTAAGGCGCATGAAAGCACCGTCTTCCTGATAGACGAGGGCCTCGATACCGTTGTAGGTCTGCGCGGGAATGCAGACGTAAAAATACGTGTCAGCGCCGGAAAGGGTCAGGCCGCTGCCGAAGCTGTAAGTAAGCGTACCTGCCGTACCACCACTGAAAGAACCGGTAAAGCCGCTGCTGTTGGTGGCGAGAGTGAAATTACCGTACAGTTTCTTACTGTCAAGCGTATTGAATTCGATACGCTTCAGGGTTGCAGTCCCGTTCAGGGCAAAGCGCAGGATTCCGCAGAAATTATGCAGCCTGACCGAGTAATTGCTGTTCTTCTTCTCAGCGTTGCCCCAAGCAGCTGCAGCACTGGGATCGATTTTCCCGTCAGCGTTATAATCCTGCTCTTGCGGAAGAGAAATGACATTGGCGGAAGTGGTTCCCGGGTAAAGCACCTTGTAGGGCGCTGAAAGAGAACCGCTGACTGTGAATTCGGCAACTTTCTTGCCATTGTACGCGGAAGAAAGTCCAGAACTCTTGGTGCCGTTCACCGATATCATATCATCGGTCTTCCAGCGGATCTCATAATCGGAATTGAGGGTAGTTCTGGAGATGTCATGCGAATCCTGATCAACGGAGATAACAAAAGAGTCGCCTGTCTCGTACCCTTCCTCTGTCTTGGTGCACGCAAACACGAGGCCGCAAAAGCCAGCCAGTAAAAGTAATTTTTTGCTCATCATATAGTACATAATTATATCAGCAATTAACGCCCAAATTTAATGATACCATTTGACAAAAAAAACACGCGCACGACAATAAGGAAATCGCGCGCGCATTAGGGAAAGGCTTATTAATTGATTATATGGAAATTAAATATTTTTAGCAATTAAACCAGGGAACATAATTTTAGCAGCTGTACTCTTTGAAACCACACGAAACAAGGTAATAACTACAAGACCGATTCACCTTCTCAACGACATATTAGGAGAGTTGCCGACGGCATTAAAGGGCATCATTCATGGCCGGTTCCAACATACAAAATGTATATAAAACGTAAAGATCTCAAGCCTTCCCCAAATATTAAATCTAATGTTAGCTATTTTTACGTTTCCACTATAGAGTTGTAAAAGTTTGAAACTTTATTTACCTTTGCGACAAATGAGAAAAATAATAACTTTCGGGGGTTACTTCGAGACGTTTATCTCTACTTTATCGGAATCAGTTGTACGGAAAATCGATTTTTGACAAGGGAAATATTGTGGTGCTGTTCAATGGTTTTCAGAAGAAGTCACAAAAGACACCACAGGATTAAATTGACAAAGCAAAAAAGATTAAGAAGGATTATTATGGAACACGTAAATGATTATACCATCAGGGATTATGATTTGGTCCTTAATTCCAAGTATGGCGCTCCCGGAACTCCTGAACGGGAAAAATTTGAGATGGAGGCAGAGGCGTATTATTCTGGTCTATTGCTTCGCAAGGCCAGAAAGGAAGCTGGCATGACCCAAGCTGAAGTTGCGGGAAAAATCGGCGCAAATAAAAGTTATATTTCAAGAATAGAGAATGGCTTGATAATACCTACTGCAACTTCTTTCTTCCGCATTGTCTCAGCTATGGGAATGCAGGTACAAATTTCCAAGGCAAACTCGACAATTTAATAAGGTTGTGTGGTAGCTCAATCGAGCCCGGCGCAGCACCCGCGCCGTAGCCGCCGAGCCTGCTTGTGCGAGTCGGCGGTGCCCGACTCTATAGGGCAGGTACTTTTGCCCATTTTCCATGGAAAACGTAGGAAAGTGGTGGCCCATGGCCGGCACTTTCCTGCAAATCAGCACCAAAACGAGGAAAAGTGGTGGCCTTACGGCCGTGGCGGGAACTTCGTCCAGAGGCGTGGCAAGGCCGGTGCGCTGAGCTGCAGATGCGTCCGCTGGAGCGCTCCTCCGCTCAGTGAAACGGGGAACGATTCGCTCTGTGGCATCTACGCGTACCGTCAGGATTCGAATACGCTATTCACACACGGGCCGGACAGATCGCCCGCAGCAACGGTAGTAATTGTTCCAATCCACAACGCCCGAACTAAATAACACGCTGCACGCACTGCCCGGACTCTTAACAACAAGGGACGAGGACCAGTAGTAGCCACGGGTATCCGCATAGTAAAGAGTAGAGGCAGCCCGATAGCCGGTAGCAGGAAGGAATATCCATTTATTCGTATAACCAGACTTCTTACTGGTTACTTTGCTACCATATACTCCGTTTAATGATGTCCATTCCCAAGTACAATTACTCATCAGCTCTTCAAATTCATCGCCTGTAGGTATACGCCAATCGCCACCCAATTTGACAGTAGCTGCGTCGTCCTCGGGCTCGAGTACTGTCTTGTTATCCCTAAGACCATTATAACCATAATTTGAATAGGTGCAATACTTGGTCAACTGGGATGAACTACTATTCTTGCACAAATTGTACGTGGCCCACACATAATTCGACTTGGGCTCAACTTCTCCCCAAGCGTAATATGCGCCATAATCCTCCGGTTGTGTAGCACCAAGGTTAAAAGACGCCCACTTGACGCTAAGTCCAAGGTCTACCGCATCGGGCACAGCGAGTTGGTCCGTCACAGTTACGGTACAAGTAGCCGTATAGCCACCGTCCACACTTTTAACCGTAATATCAGCAGTCCCAGCAGCAATCCCGGTAACACGACCATCATCACTTATGGTTGCAACGTCATTATTGGAACTGTCCCACACGACGCGCTTTTCTAAAGCATATTCAGGATAGATTGTAGCCGACAATAATACTGAAGCACCCAATGTCAACATTGTCTCTGTCCTATTGAGTGATATACCATTCACGTGAATATACTCACCATAGACTGGCCGGACAGACAGTCCGTTGCAGCAAACAGTGTCATAGTCCAAAGTAACATAGCCTGAATAAAAGTACAAGCCGCACGCACGATTCTGGTTGTCCGTATTGAGGGACGAGGACCAGTAGTAGCCGCCGGAGCCCGCATAGTAGAGGCTCGTACCATTCCTGTAGCCTGCAGCAGGAAGAAATATCCACTTATTGGTGTAACCCTCCTTATTGCTGGTAACTTTTCTACCTTTGACTCCGTTTAATGTTGTAAGTTCCCATGTACAATTATTCTTCAACTCTTCAAATTCAACGTATGTAGGCATGCGCCAATCGCCACCCAATTTTACAGTAGCAGCGTCGTTATTAAGATAATTATATGTAGACCACTCATAATATCTCTTCGGCTCAATTTCTCCCCAGGCGTAATATGCGCCATAATCCTCCGGTTGTGTAGCACCAAGGTTAAAAGACGCCCACTTGACGCTGAGTCCAAGGTCTACCGCATCGGGCACAGCGAGTTGGTCTGTCACAGTTACGGTACAAGTAGCCGTATAGCCACCGTCCACACTTTTAACCGTAATAACAGCAGTCCCAGCAGTAATCCCGGAAATAAGACCATAAGCATTTACGGTTACAATGTTATCATCGGAAGTCTGCCAGGTAACGCCTTTTTCAAGAGCATTTTCAGGACTGATTGTAGCTGACAACAATACAGAAGCTCCCACTGTTAAAGTAACCTCTGCTCTATTGATTGAAATATTATTCACGTGAATAGATTCACCATAGACTGGCCGGACAGATTGCCCGTAGTAGCGGGAGTCGCTGCCCCAACCCACATTGTCTGAATTGAAGTCCACGTCGTACGCGCTGCGCGGGTCGTCCGTATCGAGGGACGAGGACCAGTAGTAGCCGCCGGAGCCCGCATAGTAGAGGCTCGTACCATTCCTGTAGCCTGCAGCAGGAAGAAATATCCACTTATTGGTGTAACCCTCCTTATTGCTGGTAACTTTTCT
>Ga0310690_10006700_pt1 | contig 15053 bp, 25 predicted proteins | sample AusTroGonzalo_MG_2_FD_207661 | JGI IMG/M metagenome (GOLD analysis project Ga0310690, IMG submission 207661) | Bovine rumen microbial communities from tropical cattle in Woodstock, Queensland, Australia - Gonzalo_04 (v2) (version 2) | ecosystem: Host-associated > Mammals > Digestive system >...
AATTTCGGGCAATCCCATATCCATCACGGGCTTAAAATCCTCGCAATTAGCGGTTAATCCTGTCATAACCTATAACCCGATACAGGACTTACACGGGCAATCAAAGCCTTATCCCGCAGGTGGGGGGAAGAATAAGTTACCCATGACCGTACAAAGCATTAAAGATGCTAATACAAGCGGTACATGGAGTGGTAATGCGTACACTTATAATGACGTAACATTTACCATTTTGACAGATAGTGCTGATAATGTTACGGGCATTAATGTTAATTCATCACAGGGTGCAAGTTCAACAACGGCATTTTTCGTAACCAAAAACTATACAAATGCTAATTCATTAATCTTGAATGGTTGTCCGAGTGGTGGTGCAACAAATACATATCGTTTGGATGCAGGTACAGATGCTACATCTGACGTTGGAAGTGGAAAAAGTATTAGTGGTGGTTTGTCGGGTGTTAATATCCGTATTGTTATCTTTTCGGGCGTTACAATGTCCAATAAGGTATTTTACCCCATGATACGCCTTTCCACGGAAAGCGATTCAAGTTTTGCTCCCTACTCCAACATCTGCCCCATCTCTGGCTACGATAAAATTGAGGTTTTATCGTGTGGGGTAAACTTGTTTGATGAAGTGATTGAAACAGGAAAACTTGACGATTCAACGGGGCAAAATACACCCGCATCCGATAGGTATCGTTGCAAAAATTATATTCCTGTTGTACCTAACACCGCATATACATTTGGAAAGAATGGAACGGCGCAGGAAATTAATGTATTTTTCTATGATACGGACAAAACATTTATAAGCTATGATGGCTACGAAAGCGGATTTACTACACCAAACAATGCTTATTATATTAGATTTTATGCAGGAACGGTCATAAATGTATCAACAGGACTTCAATTAGAAGAAGGCAGTTCAGCAACAACCTACGTCCCCTACCATAAAACCACAGATTTATCCGAATCTTTGGGGCAGACGGTGTATTGGGGCGAGTATGATGTTAGAACAGGCAAGTTCAAGGTTATCGGTCAGATTATCGATATGGGGGATATAACATGGAGTTATGATAGCGGTTATTCAAGATTTTTAACCACGGATTTATCATCTGTCATAGTGAAACCTGCGACGGCAAGAACACAACAGTTATGGTTTAGTTGTTATGAATGTGTAACTGATGGCAGGAGCATGGCGGAAGTTACAAATGGGCAAGCATATAGTGGTGCTACGGGGGCAGTTTATGTACATGATAACCGCTATACAGATGGTGCTACCTTTAAAACCGCTATGGCAGGTCAAAAAATAGTATATCCTCTTGCTACTCCATTCACCATCCAACTCACACCCCATGAAATCGCACTTTCACAGGACTACGCTTATCTGTCTACCAACGGCTCACTTATCGAGTTGGCTTACCACAACGGCGAAGTTGCTACTCATGCGGATGTCGAACAGTTGGCGGAAACGTATAATCGTTTTGCTGATGGCATAACCTTTACCAAGTATACCGTGGTGGCAAATGCAGTAAGTGGGGACGGAAACAATTATCAATCTTTTGTCATGCCACATGGGGGGTTGGCAATAGTTCGAGGGAACAATACGGTCGCAAATTTGGGAGTGAGATTGTTAGGAAGTGTGGCTTTTTATGGTCAGCAAAATTCAGTAAATTCGTGGTGTATTCCTGTTAAGACTGGCGTTGTGATAGAAACAAGAATGACTTCAACAACCATAACAGTTATTGCATAATTAGTGTAACCCCATAAAATAACCATCTTCCATGTGTTTCTGATTGCTATTGACAAAATTGACATATAGGTATATACTGATATTGAAAGGAGGCTTATATGTCAAAAGAATCTCAATACAAGGCATCTAAAAAGTATGATGCTAAAATGGTAGTGCCGTTATATGTCAAGCTGAACCGCAAGACGGACGCTGACATTATCGGCAAGTTAGAGAACGTCCCGAATAAACAGGGATATGTCAAACAGGCAATCAGAAACGAAATGGAAAGAGAGGATAATTATGAAAAAAATGATGATGTTGCAAGATGCGGTCAAATGGTTAGATGAACACTATTCGAAAGAATTTGACATGGGTACGGATGACGATATGGCGCATAAAATAGCGATTGCAAGCCTAAAAGCATGGGAACAGGTTTTAAAAGAATTGGACGATAGAGTTGTTGAAGTAGACACAGGCAAAGCGGCTGATTTTGAAGAAACGAGAGATAATTATTATATAACAGGAATGATGGATTCAATGGACATTATAAGAAAATACGTTCATGGAATTGTAACCCCATAAAATAACCATTTTAGGAGGAGAGATGAAGAATCCGTTTCATAAACACAAGTGGTTCCTAAAAGAACGCTCAAACATAATTCAATATGATAATATGGGTTATGTGTTAAGATTATTTATAGTTAAATGTTCATGTGGTAAATCAAAACAAATGTGGATAGATAGTGCTGAATGTAAATCCGATTGTGTTTGTAAATGGTTTGACAACGATACATTTATGCCTATTCCACCTAAAGCAGAGTAACCCCATAAAATAACCATTTTAAGGAAGGAGTGATTCTATGACAATACTTAAAAGACTTGCAAAGTTATTAGATGTAAAGTCAATCGTAACGTTTGTGCTTACAGGAGTGTTTGCGTATTTATCGGTGAAAGGTGTAATCAGTGGTGAGCAGTTTCTTACAGTATTTACTATGGTTGTCAGCTTTTATTTTGGGACGCAGACAGGCAAACGGGAAAAGGAGGAAGAACTGAATGGCGATAAAACTGAACGATTGGGATAATTATCTTGAATCGAGAGTGGGTATTGATGTATATGTTTATGGTGGTAACGGAGAAACAATAATTACATTAATGCCAAAACTCACATCAATGGAAAAGTCACTTAATGATGTTGATAGAGTTTTGACGTTACTTTCAAAAAGGTTACTTCAGGAAATAAGTGTGTATGAAATCAGAGGCGAAGATTGTTCTGGGTTAGCTGTCAGGAAGTTACTTGAAGATAAAATAATCAAACACGATATGACCGCAAACGGATTATGGGATTACATTGTAGGAACTGATACTACACCGCCTCATGGTAAACGTATTCCTTTAAATGAAGTCAGAAATGGTGATTATTTGTTCCAAGGTAACGACAAAAACAAACATCATGTCGGTTATGCAGTATCTGACAAGTATGCTATTGAAAGTCAGAATCATGATGTAGGTGTTACTAAAACAATCATTTCAGAGCGTGGTTGGAATTATGCGGCCAGACCGGATTGGTATGAAGCTGAAAAGTATGTACTTACAAGAACATTATATCTCACAGACCCTTGTATGAGAGGCGATGATGTAAAACACGTACAGGAAAGACTTAATGAGCTGGGATATAATTGTGGAAAAGCAGACGGTGTGTTTGGTAAGAAAACTGAAATAGCGAGTAAGAACTTCAAACACGATGCTGGTCTTAAATCTGAAACAGGAACAGTTGGTAAAAAGACTGCGGAAGCACTCGGTTTTGAATGGGGAGGTTAAATGAAGATATCAGCATTTACAACAGACGAATTAAACCTCTTCCGTGATAAGTGTTCTTTTACTGATGAGGAGCGAACCTGTTTTGAGATGAAGATTAAAGATGCTTCAGACATTGAATTGGCGTTTGCATTGAATTGTTCAGATTCTAAAGTAGCTACGACAAAAAGAAAGATGCGGGATAAGATTGATGAAGTCTTGAGACAGAATGTACGCAAAGCAACTTATCCACAGCAATATCCAAGTTGTGGTAACTGTCAGCAAAGAATATTACACACAATGATTGAATGGGCAAGACAGCCAGACTTTCTTTCAGTTAAAGGTCAGGAATACGTTTATACAGATTACAGAACTGAAAAAGGAGTTGATTATCCCCGTTCTAAAATGGGTGACGGTGTACATTATGTATCAGAACTCCCCTTCTATACATCATGTATCACTGAAGAAGATATGGAGCGTTGGGATAATAAGCCAGATGTTTCAAGCAATCACTTTGGAAAGATAATTACGATTGACCATAATTACATTGGCGATAACAAGTTTGTATTTCCTACAAAGGGATATGTAACACTTGAGTTTAAAGCCGAGGGCATTGAACATGCTGAAGTAAGGATTTACGGAGCAAGTGGCAAGACCTACTTTACTTTGAGCAAATATACAGAACGTGATAATCAAAGTAAAGAGATAATGGTTGAAAAAGGTATGATGTGTGAATATATTTCAGCATCAGAGAGTGCCGAGATAAAGTTCTACCCATTAGTATAAAAACAGTTTTTGAATAGTTTTTCAACAACTTCATAACATTTTCTTAAAAGAAATCTCACAAGTTGAGATTTCTTTTTTGTTTTATAATCTCATCATCAAACGAAGGAGGACAGCGCATATGATGGACATAAGCAATCTATTAGCAACCACTATGAAGAATGAGCATTGTACATCACTATGCGCTTTTCTCATGTTCAAAGAAGGTGATGAAAATGGCGTACATCTACATCAATCCAAATCCCTCAAACAATCTGACGGGAGATTGCGTGATACGCGGAATAAGTCTGTTAATGAAGCAGGATTGGGAAACAGCGTATATGAACATAGTTCTACAAGGATTCATGATGCACGACATGCCATCTTCTAATGCAGTTTGGGGAGCGTTCTTACATCAAAATGGTTTTCAGCGTAGAACAATCCCTAACACTTGTCCCGATTGCTACACAATAAAAGATTTTACAAGAGACTATCCACAGGGCGAATATCTTTTAGCGACTGGTACGCATGTAGTAGCTGTCAAAGACGGAAATTACTTTGACACATGGGACAGTGGTAACGAAATACCAATTTACTATTGGCAGAAGGAGGCTTAAATGAATTACTATCCACAAAACTACAATCCGTATTATCAGAATCAACAGACACAGCCCGCTATACAAAGCGGTAATTTAGTCAGCGTAAGAGATGAGAATGAGGCAAGAATGTATCCCATAGCTCCGGGAAACTCCGTAACATTCAAAGATGAAAATCAGCCTTATATCTACACAAAGACAATGGGTTTTTCACAGCTGGACAGACCCGTATTTGAGCGATATAAGCTGATTAAAGAGGAGATTGCAGAAAATATACAGCCGAGTGAGAAATACGCTTTAAAAAGCGATTTAGCAGACTTGGTGAATAAGATTATGGACTTACAGGAAGAACTCTTAGCATTAAAGGGTGATAATCGAAAAAGAACGGAGGGAGCTGGAGATGTTGAACGCTAATCTTTTACAGATGATTTCACAGTTTAAATCTAATCCCATGCAGATGTTGGCATCAAAATATAATATACCGCAGGGTATCAACAGTCCACAAGACATTGTACAACATCTTCTTAATACAGGTCAGATTTCCCAATCTCAGGTCAATTCAGCTATGCAGTTAAAGAACAATCCTGAGATACAAAAGTTATTTAGATAATAAAGTTCGGCCGACTTTGTTATAGACTGGCAGTTTACTGTCACTACCCTAAAAAATTTATAGGAGGAAAATTTTATGTCATTATCAACAGACAACGGAACAGGCTTCTATATGCCTGTAGCTCCTGCATATGCAGGTGGAAACAATGGTTTTGGCGGTTTCGGAGGAGACGGCTGGTGGATTATTCTCTTACTTCTTTTCGCAGGTGGCGGATGGGGTAACGGTGGATTCGGTGGCTTTGGTGGAGGCTATGAGTTCCCTTGGCTTATGAATGGTCAGCAGAATATCAACACTAACACCAACAACGGCTTCAGAGATGCAATGATTAATGATGGTATCACTTCTATACGTGATGGCATCTCAGGTCTTTCAACACAGCTTTGTGGATGTTGCTCAGATATGCAGATGGCACTTGCAAATGGCTTTGCCGGTGTAGAACAGGGAGCAAATACAAGACAGATTGCTAATATGCAGACGATGTTTGGACTTCAGTCACAGTTAGCACAGGCAAGCGCAGATAACAGACTTGGTATTGCAGGTATAGGTTCTGATATTGCAAGAGAAGCTTGCGCTACACGTACAAACGACACTCAGAACACACAGTCTATTCTTAACGTAATCAATGGTGGCATTCAGTCTATCAAGGACCAGTTATGTCAGGACAAGATTGATGCAAAGAATGATGAGATAGCAAATCTCAGACAGCAGGTTGCAATGAAAGACCTTGCCGCATCGCAGGTTGCTCAGAATGCATTCATCGCTCAGGGCTTCTCAAATGAAGTTGACCAGTTGTATAACAGACTTAACAGCTGTCCTGTGCCTACAACCCCTGTCTATGGAAGAACACCCATTTTCACTTGCAATCAGAACACTTGTGGATGTGGGATGTAATTCGGAGGTGATTCTATGGCAGAGTATTTAGCAAATGCGGCGCAGAATGTAGCACTTAATGCACCAATCATTTTTACAGCTTCTATTCCTTGTTGTAAAGGATACATCTATCATGAAGATGAGACAGGAATTTTTACTTTGCGTGGAATGACCAATAACTGTTTTGCAAGATATCAGGTAACTTTCAATGGAAACATAGCAGTTCCTGAAGGCGGTGAACTTACACCTATAGCTATTGCAATAGCAGTTAGTGGCGAACCGAGGCTTACAAGCAGAGCGATATTTACACCGCAAGCGGTTGATGAATATGGCAATGTAACAAGTACAGCTATAATCACAGTTCCACGTGGTTGCTGTTTCAACATGAGCGTAGATTATGTGTCAGGCATCACAGATGACCCGACAGCTGTTCCTACACCCGTAATCAGTGTACAGAACGCTAACCTTACAATCAACAGAATAGCATAGAAAGGAGATTTATTATGGGACATAAATTGCAGATGTACGAAAACCTCCGTGATATGCTTGAGCGTGAGGTTGGTGAAATCGAAAGAAGGCATGATTTGAACAAAGATTCACTTGATAATCTTTATAAACTCACTGCCGCTTTAAAAGTCGTTAATAAATGTATTGACCGCCATGAGATGGAAGAGCAGGAGAAAAAGGGTGAGATGAGTAATAACAGCTACGGAAGAAATTCTTATGCAAGATACCCCTATTCAATGGAAGGCACATCTAACATGAGACCTTGGATGGGAAATGCATATGATGGTCAGTCTAACAATTCTTATGAAGGTCAGTCAAATGCACGTAGAGGCCGAGACGGAGATGGTGATGGTCGATACAACGAAAGCAGAGATAACTTTCGTAATAGTCAGGATAGAGGATGGTCAAATGCAGAAGGAAATTCCAACGAATACAGCAGAGACGCTTCCAGAAAGAAGATGGTACAAAAGTTAGAAACACTGATGGATGATACCATGAGCGAACATGAACGACAGGCGATTAAAGACTGCATCATGAAGATTAAATGATTTTAAAGGCACTTCAGCGATGAGGTGCCTTTTTTAAGGAGGATATATGAATACAGACGATATAAACAGCGAGATTAAAAGACTACTACAAGACAGCTCTTATGACTCATGCCAGAAGTTAGCGTCTCTGTACATTGTCAGAGACCATCTACAACGCACGGAAAGCACTCAAAAAGAGCTTTTTGATATTTTGCCGACATATTCTTCATATGCAAACATAAAACGCGAATATGAGCTTGGAAATGCAGGAGAAAGAGCTGTTATAAATTTAATGCGTGATTTATGCAAGGAGATAAAAGAATTTATAATTGCATTGCACATCTCAACCCATTCAGCTGATGAAAGAGCGCATATTTACAAGACTTTGGACGATTTACAAAAATTTTTTCAAAAAAGTGTTGACAAATGATTAAACGTGTTATATAATGTTCTTGTCGATGAGAGTTGGGTACATGAGAAAGTGAGGTAGACATATGGAAAATTACAAGAATCTTACAGTAGAAGAGCTTGAGGAAATCATCGCTGACATGGGTGATGAGTACGCTTACGGAATTTTACTTCTTTGTGGACCAGATTATTTTGATGCCGATTATGATACATACAAAGCTTATTCAAAGCGATTAGGAGGAGCGATAGAATGATTGATTATTTTCAGTACAATGTAAATCCTAAAGGTCGTAAGACTGGTGATTGCTGTGTGAGAGCAATCGTGGGTACGCTTGGCATCAGCTATGCCGAAGCAGTTGAGAGATGTGCTTATTATGCTAAAACACTTTGCTACGGAATAACTGATAAAGAGATTGTTGAAGCAGTCTTAAAAGACTTTGGATATGTCAAGATGAAACAGCCACGCAAGAAGAATGGCAAGAAATACACAGTTGGCGAGATGGACCAAGTGCTTACGAAACAGCAGATGCAAGATGGAGTGCTGGTAACTATAGCAAATCATCACACATGCATCACAGAAGGCGTGGTTCAAGATATATGGGATTGCAGATACAAGACAGTTGGTAACTACTACGTGATGAAGGAGGCTTGATTATGTATTACAGATGCAATGATTGTGTACATGAGTTTTCAAGATTGAAAGCTATTGAAGAACCGAGAGGTGAGTTTTGGGGAATACCTTGCAGTGAAACACTTTATGTTTGTCCTAACTGTGAGGGAGACGATATAGAAGAGCTTGACGGCGATAAAGATGATGATGAGTATTATGACATGATAGATTATGAGGGTGACAAAGAGGACCAGTATTACGATGACTTGATGGCAGAGGTGTTACGAAATCAGCAGTAAACTTTTTTAAAAATTTTTCAAAAAACGCTTGACAGATTTTTAAACGTGTTATATAATGTTCTTGTCGAGAGAGATAAGACACTTGAAAGGAGCAAACGTATGACAGTAAAAATCGATATTCGCAAGAGAGAAAATGTCGGTATAGATGATAACAGCTTGTTTATTTCTTTCCCATACAATCAGTCACTTGTTGATACAGTGAGAAGCTTTCCCATGAAGCATTGGGATGCTAAGAACAAAGAGTGGGAGATTCCATTCAACAAGCTTGCTGAGTTCATTGAGAAAGCTTCAGATTTTGAGATTGAGATTAACGCTGATGAGTATGTGTCACTTACAAAGCGCGAAGTCAAAATGCCTAAGGGTTTTGAATTTAAGACAAAGCCCTTTGAGCATCAGATAGATGGCTTCAATTACGGACTGAATCATGATAGATGGTTGCTTGCTGATGAGCAAGGACTTGGAAAGACAAAGCAGGTAATCGATATCGCAGTAGCTAAGAAGCTTCAGTACAAAATCAGCAAATGCTTGATTATCTGTTGTGTCAATGGTCTGAAGTATAACTGGCAGAATGAGATAAGCATTCACAGCAACGAAACTGGTTACATTCTTGGTAACAGAAACGGCAAAGTAAAGGGTAACAAAGAGAAGCTGGCTGATTTAGAGAACATCGATGACATAGACAGCTACTTCATTATCACAAATATAGAGAGCATCCGCGATGAGTCAATACAGACTAAGATAAGCGAGCTTTGCAAATCAGGTAAGATTGGTATCATTGCTGTTGATGAAGTACATAAATGTAAAGACCCAACAAGTCAGCAGGGTAAAGCACTGTTAAAGCTTGAGCCTAAGGTAAGAATCGCGATGACAGGTACACCCGTTATGAATCAGCCCATTGACTTGTTCATCATACTAAAGTGGTTAGGATATGAGAGTCATGCCTTTTACAGCTTCAAAAAGCACTATTGCGAGTATGGTGGATACGGAGGGTATGAAATCATCGGTTACAAGAATCTTGATGAACTTGGCGAGAGACTTAATGAAATCATGCTAAGACGTTTAAAGAGTGATGTGCTTGACCTTCCCGAAAAGCTTTACATTGATGAGTTTGTCGAGCTTACACCTAAGCAGTTACAGATTTACAAAGAAGTTACAGCAGATATTCAAGCAAACATCGACCAGATAAAGAAAGCAAGTAATCCACTTGCTGAGTTAATCAGAATGAGACAGGCGACTGGTTACACCGGCATTCTTTCAAGCAGTATCAGAGAGAGCGCAAAGCTTGACAGAATGGAAGAGCTTGTTGAAGAAGCTGTAGCAAATGAAAAGAAAGTTGTCATCTTCAGCAACTGGACACAGATGACAACACCAATTCGTGAAAGACTTGAGAAAAAGTATTATTGTGTATCAATCACTGGTGAGCTTAACGCTGAAGCAAGAGAGACAGCAAAGAATGAGTTCCAGAACAATCCCAAGTGTAAAGTCATCATCGGAACGACAGGAGCGATGGGAACAGGCTTAACACTTACAGCTGGTACAGTAGAAATCTTCATGGATGAGCCTTGGAACAGAGCTAACAAAGAGCAGGCAGAAGATAGATGCCACAGAGTTGGTACAAAAGAGAACGTAACAATCTATACACTGCTTGCAAAGAACACCATCGATGAGAGAATACATCAGCTGGTTTACAAGAAAGGCGCGATGGCAGATATGTTAGTAGATGGAAAACTTACAGTCAACAAAGAGGAAATCTTAGATTTCCTCCTGTCGTAAGACAGTTTAAAAAAAGAGATTGACAGCGCATTTTAAATGTGTTATGTTATGTTTAAAGTAAATGTTTATAGAAAGGAGGAATGAATATGGCAACTAAAGAAAGACGCATCAAAGTTGAGGAGCTTGCGCTGTCAGTTGGTGTATCTGTTAAGACAATCAATAACTGGTATGCATTCAAACAGGCAGAGCCTGACCATGAGCTGTCAAAGCTTCTTCCTGACTTTGAGCAGGACCATGCAAGAGGTACAAGAAGCTGGAAATTCAGTGACATCTGGAAAGTCAAAGAATTTAAAGAGAAGATACCCATCGGTCGTAATGGAGCTATGGGTGCAATAACACAGAAGTATGTTAAAAAGGGAGAGTGATACTATGACATTAGAAAACACTGTTGATTTGATGTTGTCAACAGATTATAGGGAACGTTTTGTAGCTGAGTATAAGCAGACAAAAATCAGATATGACAAATTGCATTCAACTATTGTAAAGATGGAAGCAAATACGCTTGGTTTTGAACCCGCATGTAGTCTTGAGCTTTTACGTAAGCAGGCAAAACTTATGGGCAAGTATTTACATGTACTTGAGATACGCGCAGAGATTGAAAAGATTGATTTGAGTTTACCTATATAAGGAGGAAATTATGAGTACACAGAAGTTGGATGAGTTAATACCTAAGTTTGCACAACATAAAGCAGAAGCCGGCGAGTTGAAGAAAGTATGCGACTCCGAAAACGCAGAAATCAAAGAAATCATGTTACAAGAAGGAATCAAGAAGTACGAATCAGACGGCTATGTGGCAAACTATGTCGAAGCTGTAAAAGAGAGCATGAACGAGGAAAAGTTGTTATATTTGCTTCATAACACTTTCACTAAGAAGCAGTTGAAGGAAATGAAGCTGATTAAGACTGTTGAGCAAGTTGATGAGAACACGCTTGAGAACGCGATTTACAACAATCTTGTAGGACCTAAGTTTGTTGAAGAGATGTCAAGCTGTAAAGAGAAATCAGTCACAGTCAGCTTGAGAATAAGCCAGAAGAAAGGATGAGCATTGTGCCAGTAAAGACAACAAAGAAAGTAACAACAAAGACTACAAAAGCAAAAGAGAAAGCTTACGAAAGCATTGCCAAAATCACGGTAATCGCGGCCACGAGTCGTGCAAGCGTAAAGATAAAGGATAACTACTTTACAGTAGAATACCACGAGGAAAGAGCAATTCCTGACGTTACAGGAGTAGATATTGAGAAAGAAAGACAGTTTTTATGGGATACTGTAAATGCTGAGTGTGATAATCAGATTGATGAGATTTCAAGGACTTTTAAATAGTTGTTGACAATCTGAAATAAACATGTTATACTACTATTATGACAGTGATTAACTGTTATATGCTAAACAAACAGGTCAAGTAACATCTTCCCCGACATTTGTTACTGAGTATATGAGACCTCATAACCATCGGAAGATGACTTGGCCTAAAAGGTACAAGTTTAGTTGATATCGTATGTCGGGGGACATTTCAACTGAATTTGTACTTTTTATTTTTCTCAGAAAAGAGGTAAATGTGATGCAATCAAAAAATTTTATCGTGATTCATGGGTGGATGATAAACGAACTCAATCTAAAAGGCAATGACTTGTTAGTATATGCACTGATATATGGATTTAGTCAGACAGATAATCAATACTATACGGGAAGTCTTGATTATCTGGCTGAATGGTGCAATAGCACAAAACAAGGCATTATAAAGAATCTTGAAAATCTGTTATCAAAAGATTTAATCGTAAAAGAACAGCTTGGTTACAACAAATACAGATGGTCAACAAAGTTTAACACGATGGTAAACAAAGTTGACCATGATGGTAAACAGAGTTTACCCAATAATATAGCAAGAAAGCATTTAGTAGTAGATAAATCTACTACTAAAGCAAATAAAGAAAGTAAAGAAGAGATAGTACAGGATTTTTTAAATCTTTATCATACAATCTGTAAATCACTTCCAAAAGTAAAATCTATTACCGATAAGAGAAAGAAAGCTATTACAAAGTTGATGAATACTTATACGCTGAATGATGCAAAAGAAGTATTTACAAAAGCAGAAGAATCGAGTTTTCTTACAGGAAAGAATGATAGAGGTTGGAAAGCTGATATTGATTTCATTCTACGTGAGGATAAGTTTATCAGCATACTTGAAGGAAAATATGACTGTAAAAAGAAAAGTGTTTCAGCTGAAGGTAGTTTAAAGCTTGACCGAAGTGTAGATAAAAACAGATTACGAGAGGAGAAAACAAGTGGAAAAGTCGAGAAATTCTAATTGTTGGTATATCGAGAAATGTAAAGATGACTGTTTCATGTGTAATACATATCTTGAAATGAAGTGGCAGATGGATAACAGTGGTCTTCCTGAAAAGCTACAGCGTCCTATTGAACTGTTTATAGTGAATGGGGCAAATGCTTGTGATAGGCCAGCATTCGTGAGGTTATCAGAAATCAGAAAGAATATTACGAACTTTGTTGATGCAGGAAATAATCTGTTTATCTGTGGAAGAAGCGGAAATGGTAAAACAAGTTGGGCAATAAAGCTTTTACACACTTTCTTTCATTACAGAGCTTCAGGAAATTATGAGAAGCTTCAAGGTATGTTCATATCACTTGGAGATTTACTCATCAAATTAAAAGACTTTAACAACCCAATAACAAAAGAGTTTCGAGATAATATCGAAAAAGTTCCATTGGTTGTTTGGGACGATATATGTCTGACAGGTATATCACAGTATGACTACACGCAGATTTACACGCTTATAAATAACAGAATGCTTGCAGGTAAGTCAAATGTATTTACTACTAACATATCCAACATAAAAACGCTTGAAGAAGTGTTTGGAGAACGATTGGTAAGTCGTATTTACAATTCGAGTGAGATAATAGAGCTTAAAGGGAAGGATATGAGATAATGGTTGATTTACAGATTATATCAAAAGTGCTGAGTACGAGAAGTCTTGCTATCATGCAAGATAATAACATCACAGCTGATTATTTTCCCGAATACAAAGAGGAAATTGATTATATATTAGAGCATTATGAGAAATATGGAAATGTACCTGATAAAGCTACATTCCTTAATGAGTTTTCAGATGTCGAGCTTGTAGAAGTCGCAGAGAGCGACAGATATCTGGTGGAGAAGATTCGAGAAGAATACCTTTACTTCAGGTCAGTTCCTGTCATTACAAAGGCCGCAGAGCTTTTAAAGACAGATTCAAACGTGGCCGCTGAGTATCTTATAAGCGAGATGCGACACTTACAGCCTGAGTACGATGTTGGTGGTGTTGATATCATCAAGGATGCTGTAAACAGATATAGGCAGTATCAAGAGAGAAAGACACATCAAAATGACTGGTTCTTCACATGTGGCTTTGAGGAGCTTGATGGTCTGATTCATTGCATACAGCGTAAAGAGGAATTTATCGTCATCGTAGCGCGTACTAACATGGGTAAAAGCTTTGTGCTTGAAAAGATATGTACGCACATATGGGAGATTGGTTACAATGTTGGGTATGTATCACCAGAGATGTCAGCAAGCAGTGTAGGTTATCGTTTTGATACGCTGTATAAGAATTATTCAAATACAGGCTTGATGTGGTCAAAAGATGGTGTTGATGATGCAGACTATAAAGCATATACTGAGAAAGTCACAGAGCGTGATAACAAATTCATAGTGGCTACACCCGCAGATTTTCAGCGACAGATAACAGTCACCAAGCTGAAAAATTGGGTAAAGAAGTACAAGCTTGATTGTATCGCAGTCGATGGCATTACGTATCTTTCTGATGAGCGTTATAAGCGTGGAGATTCAAAAACCACGATGCTTACAAACATAAGTGAGGATTTAATCGCGCTGAGTGTAGAACTTGAGATTCCTGTCATGGTAGTAGTTCAGGCGAACAGAAATGGCGTTATAGATACAGATAAAGACGGTGTGCCTGAGCTTGAGAGCATCAGAGACAGTGACGGTATAGCAATGAATGCCACAAAGGTTCTTTCAATCAGACAGACAAAGGATAATGTGCTGAAGATAGGAGTCAAGAAAAACAGATATGGTACAGTTGGTGGTGAAGTAGCATATAATTGGGATATTGATACTGGAACATTCACATACTTACCTACTGTTGATGATGCTGTAGCGCGTGACAATAAACCGCGTGAAGAAAGAAAGCGCAATACTAAAAAGTCAGATGCTAAGGAGGACGTATTCTGATGAAGATAGGCGAGACCTATTACAATGTCGAGCTGTCAGATATTCTTGATGAGCTGGCTATTCAGCTACAAGCTAATGGAATACAGCTTTTACAAAAGCGTAACAATCTACAGACGCATATTATGGTTCAATGTCCATATCATAGCGGAGGGCAAGAGAAGAAGCCTTCCGCAGGACTGAGAAAAGATGATGGAAAGTTTCATTGTTTCGCATGTGGCGAGATTCACAGCTTGACGGAAGTGATTTCATTCTGTTTCGGTAAAGATGATGACATATTAGGAAAGTTTGGTAATAAATGGTTACTCAAGAACTTTTCACATCTTGA
>Ga0310690_10006702_pt1 | contig 15052 bp, 3 predicted proteins | sample AusTroGonzalo_MG_2_FD_207661 | JGI IMG/M metagenome (GOLD analysis project Ga0310690, IMG submission 207661) | Bovine rumen microbial communities from tropical cattle in Woodstock, Queensland, Australia - Gonzalo_04 (v2) (version 2) | ecosystem: Host-associated > Mammals > Digestive system >...
TGGATTCGTGATAGTAGCGCTCAGCGTAGCGGTCGTCTCTCCGACAGGATTAGCCACACCCGTAGTCACAGACGGATCGGTCTGTGTGGTTCCGCCACTCTCTGTATCACGGACACAACGGACAGACAAAGCGTAGCTTTTAGCATAGTAGTCAGTGTAAGCAATAGAAGATGAATAGTTAGTCAAAAACAGACTATGTGACTTGGTCGTATTGTCACCACACTCTGTAGATGTCCAAAAATTTGCATTTAACATGCTGTATGAAGAACCATTATAGTGTCCTGCACGAACAGCCGAAAAGCCTGTACTATTGCGACTCGTATAGTCAGCATTACCAGGAGATTCTTCTTCTTCCCAATCGTAAGGATCCCATGTATCTCCACCCGCTAACTGTCCTGATTTCTTACCATCTGTGAGGGCATGCCATTCTGTAAGGCTTGGCACATGCCATCCCGTAGGACAAATACCCTGCGCGCCTTCCATAGGGCTCCCTTTCATAGCTGCATTCCAATTATAAAGGTAGCCATAATCTGCAACATTACCAGCATCGTTACCTGGATTGTACAAGCCTGAGGTTGCAACTGCAGTGCCATCGCTGTATGTCGTGCTACGCATGTTTTCCTTTGTCCAGCACTGTTCACCAATCTGCACCGTGTTATATGTATTGCCATACCCATCAGACACTGTTGAGGTACCGCACGTAAATGTCGAAGGCGCTGCAGAGGTTGTCGTAAAAGTAGCCTCTTCACCAGGCAATGTTCCTGATGCTGTAGTGATGAAAGCGCGATAAGTGTATCCCGTATTGGCAGTCAGACCTGTTAGGTCAGCCGTGAAGCTGGCGCCATCTCCGGTCCCCGCAACTGACGTGTAGCTGCCACCAGAAGTAAGTTTGTACTCGAAACCTTTGGCCGTGATTTCCACGTTGTCTGGATTCGTGATAGTAGCGCTCAGCGTAGCGGTCGTCTCTCCGACAGGATTAGCCACACCCGTAGTCACAGACGGATCGGTCTGTGTGGTTCCGCCACTCTCTGTATCACGGACACAACGGACAGAATAGCAATCTTGAGTTCCGCTTGCGTCGTGAAAATAATTATTACCGAAAGAGTTATATGATAGCTCAATATAATAGTAACTATTTTCGTAAGTAAAACCAGATTGTGCCTGACCATGGTAAGTAGATGACCAAATCTTCGCACTTTCCCCAAAACCTTCAACATCTTGTCTTTCACTATATCCAGCTGGCAAAACATTGAAGCCAGAACTATTGCGGTCAGGAGAAGAGTAGTTTCCAGGGGCATTGGGAGTATTATCAGTTTCCCATGCTATTTTCCCAGCAAGTTTGACGGCTCGATTATCAGCACCCGCGTTGATAACCATGGTGTTTAATTCTTCTCTGTTCGGCACATGCCATCCATCGGGACATAGACCTTGATCATTACCTTCGATTGTGGATCTTCCTAAGGCTGCTGTCCAATTGTATAGCAATCCGAACGTTTCTTCATTCGTAGAAGAATTATTAGGATAACCATAGTATGTATAATCATTGTTGTAATCAGAGGGATTGATTGGGATTGGTGCTGGAACTGTCACAGTAAGGTTAGACGAGTACCTCTTGCTCCGCAAATTCTCCGCCATCCAGCACTGTGTGCCGATTTGGGTGACAAAGTATTCATGGCCGTCTTGGTCTTGCACCTTAATCACCTTCCCGTTATCATCGGTGGTCTCAAGTCCGCCGGTCGTGGTCGTGTATGTTGCGGCATCTGTATGCGCGGAGGTGACATTACAGGGAGTAAGGGCGTCCTGGGAAATACCGTATTTGACCGTCACAGTTTTCTCCACCTGGCATCCAGTTGTGCTTTTCACCGTGATCGTATATGTCCCGTTGGCAGGGTACTCGTTCTGTACGGGGAAAGTGGTGGGGCTCTTTATTCCCTTTCCATCGCCCCATGCAATGGTGTCTATTTCAGACTCCGTTGTCAACGTCACGATGAGATTGTCCGCAGTAATGCTGAAATCGGGAACAGCGCCGGTGGTTACGCTAATCGTAACAGAATCTTTCATGGTGAGATGTTCGCTACTTGTAGCAGTGCACACCACTTTGCACTCATCATTATTGGTCGTGTAGTGACACGTCAGGGTAGGTCCCGTAACACTGGTGGAATCGGTTCCGTTAACCGTCCATTTGAACTGATAGTCAGCCGTGTTTCCGTTGGAGATGTTAGCGGTATAGGTGATGGTTGCAGGCTTCTCGCCACAAACAACTCCGGAGGTAGGATTAGCGACAAGTGAAAGTTTCGGCATAAGGGTCTTCACAGAATCGCGAAGACCTTCAATTGTCTCTTGCATGGCGTCCATACGCTTGGTCAGGCTGTCGAATACCGCCCACAAGTCGCAAGCATTTACTACTATGTTACCGCAGTTACTTTCGTTTGTGGCATTTTCACCTTTGAGGACATAACCGTTCGGAACAATCACTGTATCCGTGAAAGTGTTGTTTTCGGTAAACACGTTCACACTGTCACGCTTGGCATACTTACCACCGTCGTTAGCCAGCTGCGAGAGCTTTGTCGGCACTTCAATGTCTATGACCTGAGGTTCTTTTTGGTTTACACCGAAAGTACCATAGTTTATCGTTTCATGGTTTCTTGTGATGGTGACTGCTCCGTTGCCGATGCTGTTGCGAATCCGCGAAGCCGTGTCAATGATCGCCTGACGGTTGAGACGGATCGTGTCGAGGTTCTTCTTCACGCTGTCACTCACAATGTTTATCCGCTTCGTCAGCGCGGTGTCCAGCTTCTTGATGTCCGTGCGGATATGTGCGGCCGTGTCGATGATCGCCTGACGGTTCAGACGGATGGTGTCAAGGTTCTTCTTCACGCTGTCGCTCACGATGTTCATCCGCTTCGTCAGCGCGGTGTCCAACTTCTTGATGTCCGTGCGGATATGCTCGGCCGTGTCGATGATCGCCTGACGGTTGAGGCGAATAGTGTCAAGGTTCCGCTTCACGCTGTCGCTCACGATGTTTATCCGCTTCGTCAACGCGGTGTCCAACTTCTTGATGTCCGTGCGGATGTGCGCAGCGGTATCGATAATGGCCTGGCGGTTCAAGCGGATGGTGTCGAGGTTCTTCTTCACGCTGTCACTCACGATGTTCATCCGCTTCGTCAGCGCAGTGTCTAACTTCTTGATGTCCGTGCGGATGTGCGAGGCCGTGTCAATGATCGCCTGACGGTTGAGGCGAATGGTGTCGAGGTTATTCTTCACACTGTCGCTCACGATGTTTATCCGCTTCGTCAGCGCGGTGTCCAACTTTTTGATGTCCGTACGGATATGCTCGGCCGTGTCGATAATGGCCTGACGGTTGAGGCGAATGGTGTCGAGGTTCTTCTTCACACTGTCGCTCACGATGTTTATCCGCTTCGTCAGCGCGGTGTCCAACTTTTTGATGTCCGTACGGATATGCGAGGCCGTGTCGATAATGGCCTGGCGATTGAGGCGGATGGTGTCGAGGTTCCGTTTCACGCTGTCACTCACGATGTCTATCCGCTTCGTCAGCGCGGTGTCCAACTTCTTGATGTCCGTGCGGATATGCGCGGCCGTGTCGATAATCGCCTGGCGGTTCAGGCGGATGGTGTCGAGGTTCTTCTTCACGCTATCGCTCACGATGTTTATCCGCTTCGTCAGCGCGGTGTCCAGCTTCTTGATGTCCGTGCGGATGTGCGCAGCGGTATCAATAATGGCCTGTCGGTTGAGGCGGATCGTGTCAAGATTCCGCTTCACGCTGTCACTCACAATGTCTATCCGTTTCGTCAGCGCGGTGTCCAGCTTCTTGATGTCCGTGCGGATATGCTCGGCCGTGTCGATGATCGCCTGGCGGTTGAGGCGGATCGTGTCGAGGTTCTTCTTCACGCTGTCGCTCACGATGTTTATCCGCTTCGTCAGCGCGGTGTCTAACTTCTTGATGTCCGTGCGGATATGCTCGGCCGTGTCGATGATGGCCTGTCTGTTAAGACGGATCGTGTCAAGATTCCGCTTCACGCTGTCACTAACAATGTTTATCCGCTTCGTCAACGCGGTGTCCAGCTTCTTGATGTCCGTGCGGATATGGGCAGAGCTGTCGATAATGGCCTGCTTGTTGGCGTCAATGTCCGTGCGCATCGTCCGGATGCCCTCGCAAGCCATCACACTGTCACACAAGTGCTTGTAAACGGTGTCCATGCGCGTCGCCAGCGCCAAACTGTCCGCATGCGCAATGGAATCCACCTGATGCTTGGTGTAGTAGTTGCTAAGGTTGCTCGCATTGGCAATCTGGTCGAGGATATAATTGACAGTGTCGTTGATTTTGGTTCTCGTATAGTAGTGCGTGGTGTCATAGTACGCATTCAACGTGTCGTTCAAATGCACATTCGTCGCGTACTGCGTGAGGTCGGGAAGGTTCGTCAAGTCGTTGTAGTCGCCGCTGAAGCCCTGGGGCAGTTTCACCCAGCTGCCACCAGTAAGGTAAAGGGTGTCGTTACTTACGCTCAGTACTTGCACCTCCTGCATCAGGTAATGGTCAAGCGTGTCGTTTAAATGCGAATTCGTGGCATATTGCGTGAGGTCAGGCAGGTTTGTCAGGTCGTTGTAGTCGCCGCTGAAGCCCTGGGGCAGTTTCACCCAGCTGCCACCAGTAAGGTAAAGGGTGTCGTTACTTACGCTCAACACCTGTACTTCCTGCATCAGGTAATGGTCAAGCGTGTCGTTCAGTTTCTCTTTATCGACATAGCGGGTTAACGAGTCTTTCAGGGCGCTGGTTGTGGCGTACTGTGTGAGGTCGGGCTTGTTTGTCAGGTCGTTATAGTTCCCGCTGAACCCCGCCGGCAGCTTCACAAAACTGCCGCCCGTGAGGTAGACGGTATCGTTGCTGAGACTCAGCACCTGGACCTCCTCGGTCAGGTAGTGGTTGGCTGTCAGGTAGTTGGCCAGCGCCGCCGGGTCCACCTGGTCGGCGTACAGGGCGTAGGGCACCGCACTCAACGGCAGATGATGCGTGGCCAGCACCGTGCCGCCCTGCGAAATCACCGCCGTCACCCAGGCACTGTTCCATTGGATGGCGTTCCAGTCGCTGCCGGAGACGGGCGTGCCGTCGCCGATGAGCAGCGAGATGAGGCCGTTGGGGTTGCTGTGCGTAGCGTGCGTCTCGGTGTAGACCGCCGTGCCGCTCTCGCTGTTGGCGATGCCCACGGTGACCGTCAAATCCTGGTCATACACCAGCTGGTTCGCGCTGTTGCGCACCACCGCCTGGTAACTGATCTTGTCGTTCTGGGCCAGACCGGCCATCGACAATGCTATGATAAAAACTGCAAAAAATAAACTTTTCTTCATATCTATTGCAATCCTTTATAATCAACTTATTTTCAAAACCTTATCGATTCTCTTCTTGCAAACCCTAAACTAATAGTTCTTCACACAGCGCACGCTGTAGGCGTCGTAAGGCACGATACTCACGGGCACAAACGTGTCGCAATAATATTCCGAGCACATCGCGAGCGGCTCGCCGCTTGTGGCGACATACCAGAGGCGGGTCATAGTGAGCAGACCCTCGTAACGACCGATCCCGGTCTTGTAGATACCGGCGGGGACCAACGAGAACCCTGTGGTATTGGTACCCGTGCCGTTAATCCAGTAGTCCGGCGTGCGAAGCTCGTCGCCCGCGTAGGCGGACAACGACTCCTTCTCGACCTCGCCGGGAATGTGCCAGCCCGCCGGACAGATGCCGCGCACGAAACCGTCGCCATCCAGCGCCGGATGCTCGTCACTGCCTTCCGGAATATGCACCGACGAGTACCACGTGTAGAGCCGTCCGAAAACGGAATCCATCGTCGCCGAGCCAAAATAGTCGTTTTGATAGATCAGCGCAACGGGAACCTCCTCGTGCGCATCCCCGAAATAGTGGGTCGTACGCAGGTTACTCTGCGTCCAACAGAAATCGCCCAGGACCAGCGTGTAGTACAGGTTGCTGTCGGCATCCTTCACCGTCGCCGGGCATGCGGAGGCATATAACGTCACCACGCTGTCGCAATGGTGCTCGCTGCTGTAGTTGATGATGTTGACACCCTCATGCACCTGATAATCAACACCGTCCTGCAATTCGCTGCCAGGAATGAGGGGCAAGGCGCCATGGTACATCACGGTATCCGTGGTGGCGAAGGTGGGCCACACAGAGAGGACAAGCTTGGTGAGACGGTCGTAGCCGTAAAGCGGTGTGTTATTAGTATAAAGTTCGTAATTAGTGGTACCGACGGTGAGCTCCGACGTCGGAATGTCGAACCCGTTGTCCGCGTAGGGCACGTTCTCGCAGGTCTCGTCCGCGACCTCCACAACGTTGAGCTGCGCCTGCGCGACGCTGTAGGCGACTTCCACCCCGCCGGAAGCAATCTGCTGGTAGAACGGCTGGCCAATGGCGGCGTAGACATTGTTGACCGTGGAGCCCGCCGACACGGTGGCACGGACGGTCATCGGCTGCGAATACACGCAAACGACCGCACAAAAGAACAGACTAAAAAAGGTACATATTCTCCTCATATACACCATTTTACGTTGTTATACCTTTTGATGATAATTATATAGAATCCTCATTATTATCAAGCTGCAAAGTTACACTTTTTTCTATTATATAGAAATATTTAAAACAGTTATTACATAAATTATTATTATTAACCCATAAATTAAAAAAGAAAAAAATTGGAGGCGGAGCCCCACCTGCCCCCACGATGCAACGACCACAACAATCAGCGGTGCCCCACCCTTTCAACCACGGCCCCGCCAGGGGCCATAGCTCGGTAGAACAACGACCGAGCGTCGTTTGTACGTTGTAGAACCGCTAGACCGCGTTGTAGGGCTGCCGCACTGCGACAGCCCTACAACACCACCTCATTCTTCCTTCTGCATTGTGAGGCCTTTTACTATGGCCGCACCTATCACACCCCCTGCCGGAGGCAAGCCCTTTCGGTAACCCCACACGGGAGTGTGGGGTGGCGCCGACAGTCACAGACACCGTCTCGGTCGCGGCACGTGGCGGCGTGTGACGAGTGCCGACCGGATCATGGAAGAGAGCGATGGCCGCAGACGACACACACCATACGCGATACCATGTGATCACCCGACACCTGCTGCCCGACACCACGCATGGCACCTCGCGAGACGGCTCGCACCTGCAACTCCGCATGCTCCCACCGAGCATCGTCACGATACCGCGTGCTGGCTCCGCGTGCCGTGCGTGCCCGGCCACCTCATCGTACAGAGTACTGTCTCTCTCCATCCTCCTCTGGATATGTACCGGCCTACCCCACACTCCCGTGTGGGGTTACCGAGACGTCGCCTCTCCGAGGCTCTGGGCGGCACGGAACTACGAAAACCGGCAAAACCGAAAGGGTAAGAGGCCAGGCTGGCCACGAAAAAGGCCGCTCTGAAACGGAACGGCCTTTGTAATCAATATAAAGACTATTAATACGGTTGAACTGAACACTTCTCGTAGAAGTGTATCTACGGCATTTTATATATTAAAAGGGATATATCTGCTTTCTTCCTAAGTCATTCTCTGTTTCGTCGCTTTCAAGGATAACCTTCACAAATACGTCCATATCATCAGAAACATACGAAGAAGGAAGAGTAATATCACAACTAAAATCGTCATCGTTGTCACGATTGAAAGTGCCAAAACAATTCCAATAATCAATGGCTAAATCATCGACATTCATACTATTAGTGTAATATACTTTTACTTTTTTGGAATTCGTTCCTTGAAAGTTTATATTTTCTACTAAAACACGAATGACACCTGATTGTACCTTATTCACTGAAAAGTTTCCTGTAGGTGAAGTAGCAGTAGCAGCAGTTTGCACCGTAGTGAACGTTTTTTCCACATCGCTGGTAACAGTCGTATTTCCACCATCTATCTTAATGAAAGCCCTGTATGTATAGATTGTGTTGGACGTCAAACCCGTGAGGTTGGCAGAGAAACCGTTGTCAGTTTCAGTGATTGTTCCGGTGAAGGTCGTGTAGCCGCCGGTGCTGCTCGTTTCCTTATACTCGAATCCTTTGGTGGAGATGGCCACTTCGCCATCGTTCGATATGGTGGCGTTGAGTGTGGCGGATTCGGTAGTGATATTCGTAGCCGATTCGGTAGTCACTGTCGGGTCTGTTTGTGTAGTACCGCCCCCTCCGCTCTCCGCATCGCGAATGCAACGGACAGAATAACCATGGCCCTTATCGCAGCCATCATACGCAAGACTCACTGCTTTATTGTATTTGTCTAACTCACATCTATATGCGAAATTGCCGTTTGAAGAAGGTTCCGTAGAAGTCCAGAAGGATGCTCTAGAACCAAATGAAGAAGCAGATGAATAATACGTACCGGCAGGAAGGGCTGTAAAACCTGTAAAATTAAGCTTTCCAGTTCTAGGGAGACAGGGAGCTCCTTCTTCACCTTGATCAAGATCGTATCCCCAGTCTTGTTCTTCTGCAAGTTCATCCGCATATCTTCCGTTTATCAACGTACTCCACTCAGTTTGAGTCGGCACATGCCAGCCTGTGGGACAAATACCCTGCGCGCCTTCCATAGGGCTCCCTTTCATAGCTGCATTCCAATTATAAAGGTAGCCATAATCTGCAACATTACCAGCATCGTTACCTGGATTGTACAAGCCTGAGGTTGCAACTGCAGTGCCATCGCTGTATGTCGTGCTACGCATGTTTTCCTTTGTCCAGCACTGTTCACCAATCTGCACCGTGTTATATGTATTGCCATACCCATCAGACACTGTTGAGGTACCGCACGTAAATGTCGAAGGCGCTGCAGAGGTTGTCGTAAAAGTAGCCTCTTCACCAGGCAATGTTCCTGATGCTGTAGTGATGAAAGCGCGATAAGTGTATCCCGTATTGGCAGTCAGACCTGTTAGGTCAGCCGTGAAGCTGGCGCCATCTCCGGTCCCCGCAACTGACGTGTAGCTGCCACCAGAAGTAAGTTTGTACTCGAAACCTTTGGCCGTGATTTCCACGTTGTCTGGATTCGTGATAGTAGCGCTCAGCGTAGCGGTCGTCTCTCCGACAGGATTAGCCACACCCGTAGTCACAGACGGATCGGTCTGTGTGGTTCCGCCACTCTCTGTATCACGGACACAACGGACAGAATAGCAATCTTGAGTTCCGCTTGCGTCGTGAAAATAATTATTACCGAAAGAGTTATATGATAGCTCAATATAATAGTAACTATTTTCGTAAGTAAAACCAGATTGTGCCTGACCATGGTAAGTAGATGACCAAATCTTCGCACTTTCCCCAAAACCTTCAACATCTTGTCTTTCACTATATCCAGCTGGCAAAACATTGAAGCCAGAACTATTGCGGTCAGGAGAAGAGTAGTTTCCAGGGGCATTGGGAGTATTATCAGTTTCCCATGCTATTTTCCCAGCAAGTTTGACGGCTCGATTATCAGCACCCGCGTTGATAACCATGGTGTTTAATTCTTCTCTGTTCGGCACATGCCATCCATCGGGACATAGACCTTGATCATTACCTTCGATTGTGGATCTTCCTAAGGCTGCTGTCCAATTGTATAGCAATCCGAACGTTTCTTCATTCGTAGAAGAATTATTAGGATAACCATAGTATGTATAATCATTGTTGTAATCAGAGGGATTGATTGGGATTGGTGCTGGAACTGTCACAGTAAGGTTAGACGAGTACCTCTTGCTCCGCAAATTCTCCGCCATCCAGCACTGTGTGCCGATTTGGGTGACAAAGTATTCATGGCCGTCTTGGTCTTGCACCTTAATCACCTTCCCGTTATCATCGGTGGTCTCAAGTCCGCCGGTCGTGGTCGTGTATGTTGCGGCATCTGTATGCGCGGAGGTGACATTACAGGGAGTAAGGGCGTCCTGGGAAATACCGTATTTGACCGTCACAGTTTTCTCCACCTGGCATCCAGTTGTGCTTTTCACCGTGATCGTATATGTCCCGTTGGCAGGGTACTCGTTCTGTACGGGGAAAGTGGTGGGGCTCTTTATTCCCTTTCCATCGCCCCATGCAATGGTGTCTATTTCAGACTCCGTTGTCAACGTCACGATGAGATTGTCCGCAGTAATGCTGAAATCGGGAACAGCGCCGGTGGTTACGCTAATCGTAACAGAATCTTTCATGGTGAGATGTTCGCTACTTGTAGCAGTGCACACCACTTTGCACTCATCATTATTGGTCGTGTAGTGACACGTCAGGGTAGGTCCCGTAACACTGGTGGAATCGGTTCCGTTAACCGTCCATTTGAACTGATAGTCAGCCGTGTTTCCGTTGGAGATGTTAGCGGTATAGGTGATGGTTGCAGGCTTCTCGCCACAAACAACTCCGGAGGTAGGATTAGCGACAAGTGAAAGTTTCGGCATAAGGGTCTTCACAGAATCGCGAAGACCTTCAATTGTCTCTTGCATGGCGTCCATACGCTTGGTCAGGCTGTCGAATACCGCCCACAAGTCGCAAGCATTTACTACTATGTTACCGCAGTTACTTTCGTTTGTGGCATTTTCACCTTTGAGGACATAACCGTTCGGAACAATCACTGTATCCGTGAAAGTGTTGTTTTCGGTAAACACGTTCACACTGTCACGCTTGGCATACTTACCACCGTCGTTAGCCAGCTGCGAGAGCTTTGTCGGCACTTCAATGTCTATGACCTGAGGTTCTTTTTGGTTTACACCGAAAGTACCATAGTTTATCGTTTCATGGTTTCTTGTGATGGTGACTGCTCCGTTGCCGATGCTGTTGCGAATCCGCGAAGCCGTGTCAATGATCGCCTGACGGTTGAGACGGATCGTGTCGAGGTTCTTCTTCACGCTGTCACTCACAATGTTTATCCGCTTCGTCAGCGCGGTGTCCAGCTTCTTGATGTCCGTGCGGATATGTGCGGCCGTGTCGATGATCGCCTGACGGTTCAGACGGATGGTGTCAAGGTTCTTCTTCACGCTGTCGCTCACGATGTTCATCCGCTTCGTCAGCGCGGTGTCCAACTTCTTGATGTCCGTGCGGATATGCTCGGCCGTGTCGATGATCGCCTGACGGTTGAGGCGAATAGTGTCAAGGTTCCGCTTCACGCTGTCGCTCACGATGTTTATCCGCTTCGTCAACGCGGTGTCCAACTTCTTGATGTCCGTGCGGATGTGCGCAGCGGTATCGATAATGGCCTGGCGGTTCAAGCGGATGGTGTCGAGGTTCTTCTTCACGCTGTCACTCACGATGTTCATCCGCTTCGTCAGCGCAGTGTCTAACTTCTTGATGTCCGTGCGGATGTGCGAGGCCGTGTCAATGATCGCCTGACGGTTGAGGCGAATGGTGTCGAGGTTATTCTTCACACTGTCGCTCACGATGTTTATCCGCTTCGTCAGCGCGGTGTCCAACTTTTTGATGTCCGTACGGATATGCTCGGCCGTGTCGATAATGGCCTGACGGTTGAGGCGAATGGTGTCGAGGTTCTTCTTCACACTGTCGCTCACGATGTTTATCCGCTTCGTCAGCGCGGTGTCCAACTTTTTGATGTCCGTACGGATATGCGAGGCCGTGTCGATAATGGCCTGGCGATTGAGGCGGATGGTGTCGAGGTTCCGTTTCACGCTGTCACTCACGATGTCTATCCGCTTCGTCAGCGCGGTGTCCAACTTCTTGATGTCCGTGCGGATATGCGCGGCCGTGTCGATAATCGCCTGGCGGTTCAGGCGGATGGTGTCGAGGTTCTTCTTCACGCTATCGCTCACGATGTTTATCCGCTTCGTCAGCGCGGTGTCCAGCTTCTTGATGTCCGTGCGGATGTGCGCAGCGGTATCAATAATGGCCTGTCGGTTGAGGCGGATCGTGTCAAGATTCCGCTTCACGCTGTCACTCACAATGTCTATCCGTTTCGTCAGCGCGGTGTCCAGCTTCTTGATGTCCGTGCGGATATGCTCGGCCGTGTCGATGATCGCCTGGCGGTTGAGGCGGATCGTGTCGAGGTTCTTCTTCACGCTGTCGCTCACGATGTTTATCCGCTTCGTCAGCGCGGTGTCTAACTTCTTGATGTCCGTGCGGATATGCTCGGCCGTGTCGATGATGGCCTGTCTGTTAAGACGGATCGTGTCAAGATTCCGCTTCACGCTGTCACTAACAATGTTTATCCGCTTCGTCAACGCGGTGTCCAGCTTCTTGATGTCCGTGCGGATATGGGCAGAGCTGTCGATAATGGCCTGCTTGTTGGCGTCAATGTCCGTGCGCATCGTCCGGATGCCCTCGCAAGCCATCACACTGTCACACAAGTGCTTGTAAACGGTGTCCATGCGCGTCGCCAGCGCCAAACTGTCCGCATGCGCAATGGAATCCACCTGATGCTTGGTGTAGTAGTTGCTAAGGTTGCTCGCATTGGCAATCTGGTCGAGGATATAATTGACAGTGTCGTTGATTTTGGTTCTCGTATAGTAGTGCGTGGTGTCATAGTACGCATTCAACGTGTCGTTCAAATGCACATTCGTCGCGTACTGCGTGAGGTCGGGAAGGTTCGTCAAGTCGTTGTAGTCGCCGCTGAAGCCCTGGGGCAGTTTCACCCAGCTGCCACCAGTAAGGTAAAGGGTGTCGTTACTTACGCTCAGTACTTGCACCTCCTGCATCAGGTAATGGTCAAGCGTGTCGTTTAAATGCGAATTCGTGGCATATTGCGTGAGGTCAGGCAGGTTTGTCAGGTCGTTGTAGTCGCCGCTGAAGCCCTGGGGCAGTTTCACCCAGCTGCCACCAGTAAGGTAAAGGGTGTCGTTACTTACGCTCAACACCTGTACTTCCTGCATCAGGTAATGGTCAAGCGTGTCGTTCAGTTTCTCTTTATCGACATAGCGGGTTAACGAGTCTTTCAGGGCGCTGGTTGTGGCGTACTGTGTGAGGTCGGGCTTGTTTGTCAGGTCGTTATAGTTCCCGCTGAACCCCGCCGGCAGCTTCACAAAACTGCCGCCCGTGAGGTAGACGGTATCGTTGCTGAGACTCAGCACCTGGACCTCCTCGGTCAGGTAGTGGTTGGCTGTCAGGTAGTTGGCCAGCGCCGCCGGGTCCACCTGGTCGGCGTACAGGGCGTAGGGCACCGCACTCAACGGCAGATGATGCGTGGCCAGCACCGTGCCGCCCTGCGAAATCACCGCCGTCACCCAGGCACTGTTCCATTGGATGGCGTTCCAGTCGCTGCCGGAGACGGGCGTGCCGTCGCCGATGAGCAGCGAGATGAGGCCGTTGGGGTTGCTGTGCGTAGCGTGCGTCTCGGTGTAGACCGCCGTGCCGCTCTCGCTGTTGGCGATGCCCACGGTGACCGTCAAATCCTGGTCATACACCAGCTGGTTCGCGCTGTTGCGCACCACCGCCTGGTAACTGATCTTGTCGTTCTGGGCCAGACCGGCCATCGACAATGCTATGATAAAAACTGCAAAAAATAAACTTTTCTTCATATCTATTGCAATCCTTTATAATCAACTTATTTTCAAAACCTTATCGATTCTCTTCTTGCAAACCCTAAACTAATAGTTCTTCACACAGCGCACGCTGTAGGCGTCGTAAGGCACGATGGTTATCGGCAAAAGCGTGTCGCAATAATAGTCCGAGCAAACAGCGGCCGGCTCACCGGTTACCGCAACATACCAGATGCGGGTCATGGTGAGAAGCCCCTCGAAGCGGCTGAGCGCTGTCTTGTATATACCGGCGGGAGTCAGCGAAAAATCCGAGGAATTGGCACCCGCGCCGCTAATCCAGTAGTCCAGCGTGCGCAACTCGTCGCTCGTATAGTCGGACAAGGCCTCTATCTCGGGGATGACAGGAATGTGCCAGCCCGCCGGACAGATGCCGCGCACGAAGCCGTCCTCGTCCAAAGCGGGGTGACTGTCACTGCCTTCCGGAATGTGCACCGCCGAATACCATGTGTACAACCGTCCGAAAACAGACTCCATCGTCGCCGCATCAAGAATGTCGTGGTCGTAAATCAGCGCCACAGGAACCTCCTCGTGCGCGTCCCCGAAATAGTGAGTCGCCCGCAGGTTGCTCTGCGTCCAGCAATAGTCGCCCAGAACCACCGTGTAGTACAAGTTGCTGTCGGCGTCCTTCACCGTGACCGGACAGGCGGAAGCGTAGAGCGTCACCACGCTGTCGCAATGGTGCACGCTACTGAAGTTGATGATGTTGACACCCTCATGCACTTGATAGTCAATGCCGTCCTGCAGCAGGCTGCCGGGAATGAGGGGCAACGCACCGTGGTACATCACGCTGTCCTCGGTGGCGAAGGTAGGCCACACGGAAAGCCCAAGCTTAGTGATACGGTCGTAGCCGTAAACGGGCACATGATTGTCGTAGCGTTCGTAGTCGGTGGTGCCGACGGCGAGCTCGGAAGTCGGGATGTCAAACCCGTTGCCCGCGTAGGGGACGTTCTCGCAGGTCTCGTCCGCGACCTCCACAACATTGAGCTGCGCCTGCGCGACGCTGTAGGCGACTTCCACCCCGCCGGAAGCTATCTGCTGGTAGAACGGCTGGCCAATGGCGGCGTAGACATTGTTGACCGTGGAGCCCGCCGACACGGTGGCACGGACGGTCATCGGCTGCGAATACGCGAAAACGACCGCACAAAAGAACACACTAAAAAAGGTACATATTCTCCTCATATACAACATTTTACATTTATATACCTTTTGATAACAATTATATAGAATTTACATTATTATCAAGTTGCAAAATTACACTTTTAGTAAATACGGAGGGGGGGGGTAAAAGTTACATTCAACAAAATTTTCAACCCATCTTTTTGAGGAATTATTTACACAGACAGACATTGACGCAAAAAGGACTTACGCATCACCTAATTAGACACGTAAGCCCCTGTATGTCAAACTTATCCGGGAGTTCAGAATCTCACCCGCACCCCGCCGAGTAAGTTAATCCCAGCCTGCGGGAAATAATATGGGTCGTAACATTTTTCTCCATCGTACATTCCCGTGTAGAGCGCGGCATTGGTCTCATACTTGGTGTTAAAGAT
>Ga0310690_10006703_pt1 | contig 15052 bp, 21 predicted proteins | sample AusTroGonzalo_MG_2_FD_207661 | JGI IMG/M metagenome (GOLD analysis project Ga0310690, IMG submission 207661) | Bovine rumen microbial communities from tropical cattle in Woodstock, Queensland, Australia - Gonzalo_04 (v2) (version 2) | ecosystem: Host-associated > Mammals > Digestive system >...
GGAGTTCCGATACGCAGCATACGAAGACGAGGCGACACACTTAGTCCAGATATCGAGGCGCGGGAAGATGTCCTCAATCTTGCAGTTTTTGAAGAGAGCGAGCTGCTGATCCTGACAGCCTGTGTCATATGCACTCGAGCTGAATACAGGAGCTCCATACAGCTCAACCTCACTCGGGAGATCACAATATCTGTCAACCCAAGTACAGCCTGCTGTAATTCCTGACCAAGCAGGCATACCACTTGCCTTAGCTTCTGCATTGATGGAAGAACCGACCCAGTTTCTGTACTTAAGGACATTCGCGCTGCCGAAGTCTGCCTTGAAGTCTTCCTCAAGGATGACCGCGTCAATACGCTCGCGGATAAATGAGCCAAGATATCCAGAATAATTGGTGCCGTTGTAGGCTCTTGTGATGTTGGTGCTGTTCTTACCTGTGGCTGATGCACTCGTGGGATCTGCTGTCGTTTCAGCATTCCAAGGACAGCGGCCCTTATCTGCTGCACTGGGAGTCCATGATCCCTGCTCATCACCTTTACCTGCCCACAGTCTTGTTGAGCCTTCATGCTTGAAGACAATCACCCTCAGATGATGAGTCACGCCTGCGGGATTGGTCTGTGCATTGGTGGAGTCACCCTTCTGGTACCAACCATCACACTCAGCGACGATATACTTCGTCCCGGATGTAGGGCCTATGATGTAATCACCGGGCCGCACGTTCTTGAAGTTGCCTGCTGCGACCTCAGTCCTCAAGGTACCGTTGAACCAGTCATCCGATATGTTCTTGAAGCGAGGCGGCATACTGTTCGCCATAGCCGCCGAGATCGAAGATCCCGCACTGTAATTGGCTCCTATGTTTTCCAGTGCTGTGAGAATAGCCTGCCCAGTGCTATCTTTTAAAATCGGGCTTGTTACCTGTGACATTCTTTCTTTCCTCCTTTACTCTTCGTAAGTGATACATAATTCACCGCCCACGACTGACAGACCGAGCTTGTTGAACTGGTCGTTCAAGCCCCCGAGAGCTGCTTCGACTGTGGTCTTCTGTGCTCCATCTATCGTCAATGCCGTGTCGAGTGTCTTATTCTGTTTGTTCGTCTTGTTTCCTCCTGCCAAATTGTTGATCGCATTCAGCGCATCCTCGACTGTCGCCTTGCTGACTCCATCGACAGAGATCGGGGAGCTCATGGTCTTGTTCTGGAAGCCTGATGTATCCACGAAGCCTGAGAGCAGGTCAAACTTGAACGTCCCGGATGTAGGCTCACAGATGCCGACGTTATCGCCGACCCTGATGGGCTTGCCTGCTCCCTCGAGGAAGTCTGCTGTCGTTGTTCCTGCATCGGTCATGTTGTACACGTTGCCCTTGTTGGCAGCCACCAGAAGGGCATTGGTGAGCTCTGCACAGGTCTTGGTGCCTGCGGGCTTGTAGGCCGATGATAATGCCGAATCTATGGCATCCTTTACGGCTCCCGCCTCGACAAGGTCTGTGGATCCTGCGGTGACAGAACTCGTCGAATCCTTGCCTGCTGCCGTACCGAGATCACTTGACTTCACAAGCTGATCGGAGCTCGAAGCTCCCGAGGGTATCTTCTCATTGATACCCGATATGGCAGTCCTTGCAGTCGAATCCTCTAAGTCATAGATGGTATTCGTTTTCCTTACCTTTATCTGATCCAAATTTGCCATCGAAAATATCCTCCCTGTTTAAATTAAAAGCATCGTCCCTGATACCTCGCATTCTGCCGCAAGGCCCAAGTCCGATGCTGATTTATTGCCTGCCAGTGTGATGTTGTTTATCTGCGGCCTGTTGTCGAGATCGTTGTAATTACTCGTCCCGGGATCCCCGCCGCCGTGAGAATCGACATATGACTTCACGAATCCAATTATCTCGCCATCTATCATGATATATGCACCTCCTTATACCCAATTCCAAGTGCCGTCGCTCTTACGGAAGGCGATCTCACCATTAGCAGTGACGATGGTCGAACCGGGCTGAATCTTAGCTCCGACAGGAAGATTTTTGAAAGTCGCACCCTCGACCACATCGGTCTTGTCATCTGCGAATGCTTGGATCTGATACTCGTCGATGCCATCTCCGGGCTGTTTTTCCATTTTTGTTACTTCAATCGCCATAATATACCTCCTCTTTTATACTATGAGCATGGTGCCGCTTACCTCGGCCTGCTCTAATGCATTAAGTTTGACCTTATCTTGAGCCGACATCTGGCCCTGTGTGGATGTAGTGGCAGGCTGATTGGCGTCATAGATACCTTGCTCCATATTATTGAGCCTTGCGGCAGTGACCAGTGTTGCCTTGCTCGGCAAGTCCTGCCAGTTTGTTTTTGTGTATCCCATTGTGAACCTCCTATTCATTGTAAAATCTCAGTTTTGTAACTGTACCTGCTATATTCACACAGAATCTCGCAGGATCTCCGCATCGAGCAAGCAAAGTCATTTTAACCGTATGTGTTGTATAGAGCAGAACTCCGTTTTTATACAGCTTTATTATTCCTTGCTCATCGTAATGAATCTTGATTGTCGAATTTCGGAAAAATCCAACATCGGTGATCCCTGTCGATTCAGATAATACCGATGACCACGAGGAAGCATCTTGGAACTTCCAGTACCCATCGCTCTCATAATAAGAAAGGGCAGCGCTATTTTTATTAAACCAAAACATTGTACCATTGCCATATGTATGCTCTATATCATATGAACCTATGGTCATCTCGAAGGTATTTGCATATCTCACTACCCAGCTTGGAACCTCTATTGCATCTCCGAGACTCAAATGAAGGCCTGAACTATCGATTGAAGAATTTCCCCATATCAATTCCCGGCATCCGACAAGATCTTCGACGGTATCGTATAGTGAATTGGTGAAATTCCAATTTGCAACTAAATCCCCGGTATTAAAATTCTCAAAATGGACGCCTGTATTTATAACATAATTTTGAATAACTATACCCCAAGATGTACAGAATACATCATCCACGTCATTTCCGAGGGTAAAAGTAAGCCCTCTTTGATTAGCCTGTGTATTTTTTTCAAGAGTCCCATTGTTTATCAATTTAACTGTAACTAAGACTCTTGCTTTGCCCTCGCTCGCAGTATCAGATGTGTCATAATAATACTGAGGATAAGATTCTCCATCATACTTACTGGTGATTTTAAGTGTAGTAGCTGGCTGGTATCCCAGATAAGCATAAAATGTAATATTATGAAAAGCGCTGCTCAGGCTTGTATAAAATAAGACTGTATTATCAGAAGATGATACTTGGCTCATTATGTAGCTAACGATTTCTTCTATTTTAGATTCCAATAAATCAAGGAAGGCTTCGTAATCTATCCCTCGATTGTAAAAAATCGTCTTATTGATTGCCCATCTTATTGTTTCTTCTATGTCAGCATGGCTCCTTGAATAAATAACTCCAGGCTGATAATCATTATCAAATACGAGCTTCTTGCCCGCATATGGATCCCAAGGATTCCGTGCAGGCCAGAACTGCTGAGCCTTACCATTTACCCCTACATATCCCTTGACGACCTTCTGGGCCTTGCCACCTACACCGACATATATATTTTTTACGGTCTGAGCTTTATCGCCCACACCGACATAAGCCTTCTTGCCCATATATCACCTATGCCTGTTCGTACATGAGATATACATGCCCGGTCGCGAGAGCTGATGTACCGGGAGTCATATCTGCGGTACCATACGATATGAGGCTCTGTAAATCTTGCACCGCTGACGCGATTGAGGTTACATCACCCTCAAGATCATCGATATCGCCCTCCGCTGTATCGACACGACCAGACAAGCCGTCGATATCACCTGATATACCTCCAATGGATGTATCAATATCATCGATACGACCGCCGATGCCCGTGATCTCGTTCTCAATGACCGTGATCTGTTGCTCGACGTTCATTTCGTAGCTCACAGGCTGTACTTCTGGCTGATACTCCGAGCCTGCTGCCTTGTAGGTATCTGTCAACCACTGGATGCCCTTAAGATACCTCGACATCACCGAGAAGCTCATAACGACTGTCTCAGCATGTCCGCTTGAGTAGTCGTACACATAGAAGGTCACTGCATCGCCGCACTCGATGTATGGCAGGCCGACCGTGACAGCCTCGAAGGGAGTGTACACCGCATACTGTACCTTGCCGAAGAGATTCTGTGCGATTGTATTCTTGGTCGCCTGAGTGAGTCCTTGGCACCATATATTACCCTCGACGAGGTACATATTGCCTGATGTACCATAACGACCATATGTCGTGTCAGAGGTACCGTCCCGAACCGTCACGCCTGTTATGGCCGCGAGCTCGTAGTCCTCGAAGGTCACATTCCTGTACTTATCGATGTAATTTGCCTCGCCGTCTGTCGAACATGGATAAGCCTCCCCGGGATAGAACCCCGAAGGATAGGGCAGAACGTCCTGCGATACAGTGATATCCACATACTCAAACACTCCCGAGGCGTTTATCTTCCCGAATACCCCGTTCATCTGGCAGACTGCCCTCAGAGCATCGATGACGGCAAGCTCCCCGTCCTCTATGGTCTGTGGAATGCTCACGCCGTCATTGACGAGCGTTGTGCTCTCCTGAGATATCCCTATAAAACTGAATATTGCATCCCTCAAGGTCTTGATCGTGACCGGGAATGTCAATGCGTCATATGTGTCGAAGAAATTCTTGTCTTGATACTTATACAGGGCATCGTAGCACATGAGCTTCTGGTAGCTCCGATCGCGTACAGTCTCGACCGAGTCAACGTACCCGGTGAAGATCCTGTTCCATGATCCGTTGTCTATCCTTATCGATACCTGTATAGTCTTATTTTTGAGCTGCACACCCTGATTCCTGATCTCGATGCTGAACCTGTTCGATATGCAGCCGATTATAGACAGCTCGCCGTTGCCGTCGAAGATTGCCTCTTCCAGTGATAGCGACTCGCCATAGATCTGACTGTTCAGCACCGTGAGACTAAGCTGTGGAAAATACAGCTTGATCTCTTTGCGGTACTGCCCGGTCATATACTTCTGTTTATCTGAATCTGAGAAATTAAGTGCCATATTAAGGCTCCTCTACTGTTACCTCGAAAACCTCGAAGACATCATCCCACCCGGTACCGCGTTTCCGCACGGGCTCAAAGTCAAGGAACACGTTCCTGCTCGTTTGTAACGAGGCCACAGTGTCATTGTTGGCTTTAAGCTGTACCGGGTATGTATTCGAGCTTGTTTTTACACTCGCAAGGGCCGTCAGGAAGGTCTGCAAGTTTGTCTCGGTCTTGAAGAACATCTGGAACTTGCCCTGTAATTTCCTCGCGACCACATCCCTGTGCTTGACCTGCCCGCCGTCCGTCCATTCCTGATATATATCTTTGAGGTTGACCTGATAGCCCTCGGCGATCACATTATTCGAGTAATCAGTCGTGTTTAACTTAAAAATAACGTCATTTACTGCCATAAGATAACTCCTATTATGCGAATGCGCTCACACCATTGGCCTTGCGGAAGGAATTATTCTCTTTTCGCATCATGCGGAACATATCCTTCGCATCACCCTCAAGAGTGACTCCGCTGTTCTCGATCGCAGTCAAAATCATGGGCAGATATTCCGTGAGGAGCTGCGCAGCTCCATTGTCTGCACCGGGTACGATTACACCGCCCGACATAACGGGTGTCATTGCCTTGGCTGTTTCCTGCATCATCTCGACATCAGGATCCACCATCGCACCCTTGACCATATCATCGACTGCACCGTTTACCGAGTCCGCATTCGCCTCGATACCGACTGCCACACCTTCCGGGATCCACTTACCAACCTCATCAGCGAAGAGCTTCGAGGGTGATCCGATCTTGAAGAATCCCTTCACCGAATCGACGAGCTTGCCGCCAAGCTCTTTGACGTTCTTGACGATGTTGTCCCAGTTTTCCTTGATACCTTTCCAGATACCGTCCACGAGTGCCTTGCCTGCTTCGACCATGTCACTCGCCAGATTGATGATGCCGTTTACAATGGCGACTATGATCTCAGGAAGATGTGCTATCAACTCTGGAAGACTCTCGATGAGTCCCGTCGCCAGTGCGACTATGATCTGAACTGCCGCCTCAAGGAGCTTCGGAGCGTTTTCTACAAGGCCCTCGACGATAGCGACTATTATCTCGGGCAGCCTTTCTATGAGCTGTGGAAGGGCTTCGACAAGTCCCTCAGCCAGTCCGACGATAATTGCAATGGCTGCGTCGATGAGCATGTCTATATTCTCGATGAGTGTATCCACTATGGTGAGCATCGTGTCCACGATCGTGGGTATGAGCTCCGGGAGCGATTCTGCGATACCGTTCGCGAGCTCTACAATTACCTGCAAGCCGACCTCCACAAGCTGTGGTAGTAATTCGATGAGGTTTGAGCCTATCTGACCGACTACCTCGACAAGTGTAGGTAATAGCTCCGGGATCGCGTCGAGGATACCCTGTGCGAGTGTGGTTATGAGCTCAGGAGCCACTTCCAGAAGAGCTTCTGCAAGGATACTGAATCCCTCGACAAGCCTTGGCATTGCTTCGCTGATATTGCTCACGATGCCTTCAATGCCTGCCGTGATCTTTTCCTTGGCCCCTTCCTCGCCGACTACCAGTGAGGCCAAGCCGTCCATCACCGATGTGAACGACGGGAGCATCTCACTCATGACCGAATTCTTAACGCCAGTGAAGGAAGTCTGTAAATCCTGCAATGAGTCTTGGAAGGCTGCCGAATTCTTGACAGCTTCGTCGGACATAACACCGCCGAGCTCATGCACCCGGTCACGCATGGCCTGAGTGTCCTCTGCTGATGTATTCAGAAGGGCACCAAGCTCTGTCGCACCTTTTCCGAGGAGCTTACCTGCAAGATATGTCCTCTGGGTGTCATCTTCGACGTTCTGCAAGCCTGCGATCGTAGCCTCGAAGATCTGCTGCTGATTCATATTCTTAAGGTCATTCTCGGTGATACCAAGCTCCTTGAATGCCTTGTTGTTTGTCTCTGCGGCATTGGCGAGTGTCTTCATGGATGACTTCATCGTATCCATGCTCGTGCCGCTGTGTTGCATGACTGCATCCCACTCTTGGTAGGCTTCCGCAGTCAGCCCCATCTTCTGGGACATCTTGTCGATATGATCGCCATATGAAGCGACGCCTGCTGCCGCACCAGTCAGAGCAGTGCCTGCTCCGATGGCGGCTGTGCCTATTCCTGCTATGGCAGCGGCCCCGGTCTTAAGCACTCCACCCATTGCAGAGCTGAACTTGCCACCCGCTGACTTACCTGCACTGGTAGCTTCGCCGCCCAGCACATTGGACAGGCTCCCGCTTAGACCTTCCGCTGATGGAACTATCTGCACATATGCTTTTGCCAATTCTGTTGCCATATCTTATACCCCGAATAATTCAGCCCGCTTGCGCTCGTATGCTTCGATAGAGTCGAAGTGCTGATACTCCGACACATCCTCTTGAATGCCTTCGAGTGCTTTCAATACTGACTTGGGCTTATTTATACCTTGCATACCGTCTTCTGTCCTTGCCCAGATCAGGAGCGATAATCTATCAACTAACCCCGCAAGCATCATCTGTTCAAGAGAGAGCCTGCGTTCTGTAATTTTCCTCTTAATTCGGCTGTTTTCTGACAAGCCAGAGGCGAGAGTTGCCACCAACTGCGGTGACAGCTCTCGATAGCTCAGAACATGATACGATTCAGCCAAATCACATATTAGTGAATCCTCGTCGAGATGGATTATCCCGCCGAGGACGACGAGTTTTTTATTTCTTTCGCTGTGGTGATGATCTCTGTTATAAGGTCAGTCACCTGTTTTGACGGCACGAAGCCTTCGTTTTTATCCGCGATATGCTTTTCCAGTGCATTAGCCTTATCTCCGAGTATTAGCTTCATGAGATTTCTTGCGCCGCGGATCTGCTCTGATGCGTCGTCAGATTCAGACATACCGATGGCATCCACAAGACGCCAGTCGCTCAATATGCGCTCATCTATTGCGAACTCAAAGCCGCTCTTTGTCTTACCTTCAATCATGTTCTACCTCTGCCTTTCTGCCCTTGTTAGGTCGTAACGACGGGCCTCTTCTTGATATACTCGTAATGAGTGTTTCCGCTCGTGTCAGGAATACCAGTGATCGTGAGATCGTATGCTGCGAGATCCTTCGACGAATAAACTGTGTCGCCTCTCTCGGAGATCTTGCCGTCCGGGATGACTGTCCTCTTCATGGTGTCATCGTTCATGATGAGATCGATAACCCATACATAAGGTGTGGGCTCGTCACCATTACTCTTGACCTCAAGACCATTCGTCAGATCGCCCGATACATTGCTCTCGCCATATACCGTCGCAAGAACGTCCTTGTTAAGCACCTCAATGAACTTAACCTTGAACTTGTCTGTATGATCGGTCTGAATGGTGAGAACCGTGTCGCCGCCGAATGCCTTCTTGTCTTCGGATGTCTTGTTATCGCTGTTGGTGATACCATCCTCGGATACATATCCAAGACAGGTGAACACCGCAGGATCCAGAACACTGTCTGCCGTATTCGGAAGAGTAGTGCCCTTGGGTGCGCGATATATCGACCCGGAAGGAGTAGGCTTTGCGGCTGATGTATAATTCGCTGTCTGTGACATAATCTTCACTCCTTAATAATGTGTGATGTCGAAGACCGCCTGATACCGCGGCTTCTTGGTTGCTTTGTCTGTATAGTTATAATCGCTATTCAATTCCACCTTGGTGACTTCCTTAAGTGCGACAGCACCTTGCATGGCCTGCTTAACGGCCTCGTTCAGTGTCATCGCTTCCAGAAGTGACTTGCCGTAGCTCTGAACTGCGAATGTTGACCCATAAAGACGGTCATTCTGTCGTGAGCCTGTCTTTTCGATAAACACAAAAGAGTCAGGCATTCCTTGCCTGATCTCGTTCGTCACCTTCGTGGGGCTTAATGCTGTTTTGAGATAGTTGAGTATTACTAATTCGATCATCAGTACACCGCCTTCAATAATCCATTGTCCTCGGACGCTTCGTCATAGCTTGCAATAACCGACACATTACATCGATTCTGCCCGACATAGCCTGATAACTCAGTCTCGCCGCCGTAGTTGTTTCTGATGCCTTCTGCGCGACTCATAAGAACGCTCATCATCTCATCAGAACGAAGCAGCTCCCGGACTCCTTCACTGTTCAGCTCAATACGAACCTCATTAGCCATCGTATCTCTCCACAAATACCTTTTTATGCCATGAGAGCGGGATATTGGCCTCGATGCCTTCCTGCTCCGCGTAACAATGGAAGGTCTTACCAAAGAATGTGACCGTATTCTCGAGCCACACATGCGTGTCACCTTTCGGGATCCCGAGCGTGTACAATTCCTTGGTACCTTCGAGCCTTGAGTTGTCGATAAGGTCATCTGCTGTGGTAGGAGCCACAAGCACGTTGTTTACGGTCGCATCATCCGTCTTATAGACGGGATTGCCTGCCGCATCATCAGATATCTTCGTCCTGACGTGCAGAACGACATCCATTCCCTTAATTTTGCCCATAGAACTCGATCACCCCATATCTCTGTCGCTTGATTCCGAGTCTCTTAAGGTCATTCCTCATGATCGCATTGGACATGCCGCCGCCCGGGACCGCATAGGTCCCGCTCCATGAATAGCCAAGGCCCGCCTGTGACTCCTGTGTCATAGGATCGCCGTCCGTTGACTGCCTCATGATCCTCGCAACAACATCGACTGTTACCATCTTCGCAACAGATGCAAGAGAGGTATCAGCTGCAATCATCGCATCGAGATTCTGACCGACTCTGACAGCTTCCTCGCGAAGAGCATCACATACGAGCGGGATCAAGTTGCCTGCTCTGGTCTGCTCGTCGTTTGATAAGGGCCGCCATAGATCAATTACATCTTGTACTGTTGCAAAATCGCTCATTTTTTAACCGCCTTCTTAACCGTCTTCTTAGGAGCTGTCTCTTCTGCTTCCTTGGTTTCTGCCTTAACCTTGGCAGCAGGCGCGGGAGATATCTTCTCCCACACCTTGTCACTGCCGAATTCAGAAGGAATCTCGATGATCGCTCCTGTTAATTTGTTACGATATACGTTCATTAGGTCGTGATGACAGGAGTGCCATCCTTGCAAACAAGGCAGAATGCGTTCGGATCAAGGATGCCCCAACCTACCCATGCTTCTGAACGAAGGAGAACCTGATTGGCCTGCTTAAGATCGTAAGAACCGCCGTCAGGATTACCATATTCGATAACCTCAAGAGGAATGTTCTCAGCGATGCCCCACTTAAATGCTGTGAAATCACCTACGAGAGCACGGTCGTTAGATCCAGAAGCTGAACCAACAGTGATGTTGGCATCAGTCGGGATGCCGCCAAGATTTCCAACTCCACCAAACTGGAAGTCAGGATACTTAGCACCGTTGTTAGTTGTCATAGCACCGATCGCGCCTCTCATAAGAGGAGAGAGGATAATTCCTGTGGGTGCATATTCGTTATTCTCAAGAACTCCGATTGCACTCTCAAGGTCTGCATCAGGTGTCGAAGAGTTGTAAACGACTGCTGTTGCTGCGCAAACATAATCGAAGTAGTTGTTTCCGATCGTGCCTGCTGCCAGATTGCCGGTACGAGGATCGATACCATGTATTGCCATCTTATCGATACCTGCTGCGAGCTTCTTTGCGAATCCATCTGCGAACTCGCTGAGGTACTGTAACCTCTTTTCCTCTGATGCCTTTATGAACTCATCAGATACACGGCTCTGATATACGACCTTGATGGGCTTTACTGTTACGGGTGCGATGGTAGCATCGCCTGCGGGCTTAGGGCCGTTCTCACCAACTATCGATATATCGTTATCGAAGTTGAATGTGAAGTAGTCCTTACCTGTGAAAGGAACTGCGTCCTGTCCTGACATCTTAGCAAGGGAAGAGTGACCTTTTACCTTGCTGAACATTTTTGTCTCAAGCTCTTTCGGGAAGAGTGTGCTCATGCTTACTGCTGACATAATTATTCTCCTTTACTGTTTCATCAAATCCCGCGACATCTGACGCAGTGCTGCATCTTCCGTCGCCTTTTGCGTGTTCTGGATACTTGGCTCGGGAGTCGCGAGGGGAGTCGTCTTGACGTTGACAAGTCCCTTCAACGCTTCCGCGTTCTTCCGTATCTCTGCTTCATCTGAACCCTGTATGAAGTTGACAGCCTCGAAAGATAACCCAAGCTCGTGCGCGATCTGCGTTTTTACCGAGTGCAGCTCGTATTCTTTGATCTTCGCGTCCTTTTCTGCGAGGGTGTTGTCGAATGTTGTCTTCTCTTCCTTGGCAGTGTTCAATGCCTGAGTTAATTCACTGATCTGCTTCTGGAAGTCGCCCGACTGTGTCTCGAGCTTCTTGGTGAGCTCACTGATCTGGCTCTCATACTTTGCCTTCTCACGCTCAAGCCTGCCCTTGATCGCTGAGTCGAACTGTTCCTGTGTTTCGATTACTTTGAATTCTTCACTCATGACTAATCCTTTCCCACGTTACCGCCGTGTATGCGTAATTTTTTGTATTAAAAAAGCACCCGGTATCGGATGCTTTAATAATTGATTGATTGTTTTTTCTTCTCCTTATACTCGTTTGCTATCCAGTGAGCCAAGATGACACTGTCGAGCAGTGCGATCTCCGTGTCGGGTGTCAATGATTTATAACCGAACCCGCCGTTTGACCCGATCGCTCGCTTCTCACAATTTGTCGCGGAGCATACGAGAGAGGGCTGCGCCTTGTGGCATATGCTCGCCGCCTCAAGGGCCCGCTCGAAGAGAGCATTCGCGACTATAATCTCGCCAACCTTCGGAAGGATTGGCTTTGTCTTGATCCGAGCGTCCTTCATGGCTTCCTCGAGGAGCTTCTGACCGTTCGCTCCATCGACGACTACACCGCCGAGATCTGTCATCTGCTGCATAATGGATATCATCCACTCATTGCCAACCCTGGCGGGCCTGCAATCGATACACTCGACGAAGATCCTGCCGTCTGTGGTCTTGAATGCGATCGACATCGCCGCATTGGCTCCATCGATGCCGTATTTGATACCGAGGAACTTCTTACTTGACCTCTCGGGCACCTTCTCGACCTCAAGTGCGAGCCATTCGGCCTCTGTGATGACTGACTTCTGATTATATTTTATCCACAGGCCAAGCCTCTGAATGTTGTAATCGATCTCGTCGGTCTTGTCTTCGGCCTTAATCTTACGCTCATTGAGCTGATAGCCCATCGCAGGATTGCATCTGTACCACAGATCCACGTCATTGACATCGGACATCTGGTCAACCGACCACTCAGCCCATCCGACCTCGTCCGCGGATCCGAGAAGACATGATTCCCGGAGCTTCGGGAAGATTGTCCCCTTAGACACCGCAGTCGGAGGTGTCCCGCAGAGGATGATCTGCGGATTCGGGCTGTCAGATACAACATACTGCAATGTGCTCTGCTGATCGTCTGTGTATTCCTGCGCCTCATCTATGATTAGAAGGTCAAACCCCTCGCCGAGCCCTCCCGCAGAAGTCCTTGTTCGGAAATCTACTGAACCACCCGTGTCGAGGAGCGTGATCCTTTCCAACCCGAATTGTTTTGAGTAGGTATATGCATTGACATAGACCTCATTTTTTTTAGGTCTTAATATCTCCTCATATCCCTTAGCTTTGAGCAGTGCTGCAAGCCTCTTGGATGCCGAGCTTGATGTCGTCGTCCTGTGGGCCGTATGCAGTATATGCTCGCCGATTGAGAGCCCGTACAGCTCCCTGATGGTCAGAATCTCGCCCTTACCATTCCTTCGGGGAACTGAATACCCATATTTTGGATGTACCCACAAGCCGTCCTCATTGGTCGCCAGTATGTTGTCGATCAATAAGGTCTGCCAGTCTTGCGGCTCTCGTCCTGTTTCACTGTAAAGCACAAGGGCCTCGGGCCCTTTTGAGTCTGTATAAGGGAGCACGACGGAGTGCGTGGGAGTCTGATTACCAATTCTGGTAGCCATACTCCTTAACCTCCTTTATGCTCTTACGAATGCATGACCTCTGGCCTGCATCTTGCCTGATGTACCCTTGCCTCTGATTTCTAATTCACACTTACAGCCTTCGTGTCGTGCGAATGCCTCATTGACTTGGGCTTCGTAATAACCGTCATACATGCCTGCCCGGTCATGGCACCATTCACAGGCTGTCGATTCGGCCCGTCGAATGACCACAACACCCACGCCCGAATTATCAAAGAACTCGGCATTCTTTTCGACATGATAATCGCCAAAATGATTGACCAGATTCTTTATCGGCTCGACAAAATAATCGACATTGTCCGCAAAAAAACCGTCAGTCAGAAGATCTATGATGCCATCGACCCGCTCCATCTGAATAGGTGGCCTCACTGGCTTGATCCCGAGTCCCATTCTGGCATTATTGGCTGCCTGTATCTCGTCAGCCACATCAGATACCATCTTATGAGCCTCTTTTATAGGCGGGATCATGGTCTTCTGTGCTATGTTGTAGTAGAATGTGCCGTCAGGCATCGCATCAGGTGTCAGAACCTCGACAAAAGACTTCGAGAGGGCCTTGCCTATCTTCTCACTGCAAGGAGTGATGGATTTAATAGTCCCATCCCGGGCCCTCTTGAGCATATCGGCTTTATTGACGCCTGCTGCCTTCAAATTTCTTTTAAATGCCTTCTGAACCTTATCCAGAAGAGCAGGAGCAATATCTTCTGCCATATATTACCTCCTTAAATCCCTGTAAGATTCTTGAGCTTTGATTCTGTAATATAATCGGGGAATGCCTGCTGTAATTTTATGAAGGCATCGCCGATCCCGGAGAGCGTCGCCGCATCGGGCTCGAATAATGGCAGCCATCTCGGCACACTCTGATATATCTCTTTACGTTTGTATGGCATTTTATCCCGGACACAGGCTGACAGGTATCCAACATTGAGGAAGCCTGTACCGAATGTCCGCTGTGCTTTTCTTGCGAGCAGTCTCAGATTCTCATGACTGGCCCTGATCGCGTCCGCGCTTGCAGGATTATCTGTCTCAAATCCGAGATCACCAACCGTCAAGCCTGTCTCACCTGCGAATGCTGATGCATACATCTTGAGCTGTTCATGATGAGGAGTCATGCTTGCAGTCTGGAACTGTCCAAGGATAGGATGCTCGCCCTCGTCGTCCTTCGTAAACTGTAACATCGACGAGATTGTCGCTTTCCATGTATCGAGAGGCTCTGCATCTTGGCTGATTCCGACAACATACTTCTGAGGGAATGCATAGAATTCAGCCGATACCTCTGCTCTGGTGATAGTATTCCGTGCTTTATCCATGAGATCCATGCTCGCACGGCTTATCCTTGAGTGACCGAAGGGCCTCTTTGCATCGGGCCTGTATATAATCGGCACCAGAAGAGGATATGGGGCAGTATTAGAGAATGCCTCATCCGTAATCTTCCAAGCACCCTTAGTGATGATATGAGTCTCGCCTGCAATGAAGTATGCCTCGGTCAGAGGATTGTCATATTCGTCGCGCTCGAGCACTGCATAGCCTTCTGTGAGCATATTTGTGATGGGATCTATTATCCCGGTCGCATTATATCCATCGATGACCTGTAATCTCGGAAAGCCGTCCTCGTCTTCTGAGATATAAACGAAGTCGCAGGCCGAGATCAGAGCTCCGAGGATAGCATTATCGAAGAGGATGTCCTTGTTGTTCTGGTCGAATATGCTGTTCATGTCGAAGTAATCTGTCTCAGGCTCGAAGCCATTGAAGGCCAAGCGATCTGCCAGAGCATCGACTGACTTCGCACACCATCCGAGGATGCTCTTGTATGACTCCTTGAGCTCCTTGGGAATGAGTGGAGATGGATCCTGCGCGAGCCACTTCATCTCATAGTATTGATACCGTTTTATGATGCGTGTCTGCTTGATAACCAGTTTTGCTCTGAGATAATCAATGCCTTTGTACGATGCCATTGTTTACACTCCTTTTAAATGCATATCTGCGAGATATTTTCCGC
>Ga0310690_10006705_pt1 | contig 15045 bp, 14 predicted proteins | sample AusTroGonzalo_MG_2_FD_207661 | JGI IMG/M metagenome (GOLD analysis project Ga0310690, IMG submission 207661) | Bovine rumen microbial communities from tropical cattle in Woodstock, Queensland, Australia - Gonzalo_04 (v2) (version 2) | ecosystem: Host-associated > Mammals > Digestive system >...
AAAGAGGGCATCGGAACTATTGGAATGTGAAAAGACGCAGTTTTATCAGCGTTTAGCCTTCGCTTTCACCATCCCAACGATCTATGAGACTATAGACGGGCATAGAATGGAGCTTTGTGTGGGTGGAGTTCGTAACTACTCAGATCTGAATCTCTATCGTCAGACAAAAGGAGTTGAGAAATTCTCTGTCTTCGTTGGATGGCGTGTGGTAGTATGCAGTAACCAGATTCTTTCTGGTCAGGGTGTCAAGCTCTCTATGGAGGTCATGAGTCTTGGCGAACTATACAAAAACGTGATGGATCTGTTTCATCAGTTCATCCCTGCTAAGGACATTCACTTGATGAAGGCTCTATCTAACACCTACCTCAGCGAAACACAGTTCGCTCAGGTCGTAGGTCGCATGAGAATGGCTCAGGCTTTACCTCAGAGTATTAGTCGTAAGATTCCACGTCTCTTGATTACGGATAGTCAGATAAACAGTGTTTGTCGTGGTTACTATCATAACGAGGACTTCGGTACAAAGGATAACGGACAATCTCTGTTCGATTTCCACAACCTTCTTACTGAATCGAACAAGTCTAGCTATATCGATACCTATCTACAGCGTGGTGTGAATGCTACTGAGGTGGCTACAGGTCTGCACAACACTATGCACGGTTTTGATGATCGTTACTCTTGGTTTCTTGGTTAATCCTATGGAGGGCATCAGCGATGGTGCCCTCTTTTAAATGGTAATCGGTATGGAAAAACGTAAGGAGTACAAGAACTGCGAATACTGTGGAAACTTCATATCCATAGATTTCGCTCTTCATCATCATGGGCTTTGTAAGTGCTGCTACCTCCGAATCTTCTACGGAAATATTCACTAATGCCAGAAGTGAATGTTGTTCTGATAATCAGTGAGTTAGAAAAACTCCGTATCAGACAACGTTCACTTTTATCTTTTTAATCACTAAATTGAACTTTTTTTATGTCACAGAAATACAGTACAACAACGGCAGACTATCTAGTTTGGTCTGACGCTATGAATTTAATCCGTAAACTTGTAAAGGATGGAAATTACAAAATATCACTTTTAATAGCCATCGGCTGTTTCACAGGATTACGAATCTCTGATATTCTCTCTTTACGATGGAAGCAAATACTTAATGTCTCAGAGTTTACCATCACTGAGAAGAAAACAGGTAAGCGTAGGACGATCAGACTGAATCCAGAATTGCAGCGTCATATTTCAGACTGTTATGAGCATATCCATCCTATCGGAGTGGAATCACCTATATTGGTAAGTCAGAAGGGAACTACTTTTAGCGTCCAACGAATCAACATGATCTTGAAGGAACTGAAACGGAAGTACCGATTAAAGATCAACCACTTTAGCTGCCATTCCTTACGAAAGACGTTTGGTCGTCAGGTCTATAATATGAATAGCGACAATTCTGAGTTGGCATTAATAAAGCTGATGGAGTTATTTAACCATAGTTCCGTCTCTATTACCAAACGCTATTTGGGACTAAGACAAGAGGAAATCCTAGAGACATACGACTGTCTAACGTTCTGATTTAATGAATAAAAGTTAAATAATAAGCAAGTTCTTGTGCTGTTAAACGTCTTTTTACTAACTTTGTAAGGTCAAAGCGACTCTTCGGAGTTAGCTGCGACAGGGCGTTTAGCGAAATTATCCGCTGTTGAATCTGGACAATTCAAACTTCGTATGGATAATGAGCAAGAACGCCCACGCAGATGATATTTTGTCCCGAAAGGGATCATTATATCGTTTGGCGTGGGCTTTGCTTATTACATACGGAGGCAGTCCAGAGCCGAACAGCGTAGTGAGTTAAAGTTCCCACGCCTTTATTTATTAACCGCTGATGTCTGGGAATCTAGTTGGCTTAATTATAATAAAGTGATGAGACAGGTATTCTGTATCGTTTTTTGTTTTTTCAGTCTCTGTTCAAATGCTCAATTTGCGGAAATAATGGAAAAAACTTCAAAAAATCCAAGTAGTACTACTCTTGAAGTACGTAACCATAAAGCTGATGCTACTCTGTCCCAGATCACTCAACAAATATCTGGAATTTATAGAACATACTACAAAGATGGTGTCTTGTTCAATGGTACAGTTTGGTCAAATGATCGAAAAACCCTTTGGATACATTTTATGAAAGGAAAACCTGTAGAGTATCGTATGTTTCACAACAATGGCAAGTTAGCTATAAGGATTGTAAATGGGAGTCAACACACAATTGAAGATTATTATGACGATAAATTAAATTATATAAAAAAGAGTGAGTTCGTTAAAGAATACTCATATAACGATTTTATGAAAAGACTTAATTTGTTAGATACAGAAACCCAAAAGATGTAGTCTATTGAGTATTATTGGATAATAGATAACCATTTTTAAAATATTAAACAACGTATGCTTCAATTCTTTGGCTCTCAATTTGGCATTATTGTCTTCCTGATTATTGGAGGATTAATCATCTATGCTATAAATTCATTTAAGAAGGAAAAGATAAGTGAAGAAAAAGCTGATTCAATATTTAAAAGTTTTGGTTGTATCGGAATCATCGTAATGATTGTTTGTTTTGTCCTATATGAGTGCTCGCACGCTAGTTAATGTTTCAAAGAAATTACTATTAATGACAAATTCTTAATTTATGTACTGTAATAATTGTGGTAAGCAGATTCCAGACAACTCACACTTTTGTAACTATTGTGGAACAAGATTAGATGCTTCTATCCAGAATTCTGGGAAAGGCTTTAGTAGTAAAGTAAAAAAGAGTGAAGAAGATCGGAAGTTTAAAATATATATAATCTTAGCCCTAGTCTCTTTGATTGGTTTCATATATTTTATCCCTGTTATAATTGGCGGTATGAAATACGACTTCTTAGGTTTTAGAGCCAGCAGATCCGATTACTTGTTTACAATAAGATTATTTGGAGTGGCTTTCATTTTATTCTCAATTTTAGCATATTTACGGAAGAGAAAGTAATATTTGACTCAAAATATTCTCACGTAATACAAAAGGCTAAGGCATTTTCTTATGAAATAAAGGAAAATGATTAGAACGATATGAAAAAGAGGACTACTATATGTCTAATATCTGTAGCGGTCTTTATAGCTACAGTACTTATTGGATGGTACGCATTTACCCACTACTATCCAAGGATATTAGACAGGTCTTATGGTTCCACTTCACCTGATATAATAAAAAAAGACTTCCGATTTGACGATGTTAATGACACCCATCTTACAACGGCACAGAAGCATGGCATCAAACCTGTTTCTTCAAGAGATAACCTTAAAACCAAGCATCTAACCAAGATCATTACTTGCGACGAATATAAAGTAGGGAACTTGACTCATTCAGTCCCTTATCTTACTGAATCATCTGCTATTCTTCTTAAAGAGATCGGTGTCCGCTTTCAACATGAATTAAAGAAACAAGGCATAAAAAAGCACCGAATAATCATAACTTCGGTTCTTAGAACAAGAGAAGATATTGGTAAGTTACGTAAAGTGAATGGTAATGCGTCAGAAAATTCTGCACACCAATATGCTACAACTTTCGATATTACTTATGTTCGATATGATCGTCAATCCATTTGGGGAAAATCGGCTAGAAACGGACAACTAGCAAATATATTAGGGAAAGTGTTAAATGAACTTCGTAACGAGGGACGATGTTATATTAAGTATGAACGAAAACAACGCTGTTTTCATATAACTTCAAGGAAATAATCTCAATGACATTTTCCAATTTTAAACTGTTTTACAGGGGTAATCGTTAAAATGTCCCATAAAAAGTAGTAAAATATCTAAAGGGTGATATGTAGTTCCAATAATAATGCTTAAATTTGTAGCAGAATAACTAAAAAGAATTATACGAATATTTTGAATAATAGAATATGGAATACTATAACAAAGATTTTTTTAATCCAGATTCTCAGGAAGAACTCGAATTGGCATTGTCAAGGACAATTGAAGAGGTTTTCGACAAGAAAGAAGGTGTTTTTATTCAATCATCCGAATTTTTTAAAAAGCCAGAAGGTGAACTGGTTTTATGGAGAAGGTCTTTGGAAGAGGCAATAATAATTGGTAAACCAAGGTTAGTTTGTTCTCATTGTGATCAAATGGTCAAATTGCTAGGTAGGCGGACAGAACGAGGAAAGATCGCATTCTTTGCTCATTTACATGACAGTGACGAATGTGACATTAAAACAACTGGGGTTCAAATGACTAAAGAGGAAATACTAGCAAGGAAATATGGAAGAATTCAAGAGAGCGAACGACATATGCGTCTCAAAAATTTTATAGCTGAAACGTTAAAAACTGAAGAAAGTAAAAATAGCGGTTTTTATAATGTTGAAATAGAAAAAAGAATTAATAGTAAAATTCCATATTTAAATTGGCGTAGACCTGATGTAATAGCTGAATATAAAGGAAAAAAAATCGTATTTGAGCTCCAACTTTCAACAACCTTTCTTGGTGTTGTCGTTGATAGAGACATATTCTATCGTTTAAATAATTACTTTATTATTTGGGTCTTTAATTTTGATGACAACCAAGAATATGTAAATTTAAGCAATTTAATGTGTAAAGACATTTATTACGCAAACAAAAGGAATGTCTTTATACTTGATTCTGATGCTCAAGAAAAGTCTAAAAAAGAAAGGAAATTGTATCTAAAATGCAGATGGCTTGATGAAAAAGGTCTTTTCACGGAAGGCCATCTGGTTTCTTTTGAGGATTTGTATTTTGATTATGAGCATTGTAAACCATATTATATTGATGCTGATGAAATTTTTTATAAATTACATCCTCAAAGCCGTTTAATGATACAAAATCTGGAGCATAGCAGACAAGAAATTGTTGAGGGTCTAATGAACCGAATGAATAAGAGATACGAGGAACAAATTAAATGGGAAAGAGAAAGAGAACTTGCTCTTGAATCTATGAAATTGACTGGAGCTATAGCAGAGCCCTATTCACAAGATGGTCTGTTTGGCTATAAATATAATGAGACAATACTAGTTCCGCCATATTATAAGGAGGCTGGAGAAATAGAATCAGATGGCTATGGAAGAGTATCTAAAGGTCGTAGAAAAGGATTAGTGAATCAATATGGAATAAGTGTTGTCCCATGTTTATACAAGGAAATCCATCCTGTTGGAAATGGTAACTTTATTGTGAAAGCAGGTAATCAATGGAAAGTATTTGGTCATGATGAATCCATTAGAAAGTGCTCTACATGTGACGAATGGGCATTTTATGTGCTTAATGAAGAATTAGCTGTTGCAAAATTAAGATATCATTCCAAAAATTATTATATGAATAAACCTGAAAAGGAAGTAGATGTGCTATTATATTCCGATGGTAGTTATAAACTATTTGTTGATATTCAAATGCCAAAGGAAAATGGAAAGATGGATGCTTATATTTGTAGCAAATTTTATCCAAATGAAAGATTTGAAAGAAAAGAAAAATGCGAAATTGATCCAAGTGGTATCGTATATCTAAGAACTGGTGCCTATTATATTTCTATAAACAAAAAGGGTGATTATGGTTTGTTCAATAGTAATTATAATCAAATTATTGATTTTCAGTATTCATATTTAATATGGGCTAAAGACGTCTATTATTTTGCCTCCAAAGAAAAAACAGGTATTATTGATGATAAGAACACTGTGATTCTTCCTTTTGAATATGATTTAATTAATAAAGAATCATCGTATCCTGATTTTTGGATTGTTAGCACCAATGGCAAATGGGGCGTTGTTAATAACAATAATAGTATATTGCTCCCTATTGAATATGATTTTATTGAGATGCAAAAAGGAAACTGCTCAACTCAAGCCTGGCTAATTAAAAAAGATAGTCTATGTGGATTAGTTGATAAGAGTGGTATTTTTATATTTCCATGCAAATACAAGGATCTTCAAATATTGTTTGATGGACTTTCTAAAGTGAAGTTGATTAATAACAAAATTGGTATACTTCTCCCATACAAAGAGGAATTTTTGATAGAACCTTTTTTTTGTGACATAAGATACAGAGAAGACGGATTATTCGTAAGCAAAACTTATGAACATATTTACCTAATTAACATGCTTGGTGAAACAATCTTTAGTCAGAAAGGTACAGACATTTCTCAAATAGTAGCAAATAAATTTGTTTTTGTTTTTATAAACAACATCTGGAACTTGTATTCATTGACAGGGAATCTTATCTGTCATGATTGTTCACCTCGCGATTTCAGAGAGCATGAAGACGGGACTCTAACACTCACTAAATTAACAAAAATAGATTCCTATGAAATAACGATAAATGAAGAAGGGGAGCAGATATCGAGAGAAAGGCCGTTAGAGGGTACTTCATATATAATATCAGAGATTAATCAGTATGAAAAAGTTGTCAAAAAGTTCAATCAAGTGATACTCCCTCTGGGTAAATATCATATTGAGGATAAGGAAGGAGACGTCTATATAAAAAATTATGAGAACTTTCTGAGAATTGAAGAAGTAATACCAACAGATATAACCAAAATCGCAAATGAGTTATACGTATCACGAATATGCGGTAGATTGGGTGTCTATTCTAACGACTGGAGGAATCCGATTATTCCCTACGCGTTCAGCGAAATAGATATGAAAGGAGGCTATTTTTTTGTAAACGACGGCGGAAATCAAGGTATTTATTCCCTTGAGGGAAAGATGATATTAAAAGCAATTTACAAGAAAATTACCATATTAAGTAACGGATTCTTCTTGTGTACATATCAGAAGAAAGAGAAGAAAAGTAGAACCAACTATGGTCGGTATGGAAGATGGGAAAGTGATTATTTCGTATGGAATGATTATGAAAAGTTGTTTAATACTCAGGGTGAAGAAATGCTAACTCAATATAATCATTATTGTGTTATTGGTGACTATGAAAATGGGAAACTAAAAATTGAGATAGATAATGAGATATCGTATATTGATGCTTTTGGAAACTTGATCTTGGAAGATGAAATAGAAACATGTTCAGGACTCCATGTTTTCAAACTGTTTGGTAAATATGGTTTAAGAGATAAGAGAGAAACGATAATGAAACCTATCTATGATAAGATTGAGGCTTGTCCTGATGGGAATTTCATTGTTGTGGGCAATCAAAAAAGTATATTAATGAATCAGCATTATGATGTGTTAATTACAGACAGTATTATTTCTTTTATTTGTGAAGGGAAATACGCTGTTGGTAATTCATATAGATTTCATTTCTGCGATAGTTTTGGTGTTGAAAATAAAAAAGAAATTGTTGGAAAAATCAGAAGATTAAATAATGGATATATAGTTCTTCAAAAGGGGCACAAAAGTGATTATCGATCATTTTACACATCATATAATGAATCTGCCGTTGTTAGTATTTGTGATTCTGATTTAAATACTTTATTTACGATTGATAATTTACAATGGATAGATGGCGATTTTGAAGATGGAAAGTTAGAAATAAGCGATGGTATTGGAAAGGCATATTTAACAGAGTCTTTTGATTTATTGCCAATTGAAAGCGAAGTGTTATTTAACGAATATGTTAAATATAAAATATTCCAGAAGTGGGGAGTAAAAAGAGGCGAAGAAGTCATTTTTGAGCCAGAATATGAAGATATAATATATTACCAAGGAATTGGTATTGTCCTTACAAAAAGAAAGGCAGTACTTTATGATACGAATTTTAATGTTATTATTGATGAAAGAAGAGGATATTCTAAAATTGTACCATTAGGGAATCTTTTATTAATTGAGAAGGATGGTTGGCCTTTTAACTGTGGGCTGGCACATTATGATGGTACCATTATTGCTGATTGTATTTACAAATCAATTGAACTAATTAATGGAAATATCTTTAAAGCACAAGCGCAAGCAGTAGTCTACTATAACCAAAAAGGTAATAGATATGATGAGATTCTGAAGAAGGATAATGGGGCATATATAGGAAGAGTGGGTATTATTTGGTATAATACTAATGATAATAGCATATCACCTGAAGATAATAAGAACCTAAAAATACTTAAAGATGGTTTTTATGCTTTTCGTCAATATGGAAAGTTTGGGGTGGTTGATGGTAATGGCAATTATTTAACACATTGTGTTTTTGATGATATTACTCTTGGCATGGATAAAAAGGTAATAATCACTATTGCTGATTGTGTTTATAATATTGGAATGTCTATTGAATTTTATATTGATAATCTCAACAAAGGGGGAGCTGAGGAAGGACATTCATATATTGGAACCATTTCTGGAATTCAAAAATATGGATTATTTGTTGATGTGAAGCATTGTTTTCCTGGATTGGTTCATATATCAAAAATGCATGGAAGATCTCCTTTCGATTATAAAATTGGTGGTAAAGTAATAGTTACAGTTCTTTCATTTCGTAAAGATCACAAAATTAATTACGAGCTTTGTTGTGATTAATTGGGTGAAACTTCATCGGTACACATGTCAAAATGAAAAAGTTTATATCCATACTCCTGCTACTATTAGCCACCGTAGTATTTGCTACATGGCAGTACAGGCTATTGAGCTTATTTATCTTCATAATCATAAATAAGACATGGATAAAGAAGAAGGTACGGATTCCATATAAAGTTATCGTGTGGGGACTGATTCTCTGCATCTTCATCGCTATTCCGAACTATTTCCAAAGGGGGCGAACGCAATTAGTTTATCTAGATAAGGAGGGAGAGAGAATCAGTACACCACTACACATTTATCTGATAAACGCTTTTCTGCCAGAGGAAGAAATGTTAAACTTTGGACTGAAAGCTACAGCAGTTCTACCATCAGAATCACTGAGTCCTGTCTTTAAGAATCTTGGTTCCCGTTTCATCCGTGAAGCTCAGAGTGATTTCTGGCATGGGTACGCTTTTGGATTCTACACCCCCTATAACCGTCTGTCTTTACAGGGTAGTAACACTGGCACCTTCACGATAGCACAGGCTATGAATGAATATTTGGGTTCGGACTATAACGCTATCTACATCACTAAGCCAAAGAACTACAATAGCGATAAAACATATCCTGTGGTGTTCTTCGCTCATGGTTATCTGGGTAGTTGGGAACTCTATCAAGGACTGTTCTCTCAGTTGGATGATTACATGATAGTGAGTATCGCCACAAGGAATCTTTCTGGTATCTTCAATTACAACGACATTAATATGGTGTTTACGGAGTACATACCCTACCTGAAATCGGAAGGATATAATATAGGTGATGTTCATTTTATTGGACTTAGTAATGGCGGATCTGCATCTAACGTGGCTTTACGCAGTTTCTCGAATAAGTTCAAGACGATCACCTATATCTCAACATCGTGTGACGTGATTAAGCACTCCAAGGCGAAAGTGATCCTGATAGGTGGGGGTAAGGATGCCAGTTCTGCCAGACTTCCAAGTGCGGAACGTGGGTTACGAAGCTGTGGAACCAAGACTGCGATACTCTTTGATAAGGATGAAAACCACTACATGATGGTACATCAGCAGGGTAAGATATTTGAGTTCTTAAATGACGAAATGAAATGAAGAAGAAAGTCTTTCTAATTATAGTACTTATTCTAGTTGGTTTAGCAGGATTCAATTTCTGCTCTGGCCAGACTTCTAAGGACAAACTGAAAGAGGGGGATATGATTTTCCATATCTCACAGTCTCAACAGTCACCGCTGATTCAGTATGCCACCAAGTCAACTCTCAGCCATTGTGGAATCATTATTGAGAAGAAAGATGGTCTTTATGTTCTGGAAGCTACAGGAACGCTACGCTTAACACCATTGGATAAGTTTATCAATCGTGGAAAAGGTAAACAGTGGTGGGCGAAAAGAGTGATTGACGATCCCATTAAGGTTAAGTACAAGAACCTGTTAGGCAGGAAGTACGACCTGTCATTCAAGAAGGATAATAAACTCTTCTACTGTTCAGAACTGATCTATTACATCTATAAGACTCAGTTTAACATAGAACTCTGTGAGTACAGAAAAGTTTCAGACTATAATCTGGTTGGCTTGAAGTCCAAATTAAAGAAAAGAGGAATCAACGTTAATCAGTTGGTAGTCGCTCCCATTGACATTTATAATTCTAAGAAAGCACACAACATCTAGTAGCATGAAGAAGGGAAAGAAGAAGTTCTTAAAAGTAATAGGCTGCATCGTTGGAGTGATTCTTATTTGGAACCACTTACCTTACTATTATAATAATGAGAAGGTAGCTGATTACGCTACTGCTCATGCAGAAAATGATTCCAAAACGATGTGTGCTGGCTACGTTATTGTAGCCATGTGGCATGGTGGGTGTCCTATAGGGTTAATTCCAGCCTACGCATACAACAAGACATTACCTCAGATGGGGTTTGAAGAAATCTCTGTAAAGGGATATAAGCCCAAGAAGGGCGATATATCAGTTGTTCCATCTAACAGTACCCATCCTTTCGGACACATAGCTGTCTATAATGGTAAACAGTGGGTGTCAGACTTTAAACAGAACCACATATTACCATCTATAGCATACAAAGCTAATGGAAAGTACCAGATATTCCGTGCTACTGATGGATGGCATTGGAAACACGTCTGGACTTCACCTGTAGATTGGTATGGATGGGTCGAATCTATAGTAAAGTGGAGTATAAAGAAAATGAAAAAGTGATATTTCTCCTTGTAAATTCAGTATTATTTACTATCTTTGCAGCAGCATTACTAAAACAAATACAATATGGCCAAAAGTAAATTACCATTAGAGAAATGGAAAGAAACAATTAACGATATGAGTTATGAAGAGCTTCAGCGATGCATAGCAGATCCCAGCTACTATCCAGAATACTTGGAGTATGCTAAATCCAGACTGGCTCAACTTGAAAGCGATATGGCTCATGTTTATGAGGTGTTTATTAAGACACTTAAAAAGAGGCGTATTAAATATGAATTAGGAGAAGATAAAGAAAAGATCAGTTTCACTTATAACAGAAAGAGATTCTGGGCAGAATTAGATTGTGAATGTGATTTTGTAATCATACACTCTTTACACGACATCTTTATTGACAAAGATGATGGAGATAAACTTACTCGATTAAGGAATGCTGTCAATGAGATAAACAAGATATGCGGAGTTAATACTATATATGAAGAATATGAGGAAGAAGGTTATTTCTTTGTTATAAGTTCTGCTACGATTTTTTTCATATCCGAAAATCCCAACTTTGAATCAGAGTTTAATATGACTCTTCAAAGTTGTTTAACTGCAAGGGATCTGTTGAAAAGGCTAATGAAGAGAATTCATAACAAACGAGACAGGTTAGACGGCTAAATGAAGAAGATATTATTGATTGTCTCAATATTTCTAATAGCCCTAGTGGCTATCGGACTCCTATTAAGGCATGATCTGCGACAGAAACGGGCTGTTATTGATGGAATAGACATATCTCACCATAACGTAGTCCGTGATTGGGACAAGGTAAAGGCTGGCTTCATCTATGCTAAGGCTACTGAAGGAAAGAGTCACAGAGATACGAAATTCGTGAGATTCAGGCGTAATGCCATGAAGCGTAACATTCCTTTTGGAGCATACCACTTTCTCAGTACCGATGTCCCTGCTAAACAACAGTTCCAGAACTTCAAGAACGCAGTAACAAAAGGCAGCACTACACTTATTCCTATGTTAGATATTGAGGGGGAACTACCTATACCTGATGACAGTCTGAGATCTCTGGTTGGCGATTGGATTCAGGAGTGTCACGATTATTACGGTTACTATCCACTTCTGTATCTTAGCCCATATTCACTTTATTTAAGACTGATAGGTACACCGAATCTCAGTAAATGTCAGCTCTGGTCTGGAATTACATCACCACATTGGGACATCATACCATTCTACACCGCTAGAATAGTTCAATTTAAAATCGATAAAGTGGATGGCTTCGTAGGTGGAATAGACTGTAACCACTTAAACGGATCATTAGATGATCTCAGGATGAAGGAGTGACATTTTTTAGAAAAAAGTGTTTTTATATGCCATTTTCGGAAAAAGTCACTCACATCCTAAAATTTCGACTTTAGAACGACCTAGAGTCGATTTTTCATTTTTACTTGGAATTTTCGACAAATCTGGTTATCTTTAAATACACAAGGTTAAAACCTGACCATATATGAATACTCATAGTTGAAAGGGGCAGAAATGCTCCTTTCGCTTTGATTTTAGGTGTCGAATTTATCTCCAGATGGAAAATAACGACATGAGAATCATTTCTACTCATAATTCTACAACCTCACTAAAAATTGGGAAAACTGAGACCAGTCAATTTTGGGAAAACTGAGACCCTATACACTACCTATTCGGCACACTACCTAATAAGCCAATCCACACATGGATTGACAAAATAAAGCTCAGATAACATGACATCATTAATAATAACAAGAGAACCATACTATGCTGATTTACCTACCAGAGAGAAAGCCTTTTAACACACGAAAAGAAGCCAAAGATTACTTGGGTGGTACTAATTAGTACAACAGAGCATTTAAAAACGGAGATTTATTTTTTATGAACGACTTGAACATTGCAAACAATGATACACTATACTGTCATAACAAAGGACATAACTATAATTACAGGAAATAACAAGCTGGAAGCAGTACTTGTTTATGCATATATCAAAAGTAGAGAAAAATACAATACCCACTCATTAGTTAATCTGACATACCAAGAGATATCAGACAATTTGAACATATCACTATCTACAGTAAAAAGAATAGTTCCAACGTTTTTCGATAATCATTTCTTGTTCACATTCGTTGAGCATAATTATTTTGACGATAAGACACACATTAAATTCCACTTTCACCACAGTTATAATAATTTCTTCTACATTGACAATTCCTTTCTGCAAGAAGAAAAATACATGGAGATAAATCAAGAATACAGGAATCAGGTCAGAGGACTACTTCTTCTTATAAAAGCTATTTGTCTAAATGGAACAAACCGTTACTATTTCCAACGGAATAGTAAAAGTGGAATAAATTATGCAGAACTATCTAGACTATTAAATATTGATAGAGATACGTTAGAAAAATATATGAAGATAGCTATTGATGGAGGACTTATTACTATTATAAAAGGTGGGATTAGTATTACAGATCCCAACATCTACCAATATTATATAAATGCGGATTACGACACAGAATACTACACGATGATTTGTGGATGGTGTTTACATTACAAGATCACACCTCCAGAACGGAATGATTATTTAATGGGACTGTTGATAGCACGATATCCAATATTACCCAGAGATATTATTATGCTGGCTAAAAAAGACAAGAAAGAGCCCAAAGAATATATAAAGGTGATGAAGGCTAATACGGATAAGTATCATATACTAAAGAGCTTCTTACCGTATCAACTCACAACAAAGAAAGTCCAGCCTAAAGAAGGTTATCTTAGTTGGGAATATCTTTGTAAGGTACTAAACATAACGATAAAGGACAAACCTCAAAAGCATGAATTAACAATGTGACTATGGAAAACAAAATAAAATACGAACTGAACAGACTCTATCCCACAGGGATCAGGGTTACTAATAAGGACTTGAAGCGTAGCATTCAAGACATATACGACAGATTGGGCTACCAAGCTCATGCCAAAGGAACAGATATATTAAAATACGGTTATCATGCCAAGAAGGTGAAGATTCGAATAGACGGAAAGAGAGTGGATGGTGTTGAATTGACTGCGATTTAATGATCTTTTCTTAATTTTATTTTTTTATATGAGGTAAAATTACTAATTTCGCAGCAAAAATATAAAAATAAAGGAAATGACAAAAGAAGAGTTTATTGATTCATTCTATCCTGGGCTCAAATGTGTTGACCTTTCAGAAAGTCGTAATATAATCCTGAATGCACTTTGGGAATCTTATGACGAAGGAAAGATTATAGATGTTCCCAAGTTCAAGTTTGCATATCAAGTCTGTGTATCACTCTATAATAAACTAAAAGAATACGAAGATCAGATTAAAAATGATATTGATGAATTAGATGGGAAACACGGTACACCTATGTTTTGCATGGTAGCAGTAACTGAAATTAATTATTTAATACAAGACATGGCATTTATCTGTGATACTTATCATCATTACTTCGAATTCATTGATATTTCATTGCTAACAAATAGCAACGAGAAAAATGAAGCAATCAAATTAGATAATGAACCAGACAAGCACCAGACAGTAAACTATAAAGACCAAGACCCAGAGCATAGAAAAAAATGGTTTACAAAAGTCCGTGACAGCAAAATACCAAGTGAGCAGCCAGATAAGGATCAATATATATACGATTGCTTAAATCGACTTTTCGACGAATTATGCAATATTGATTGTCTTGATCCAGACAAGGAGAATAGAGATATTTTTATATATCGTTTTTCAGGTTTTAATGGAATATACCCACCCGAAATGAAGATTCGTTGGAAAGGTAAAAACATTTTTTTAGGATACATTGCTCGTTGCCTGTTATCTGATAAAACAAATGAACCAGAGGGGTTAGGGATTATATCTTCTGCTTTCCTATCGGAATCGGAGAAAGAGATAAATTTGGCAACAGCTAAGAATTGTATGGTTGATAACTATGAAGATAAGAAGAACGCTTTACCTCCCGATTTTATAAGAGCAGTAGAACTTTTAAGAAAATGTGGATTCGTCAATGTGGAGTCTACATCAGCGAGGAGATGATTAGAACGGAGATAATGTCTCTTGAACTCTTTATTTTTCAGGGAATCACGAAATTCGAAGTTAAACTTTCATAAAAGTAAAAACGGAACCTCAAAAGGAACCTCAAAAGGAGGAAAATGAAAAACCCGCTGAAAATCAGCGGGTTTCTAAATTTGTGAGCGGAGAGAGAGGGATTCGAACCCCCGGTACCTCTCGGTACGGTAGTTTTCAAGACTACTGTAATCGACCACTCTACCATCTCTCCAGTGCTTCGTTGTCTTGAAAGCGGGTGCAAAGGTACTAAGA
>Ga0310690_10006707_pt1 | contig 15044 bp, 12 predicted proteins | sample AusTroGonzalo_MG_2_FD_207661 | JGI IMG/M metagenome (GOLD analysis project Ga0310690, IMG submission 207661) | Bovine rumen microbial communities from tropical cattle in Woodstock, Queensland, Australia - Gonzalo_04 (v2) (version 2) | ecosystem: Host-associated > Mammals > Digestive system >...
TAGAGATATCGCAGACGTTCTTTGATCTTGGGTCTCATCGCGATGGCGACTTGCATGTCCTCGTATTGGGATTGGAGGATGGTGATGCAGTTGTCGATGATGGTTCGACGTTTGTACAGGGCACGTTGTTTGCGTGTGGGGTTCTTGGGTAGCACCGGATCGGGTCGGCGGTAGAGTTGCGTCTGACCGTTGACGGTGCGGAAGGTGATTGCTCCGACTGAGCCGGAGAGGGATTGAATCGGTTGATTCTTTGCGAATGTTACTTTAGCCATGATAATGTTGTTTTAAATATAAAACAAAAATGCACAATGTTTTTTTAGTCAACTGGTCTTCTGGTCAACTGGTCTTTGAAGGCCGTAGAGTTCGATGTCTTCGACGGAATAGGTGCCGAAGTGACCGTTCCAAGCGGCGGATGCAAGTTTGCCTTCAGAGAGGAGTTGACGACCGCGGGGATCACCGTTCCAGTTGTATGGTGCGGGGACTTCGAATTTCTCGCAATAGGTGAGCGGGTCGCGAAGATCGGTGAGCGTGTTCGCGGCTTCGTGCGCATAGAGGTCGTCCATGATGAATTTCTTCTTTGCGCGCGAGTACTCATGTTCCCATTTGTATCGAAGATCGGCTTTGCGTTCGGCGGTCATTTTCCAAGTTGGCTTGAAGGCCAGGATAAAAGATTCAAAAGGATAATTCATAAAAATAACTCCTTTGTCCTCCGTTGCGTGTACGCACGGAGTTGTTTCAGTCAATTTTTGTGGATCATTTATATTCTCTATAGGGGGATTATTAAGGGGGGCAGATTTTACCTCATTTTGAGGAATCGGCACCTCATTTTGAGGAATCCGAACCTCATTTTGAGGTATTGAAACCTCATTTTGAGGCACGAACAGGCTCTTGTCCTCCTTGCGGATAATCAGCCCTTTCATCAAGAGTTTTTTGACGGCACGGTCAACGGTCATATCGTCAATGAGGAAGGGCAAAGCTTCAGCGAGTGCTCGCATAGAGCCATACCAGCCTTTGGCATTTTCTCCGCGCGAGCACTTGCCTATAGCCTCAAGGATGCAGAGTTCGCTGCATTTGAGACCATAGGCTTTGCCGTCCATATTTCCGATGATGAAACGCATTTAGTCGAGGCCGACGCATTTGAGGTTGTAGTCGATGGAATCGGGTTGCTTGGTAGCGCGGTAGCGTTTGATGAAGTTGTTCATCAGTGTGCGCATGGAGGCGGTGAAGGACGATGCCATGGTGCGTGCGATACGCTGTTCACGTTTGTCGGAACGCCATTCTTTGGCTTCATCCTCTTTGTAGCGGCGATAGTCGTCGAGGTCGTAAACGGGTACGACATCGAGGATAAATTCCCCTACTCCGTCAACGGGGAACTTACCTCCGTCTTCGGGTGCGAGTTTCTTGGCTTCCTCAATGGCGAGGGGTTTCACGATGTCGATTTGTGCCTTGATGGCTTTCTCTTGGATGCGCAGTTCGCGCAAAGTTTTTAAGTTGTCAGTTTTAATTTCAGTTGTTTCCATAGTGATAAAAAATTTTGGGTGTCGGATAGTATCCGACGTAATTAACAATGTTTTTTAGTGTCGTCAACTAGACGACGTAATACAAAGAAGAATCTTTTAGGGTTGTTCCCTTTTGTGGCAAAACACAAGGGAAAGGGAACAAGCTGGAGTAAAAAGGGGCCAAGTGGGCAGCTGATCAGTCGCGTTCGATGAAGGGGTCGTAGTACTTGTGGGGCTCGTAGAATCCATCATCATTCTGCCCTTCTAGGCGGAGGCCGCTCTTCCCGTTCCGTCGGGAAGACGCTCCGGGATCGACTTTGTACTCGGGGGAGACCAACATGGTGAGGAGGTCGGAATGGGTGAGGTTGTCGTAGGCGGACTTGGGGTGCGAGGCACGGAAGTCGGTCATACGATCGAAGAAGCGCAAGAGGAAGGTGGTGGCGAAGTAGGAGGGATTGAGATGTTGGTTGCGCAACTTTTTGAGGTAGCCGCCGTCGCGATGGTTGATGGCGACGGGAACGAGTCGGAGGTTAGAGAGGCGGCTGTCTTGTCGGTTACCATTGATATGATCCACCTGCCAGCCATCGGGAGTGGGTCCGATCCAAGCCCTCGCAATGATGTTATGCGCGTGGTAGGGCGTACCGCGCTCGTTCCGATAGCCGGTGAGAGGATAATAGGAGTGCACATAGGGTTTGCGCACGAAGTCAGGATAGGAGTAGATGGGCACGGGTCGCCATTCGCCGAGTTCGGTAAGTTTGAACAGGCGTTGGTCATCGGTAGCCCATAGTCGCGACACGGGGTCGAATGCGACGATGGTGCCATCATCGAGAGTGTCCGTTACCGGCGTGTAGTCCGGGTTGGGAAAAATTAGTTGTTTTACCATAATACACCGCCTAACGGAGGGATGTTAACTCCGAAAGGCGGTGCGAAATTACATCTATTTGTCCTAACGGTAGGACGTTAGTGCACGATAGGTGACACAGGGTGTCACTATTACGCAATACGTTACGATACGTCTATATCGAAAGTTTCGCAGATGAACCGAACGGCGATAGGCGGTAGGACGTGTGCCGTGTCTTTGACGTGCATACGTCTGAGGTCTTGCCGAATGGGTTGGAGCCATCCTGAGAAAGTTTTTCGGGACACTCCGGCGGCATCTGCGAGTTGGGATTTAGTCATTGATTTGTATGTCATATTTGCTTGTTTTCTATTGTCGGCAACTAGTCGACGTAATACAAAGAAGAATTAGATGCCGTCAACTAGACGGCGTAATACAAAGAAGAACAAGCAAAAGGAGGGGGTCTCGGTTTAGGGCATAAAAAAAGAGACGGGGTACGATGAACGTACTCCGTCTGATGATGTTTAGGTAAAACGATTTCTTATTTGATTTCTACTCCGAGGGCATTATAACGGATACCGTTTTTAAGGACAACGACTTGTCCGTTCTCGAATATCTTAACAGCCTGCGTAGTCACCATAGTATTTTCTACGGCCTGATCATCGGGGTCCGGGGTAGGATCGGGATCCGGTGTCGGATCGGGGTCTGTTGGTTCTTCTCCCGGTTTGTAAACGAGCACCACATCGGTTACATTGAACGGATCCAATGTCTCTTTGTTAAACTGAACGAGCCAATGCTCTGCAGTCGCGATTTTGGTACGCAGTTCATCCGTAAGCGGAAGTTCCTTGTAGCCTTCTCCGTCTGTCATAGCCGTTTGATTTCCGAAAAAGTCGGGTTCGCTATCGAACTTGCTCATAAAATTAATCACATACTCCGGTCCTTTCGCTTCCGAATAGAAACGCACCGCTTCTATCTTACTGAAATCCACGTTGCTATAGCCGTCACGATATAATTCGAGCGTACTCCATTCGTCCGCCCAGAAGAAACCGGTCCAAACGGTGTAGCCCGATTTGAGTTCTTTGCCGTCAAGGAGTTCCACCTTTGTTACGGTAAAATGCGCTCCGATAAGTTCAAGTCCATAGCGTTTGATGCTATCGACAGCGGCTTTAGTGAGGAACTGCTCATAGATAGCAGCATCTTTGATCCAAGCCGCCTCACGTGATCCGGGGAGGTGGTCAAAGGTAGCATTCATCACTTTGAATTCAATACCATCCGTAGCCCCTTCAGCGAAGGACACTACAATTTTTTGCCCGGGTTGAGCCTCTGCAAATTTGGCAGCTTCCAGTTGCAAACTATTGCCTTCTCCCCATGTAACGTCTTTGGATCCGGTCCATAAGTCGGTTGCCGATACAGCAAGACTAATGGTAATCGCCGATATAAGATAAAATAGCTTACGCATAATATTCTGTTGTTTTAATTAAAGTTGTGCTCCAATAAGGTTGTAACGGATGCCGTTTTTGAGGATAACGACTTGTCCGTTTTCTATCCGTTTGACAGTCTTTGTCTCAACAGCAGTATTATCCATGGCGGTTGCTTTAGCCGGCACCAGTACGATGTCGGTTACGTTGAAGGCATCGAGTGCTTCTTTGCTAAACTGAATGAGCCAGTGGTTAGCCCCCGCCATAGCGGTACGGAGTTCATCTGTTAGCGCGAGTTCTTTATAGCCTGCGCCATCCGTCATGTCGGTTTGGTCAGCAAACTTCTCACCTGCACCGGTACCTTTGAGAAAATTGAGTACGTACGCGCCACTTGCGGCTTCGGAGTAGAAACGGATAGCAGATATTTTACTAAAATCAACGCCGGCATAACCATTGTAGAATAGTTCAAGGGTGCTTAAGTTGTCTACCCAGAAGAAACCGGTCCAAACAGTGATACCATCTTTGAGAGTCTTGCCGTCCAGCAGTTCCACTTTGGTAGCGGTGAAGTTAGCACCGATGAGTTCGAGACCGTATAGTTTGAGGCTATCCACAGCTGCTTGGGTGAGGAACTGCTCAAACATACCATTGCCATTGATCCACGCCGACTCGCGCGAGCCTGCCAGATGGTCGAAGTGAGCGTTCATTACTTTAAACTCCAGGCCATCAGAAGCGTCCGAGAAGTGAAGTACAATTTTCTGTCCGGGTTGAGCCTCTGCAAATTGTGCCGCAGCGATTTGCAGACCTGCACCCCAAGTGACATTTTTTGAACCGGTCCAAAGGTCCGTTGCCGATGCGGTGATGCTCATAGCAGCGACTGCTACAAAGAGAAAAATCTTTTTCATAAACGTAAAAATTTTTAAAAGTTTATACTTATTAATATGTCGTTACCTGAATATCTGTTATTTTGACATTGTTATTGTATGTATTGACACGCCATTGGTTATGCGCGATGCCGTAAATACGGTTCGTATAGTTAGCAATGGGTTCCCCTTGACTATCGGAAAGATAGAGCGTAACTACCGAATTATCGGTGAACATATCCACATGGTAAATATTATCTGTCGGGGCATTGAACATATAGCCGTCTATCCACCCCACGAATTGGCAGCCGGTCATTTTTCCTTCGGTTTCAAAATTGATCTTGCGTCGTATAGGCGACTCGGCATGCACACGTATGGTGAACGCTGTATCTTCGCTGCACACCAGTGAAATACCAAAATCATCATCCGCTTTCTCCGTAGTTACAGTCATTTGGATATGATTATGATACAGCAGTCGGTCAGAAGCTTCTTGTGCCTGCGTATATCGGGCAGCGATTGCCTCTATCGGTGCGAGAGTAAGGGATCCGTCCGCATGCTGGTACAAACGATGGCAAACAAGATTTCCACCCCACTCGGGTTCTTCCGTATCATCTCCTACATTGAGGGTGTTGTTTCCTTTGCGCGTCGGCACCCATCCCCACAGATAACGGTTCAGTCCATCGGAAGCTGTCTTTCCGGCATACATACCGCGGCTATCAAGGAAGCCTTCATGATCATCCGGCCATATACCCGCATCCCCCGCTGTACATGTTTTCAGATCGGCCAGTGTCTTGCCTTTGAAATACTGTACACGACGCATGAAACCGCTTTGATCGCTATAGACGAGATACCACCAGTCTCCCATTTGGAAGATATCCGGGCACTCATAGAAACGATCCCACATCATGCTCATAAAATCGCCTGCGCAGGTCCATTTCCGGCAATCCTTAGACACGAACTCCGCAATCGTTCCTTTTCCTCCTTTGCGGGTAGCGATATACATATGATATCCGTCTGCATCCTGTCGTAACAAGGGGTCTCGGAAATCACGGCTGTCATAGCCGTAGTCGTTACCACGTAGCACAAAAGACGGATCTTTCACCCATTTAATACCGTCCGAGGAGGAGGCACGAAGCACAGCCTGCATATTATCTCCGTCTTTCATCCGCGGAGCATACCGTTCGCCGGTGTAATAGAGGTAGTATTTGTTATCCGCCTCACAATAGATAGCAGAACCGGTACCGAGAGCTGCATCCTGTTCGTCCAGCGAACCGCATGGCACGCATTCTCCGAGTGACTGATAGGAAGCGCCGTCTTGGGTTGTCACAGCCCATATCGGATGATACGTTCCTTCGGGATTGGGACGAAAATCCTGCAGATAGAAGACCTTGAAGTCCTTATTCACCGGATCATAAAATGGCATCACATCGCCCACATAGCCGGCATAGGGTTTGTAATACGTATCCTGCGCCGCTTCGTCTTTGGACGGATAGATACCCTGGTAGGTATTCCAATCCCGCACCTCGGGCTCATAGGATTTCTCGCACGCTACAAGGATCGTGCAGAAGACAACCGTAAAAATCATATTTTGTCTCATAGTTATTTACCGATCAGATAGTTAATAGCATTGCGTGTCATTATCTCCACATTCTCATGATACCCGGTATAGGTCTCATTGAGACTGTACCAATCATACGCGCCGGAACCGATACAGATGATTCCTCCGTTGGAAGCACTGCCCGGGAATTCCCAAACGACCACGGCTCCGTCACCTCCGTGCGCTATATCCACGGCACCTGTCAGGTTACGGAAATCATCAAGAGACGCTATACCGCCCCAATCCGTACCAATATGCCACTGGCAAGTAGTGTTGGTCAACTGATAACCCGCATCGCAGGTATAAACACGTTCGACATTACTATCCCTTTGAAGATGTTGGAAAACAGGATGGTCTGTATGTCCGGCGCAACTGAAATACCAAGCTTCTTGGGCAACCTCGGGGTCACTCTCTTTCCGTCCCAACCAGCAGTTATTCGGGTATCGGTCCGTAGCAGGTTTCCCATTGATGGATAGATACGCCGGCAAGAAAGTAGCATAGCGACTCAATAACAAGCTTCCTCCTGCATTAAGATATGCTTGGATAGCCGGTACTGCTGCCGCAGCCTGCGGTGCGTACTCCTCGAACAGAGCCTTGTTGTCCACATTTGCATCCACGTGCATATGCCAGAACATAATTTTGCAATCCACGAGATTATATTTGCCGGTACGTATCTCGTCAAGCGAAGCATACAATGTCTCGTCTATATTCGACAACATCCACGTACAAGCAGCTTGCTCTTCGGGTTGCAGTTCTGCCATGGTAGCGGCGGTGCCGACGAACAGGGCTTTCGGGTTGCCCACCTGCTTCACTGTGACGGTATATTGTGTCTCAAGGTTCTTGGAGGTGACAGTAAAGACAACCGGATTCTCAAAACTGAGCAACAATCCGGAAGCCGGGTTCACCGTAGCCCCTTCACTGACCGTGATAGTTGGGCGCATAGAACTGATATCCACTCCTGCCGGAACCGTCACGACAATGGTCTTGGATGCTTGGTTGATGACGCCCGGATAGAGACCGTTGAGGTCGAAATAGGTGATCTCTGCCGATTCATTTAGAGACGAAATCATCCAATCGCGAACAACATCCCCGTTCGTCACCACCAGTCGTTTTGCCTCGCGCAGGTTAAACACCTGTCCGACACCGTAGTTTGATGTCGCTCCTGGCGATAGTTCCAGACGCGTTATAGTCAGTGCGTCCGTTTTGTATCCGTTCGGAAGCATCACTTTGGCCGTTCCTGCAGAATGGTCAATAACCGCCTCGTATTCATCCATCGCCAAGGCAATTATATCGCAGTCTCCGGACAGAATCACATCATCGCGTTTCTCATCGCATGCGGCAAATGCCATTGCGGCAAGTAATATTATCGTAATCTTTCTCATAATCACCATCCTATATTTTGTGTATAATGGCCGTTAGATGCCTGTACTTGCGATGCCGGAACGGGTAAATACTCATTCTTATCCGCCGTAAAATGCGCGTCTTTATAGATGGCGCAACTGCTTATTTCCGACTCATAATAGGCCTGAATGACTGTAGCAGCATCTCCCCAGCGCACGAGGTCAAAGAAGCGCTCGGACTCCATTGCCATTTCCAGACGGCGCTCCATCTTGACACGCGCGAGAGTCTCATCTTGTCCCAATACATCCGTGTAAGGGTTGACTTGTATATGTACGCCGTATTTGCTCTCGTAGTTAGCAATCATCCCCATACTGGCTTTTGCTCGGGAGCGTAACTGGTTTAACAAAGCAGTTGCCTCGCCTGTATTTCCCTGTTGCGCGAATGCTTCTGCACGCATCAATAGCACATCCGCGTAACGCAGCACGATACGATTCATCGGACTTCCCCACCATTTGCCTTTAATCAGGTACGGGCCATCAGGATCTACATTATGCTTGAGCGATATATTATAGCCGTACAACCCGCCCGAACGGCTCCATGTAGGCGTCACATCTATCATATATTTATCGTTAAACATATAGGGCGTTCCCGGGATACCTACTGTCAGGAAGAGACGCGGGTCGGCATATTCGGTAGTCCGGTCAAACTTGGTAGTCGTACTAAGATCAGGCAACCCGGCAGAGGTGGTACGGAATGTGTTGACGAGGTTCTGACTGGGTTTATAGAAATCACAACCGCCATCGGTAACGCCCGGGATATTGGGCACAATCAAACCGTACGACCAGTTGAGATTACCATATCTGGTTCCGTCATTCATACTATACTGAATAGCCCATATACTCTCCACGCCATTCTCATAATCGGGTTCGGGACGGAAATTATTATGGAAATCTGTTTCCAAAGCAAAACCTCCACCGGCATAAATAGCCGGATCCGTATAGCGGATAACTTTGGCTATATCATCGCCATCGACATACGTTACGCTGTGACTACCCGGATTGTCCTGACGGTAAGCTTTGTACAGATACACTTTCGCGAGCAATGCAGCCGCAGCCGCTTTGGTCGGACGTCCCACCTCTTCCTGCTTGAGCGGAAGTGCGTCATAGGCATCCTCCAGATCACGAGCTATAACCGCCCAACCCTCATCATTCGAGAACGCAGTATTACTTAGTTCGTTGTATTGCTCTTGAGACAGATAGGGGTCGATGATGAACGGGATCTGCTTATATAGGCGTTTCAGAAGGAAATGCGCATACGCACGCAAGAACTTCATCTCTCCGATACGTTGGTCGCGTAATTCGTATTGCGCCTTGTCCATCTGCTCCAATACAGCCATCGCCGAATTAACACGCGAGATACAGTTGTACAGACGCTGCCACATATCGGATATATTCCAGTTCGTGGTCAAAATACCTTGCGATATCTCCAATTGGTGGAATACATCACCGTCGGACGTTCCGTTTCCGCCTTTGTAAGCATCATCGGAACGAACATCGAAGTTCCACATCGAGAAAGAAGAGTTGATATCTTCCGCAGACATGAAGATGGCATAGGCTGAGATAACCAGATTGTCTATCAGTTCGGGACTCTTCACTTGTTCATCCGTCAGGGTACCTGCCGGTACATCCTGCTCTAAGAACGAACAAGCCGAAATAACCGTGCACAGCACTGCTATCATTATAATAAGACTCTTTTTCATAATCATGATAATTTACCGGTTAAAAACTAATGTTCGTTCCTATGCTTACATTCAGCGGAATAGGATATCCGAAGTTCGGGTTCTCGGGATCGACTCCCGTAAACGATTTGGACTTGACAGTAAACAGGTTTTGTCCCGAAACATAGAAACGCCAGCGCTGCATATGCATTTTATCCAACGCCTTTTGCGGCAGGTTGTAACCAATCTGAAGCATGCGCAGTTTAAGGAACGAACCGTCTTCTACCCAGTAACTGGACACACGTTTCTCGTTGTTGTTGTCCGAAAGGGTGAGAGCCGGAATATCCGAGTCGGGATTAGCAGGACTCCACGCGTTCAGCAAGCGATAGCCTTTATTCAGATAACCGATATTCAGTCCTGCCCATATATCGGTCTCTTTCTTGAGGTCGGAAATAACCTGAACGCCACCTAAACCTTGGAAAAAGACAGTGATATCCAGACCTTTGTACTCGAAGGAGAAATTGGCTCCGAACGACACCTTGGGAACAGGATCATAAATCCAATCCTGATCTTTCTCTGTAATGACGCCATCGCCGTCTATATCGCGGTAACGGATACGACCGACACCAGCTCCTTCTTGGATGGCATGGTTATCCACTTCCTCTTGGCTCTTGAAGATGCCGTCAGCGATATAGCCGACTTGGGCACCCATTGGATGACCGACTACCGACTTGACACCGTTACCACCAAAGGTACCGCTGGCTTCTACAGTCGCCGGCAGTTTGGTAATCTCATTCGTATAGGAACCTATATTGAAATTGAGATCATATTTGAACCCACCTTTCGTTTTATTTCGATAACCGAGTTGCAGTTCTTCACCCATGTTTTTCATCGAACCGGCATTAATCCATTGGGCACTACCCTCTCCCATCGCGGCTATACCGGGCATGAGCAGAAGGATATCTTTGGTGGTCTTGTAATACCAGTCAAACGAACCGTATAGCGTATTACCGAGGAAAGCAAAATCAAGACCTACATCCGTCTGGGTTGTCGTTTCCCATTTGATGTCTTCGTTGCCTAATTGGTTGCGTTTGAAACCGGAGGGAAGGTTCGATCCTCCGTTCGTACCCTCGATATCATAGGACGTACCATATGACTGGCCTCCATTCTCGCTGACACCGTAATTGGATACATAGATGATATAGCGGGCATAGTTATCTATCTCCTGATTACCCGTCTGTCCCCATGATGCACGCAGCTTGAGGTCATCCAACCATGTCGCCTTATCCATGAATCGCTCTTGGGCGATACGCCAACCGGCAGAGACAGAAGGAAAGAGTGCAAAGCGGTTGTTCTTACCAAAACGGCTGGAACCGTCATAACGCATCGTAAGAGAGAACAGATAGCGGTCATCGTAGGTATAGTTTGCCTTCCCGAAGAACGAGAGCAGTTTATATCCGGAAGTACAACCGGTAGCTTGTGCTTCGCCCGTACCAGCATCCGGCCACATATAATTAGGGGTGAGCACCAAATACTCTTGTTTTGTCCCTGAGAACCACGTATCTTTCTGCTCATTCAACTCCACACCGAGCAAGAAATCCGCACGGTGTTTATTGATGTCGAGTGCGTAACTGGCAGTGGCATTCCACATCCATTTGAGCCAATGCTCCTGTATCGCACTAACACCGTTTTCGGAGGTAGCCACCGTTCCCTCCGTAATCGGATATTGGAAATTACGCTGGAACTTTTGCGAGTAATCCAAACCGGCATTCGTGCGGATATGAAGACCCTTGACAGGATTGATGTCTACGAACGCATTACCGAAGATACGCCAATAGGTATAGCGGTTGTCTTTATTACGTACCAGACGTGCCAACGGGTTCTCGCGATCAGGATAACCACCAACCGGACCGGCAAACGAACCATCTATGGTATAGACCGGCAACGACGGGTTGGCTTGCAGTACGTTTTCAAGGAAACCGCCCGGGGCTGCCACCTCGGTGGTGCGGTTCATGGAGAAGTTCTCACCGATAGTGATGATGTCTTTGAGCAGTTTGAAACTGGTGTTCGCACGTGCCGATAGACGGTCGAAATCCGTATATTTGATGGTTCCTACATTCTTGTAATAACCCAATGAAAAATAAGCGGTATGCTTGGATCCTCCGGCACTGACTGCCATGTTATATTGCTGCACCACACCGGTACGAGTAGTCTCATTGAACCAATCGGTAGCTCCGGCTGGGGTGGTGCCTGCTTCATCAAGATATTTCTTCATGAATAGATGATTGAGCACAGGAAGACCTGCGGCATTATAGCCCCAATCATATACATAACCGAGATTGTTCGTATTCGGATCCATACCGTCATTCACGTATGCCTGCCACATGACCTGGCCATATTCCTTCGTATTGAGCACTTTCATTCGGTTGACAAGTGAACTGGTGGTCACCGATGCATCTAAATCCACTTTGATTTTGCCGTCCGATCCACCTTTGGTGGTAATCACGATGACACCGTTGGCGGCACGTGAACCGTAGATAGAAGCCGATGCGGCATCTTTGAGCACCTGAATGGACTCGATATCATTGGGGTTGAGTTCGTGCATTCCACCTTTAGTGGGCACACCGTCGATGATATACAGCGGGTCGTTGTTATTGAGCGTACCTATACCGCGTATACGCACCGTCGAGGCACCGCTTGGATTACCATCAGCAGCGATGTTCATACCCGGCACCTTCCCTTGCAGCGCTTTCATGGGGTTTGCTTCGCCCATCTTCTGCATGTCGGATGCGCTGACGACCGTGACGGCACCGGTGAGATCGGCTTTACGCTGAGTGGTATAACCGGTGACGACAACCTCTTCGAGCAACTCACTATCCTCTGCAAGAAGGATCGTCATGTTCGCAGACGCAGGTAGCGTCTGAGAGGCATACCCCACATAACTGATTTCCAGCATGGCCCCATCAGCCACTTCCAACGTGAAGTTACCATCAAAATCGGTAATAGTTCCGTTGGTAGTGCCTTTCTCCAATATACTGGCACCGATGACGGGTTCGCCGGTCGCTTTCTCCGTCACGACGCCCGTCACGGTGAAGGCGAAAGAGGGAAGCGCCAGCGCCATCAGCACCCATAGTACGTAGAATTTATATTGCATGATAAATTGTGTTTTGTGCATTTATTTCAGTTCTTCCGGCAAAACCGGCATAGCTCCGTTTTGGGTGCACACATAGGCCGAAACCGCTACGGCTTTCTCGTGTGCCTCGCGGATAGACTTGCCGAGCAGGATCTGGGCTACGAAGGTAGCGGTGAACGAGTCACCGGCACCTACAGTGTCTGCCACTTTGACCTTCGGAGTGACCACATAACTCTCTTCGGTAGCGGTGAACACATACGAGCCAATGGCCCCGCAAGTGAGGATGAGCATCTTGAGGTCATACTTGGCGATGAGGTCGCGACATATGCGGCGTGTCTTCTCCGGATCTTCGGCAATAAGTTGACCGGGTTTAGAAGGTACACCAAGCAGCATCGTCGCTACTACATCCAGTTCTTCATCGTTGATCTTGAGCACGTTCGCACGGTTAAGCGAATCAGCTATCACTTCCGCGCTGTACCAGTTCTGACGAAGGTTGATATCAAACACACGTAGTGCCTCTTTCGGCGCAGCATCCAAGAAAGCCTGAATAGTCTTACGACTGGTTTCAGAGCGCTGTGCCAATGAACCAAAGCAGATAGCTTGTGCATTACGCGCCACATCCAGCATCTCATCGGTAAGGGGGATATTATCCCATGCTACCCCCAGGCAGATCTCATACTGCGGTACGCCCTTCTCATCCAAGGTCACCTGTACCGTACCGGTGGGTTGCTCCACTTTCGGTAATATATGGTTGAGTCCCACTTTCTCGAAGGTCTCTACGATCTCTTCGCCCAACTCATCGTCACCGATGGCAGAGATAGCGCAACCGTTGAGTCCGAACTGGGATACGTGATAGGCAAAGTTCGCCGGTGCTCCACCGAGTTTGCGTCCTTCCGGCAGGCAGTCAAACAGCGCTTCGCCAAGTCCTATAACGTATTTCATATAAAATTACGAATTAAAAATTACGAATTAAAAATTATTTTTTTATTTTAAGCGTGTAGCACGTCAGATAGATAGCTCCTATCGCCATCACGAGCACGGAACCGATGGTACCTACTGCCTGTGCAGCAAAGCCCATGAAAAACGGGAAGATCGTTCCTCCGAACAAGCCCATGATCATCAATCCGGATACTTCGTTCTGCTTCTCGGGTTCGGCTTTGAGTGCTTCCGCAAAGATGATAGAGAAGATATTGCTATTGCCGAAACCAACAAGGGCGATACCGGTGTAGAGCATCGCTTGGCTCTGTCCCACTCCCATCAGTACCATTGCTGCCACGATCATCAATGCACTGATGGCGAAGAAGATCTTACTAGGCACATAACGGAGAATGAAACTACCGCTGAAACAACCGATGGTACGGAAGATGAAATAGAGGGAGGTAGCAAACGCCGCTTGATGCAAGGTCCAACCCAGACGCTCCATGAGCAGTTTGGGAGCGGTGGTGTTGGTACCCACATCAATTCCCACGTGGCACATGATGCCAAGGAAGCAAAGGAGGACGAACGGGTGACCAAGCAGTTTGAAGCAGTCGATGAACGAGGATGCTTTGCCGGTCAAGGGTTGTTCTTCAATCTTCGTCAGATAGAGGAAAACTGTTGCCAACACACCGATGATGCCATAGATGACAAAGACGATACGCCAGTCAAGACCGAAGGAGGGGATAGCGGCCACAGCACCCCATGTCATAATGATTGGTGCCATGAACGAAGCGATAGCCTTCACGAACTGACCGAAAGTCAAGGTTGCAGCGAGTTTATCACCGCTGATGAGGTTCGTTACCAAGGGGTTGAGACTGGTCTGCATGATGGCATTACCGATTCCCAGCAGTGAGAAGGCCGCCAGCATCAGGTAATAACCGTTACCGAAGAGCGGCAACACCAACGAAAGGAGTGTTACACCCAACGATACAAGCACCGTGTTCTTACGTCCGATACGGTTCATCAGCGCCGAGGTGGGCACTGAACACAACAAAAACCAGAAGAAGACCAGACTCGGGATGAAATAGGTTTGTGACTCGGTCAAGCCAAGGTCGGCTTGTACATGATTGGAGGCTGCACCTACGAGGTCCACAAAACCCATTGTGAAGAAGGTCAGCATCACCGGCAAGAATGCCAAGAAGGAAGTTTTCTTTTCCATATTATTAAAGTATTCAGTATTCAGATTTTAGTTTTCAGATATTTACGTCGTAGATAGTTACTTTTCCGCCTTGCACGTCGATATGGTTATAAGGAGCGGACGGGAAAACAAGGTTGGTCATCGCCCAATAACCGTTGGCGTCGAAGGCCTCAATGGAGCAATGGTCGATGAAAAGGAGTATGGTGCATGGTGTATGGTGTACAAAGAGCGGAGCGGTGGTCACTGCTGCAAAGTCAGGCGAGAAAGAGTTATCGCCGGCCTGCGTGCGATCCATAGAGAAGGTCTGTGCCGCTACATCCAAGGTCATGGTCACCTGTTCGCCTTGGTCGTTAGAGAGCGTGATGATGGCATCTCCGTTCAGTTCCAGTTCAACAATAACAACATCCCCTAATTGCTTGGTCGGCTTACCCTTGATGGCCATGCTTTCGGGGGAAGGCAGTACGCGTATGCGCGTTTCACCCGCGTCATCTATATATAAGGAGAGTTCGCGTGCAATGGTGTTCT
>Ga0310690_10006709_pt1 | contig 15042 bp, 13 predicted proteins | sample AusTroGonzalo_MG_2_FD_207661 | JGI IMG/M metagenome (GOLD analysis project Ga0310690, IMG submission 207661) | Bovine rumen microbial communities from tropical cattle in Woodstock, Queensland, Australia - Gonzalo_04 (v2) (version 2) | ecosystem: Host-associated > Mammals > Digestive system >...
ATTCCACCATGATGGACGCACACCATCGCCGCATGGGCTTCAAGGGTGAGCAGATGCAGACCGTAACGTTCTGCGGGCGCGACATCAACTTCCGCTTCCCGGGCAGCGACAATGGTCTTCACGACCTTAGCTTCACCTTGCGCAGCGGCGAGCTGCTGGCCATCATGGGCGGTTCGGGCACGGGTAAATCTACGCTGCTCTCCATTCTCAATGGCAGCCTCATTCCCCAAGAGGGTACGATTACCATCAACGGTCACGACATCAAGGAGCCTACAGCCAAGAACCTCATCGGTTATGTGCCTCAAGACGACCTTCTTATAGAGGAGCTTACTGTCTATCAGAACCTCTGGTTCACGGCCAAGCTCTGTTTCGAAGGAATGACCGATGAGGAACTGGACCGCCGCGTGAACAAGACCCTCAAGGACTTGGGCCTCGATGCGGCACGCGACCTGAAGGTAGGCTCCGCCATCAACAAGTATATCTCCGGCGGCCAGCGCAAGCGTTTGAATATCGCCCTAGAGCTGATTCGCGAGCCCGCCGTGCTCTTTTTGGACGAGCCCACGTCGGGACTCTCGTCTGCCGACACGGAGAAGGTCATCAACCTACTGAAGGAGCAGACCTTCAAGGGCAAGCTCATCGTGGTTAACATCCACCAGCCCTCCAGTGATGTCTATAAGCTCTTCGACCGCCTCTGGCTCCTCGACAAGGGTGGTTATCCCGTCTTCGATGGCAACCCCATCGATGCCATCACCTATTTCAAAGAGGCAGCCGACTATGCCGATGCAGAGACCAGCGCCTGCCCCACGTGCGGCAACGTCAACCCTGAAATCGTACTGAATATCATTGATGAGAAATCGCTCACCAGCAGCGGTGAGATTTCCGACGAGCGCAAAATGTCGCCACAGGAGTGGCACGACCTCTACCTGCGCCGCCGGGCACCGCAGGAGGAAGTGGCCGTGAGCACCGTGCCCCCTTCAGACCAGCGTAAGCCGGGCGTGCTGAAGCAGTTCCTCATCTTCCTCAAGCGTAACCTGCGCACGAAGATCACCAACCTGCAGTACATCCTTATCACGCTCCTGGAGGCCCCCTTGCTGGCTGTTGTCTGCGCCTTCCTCACGCGCTATGCGCCTCCCGAAGGCTACTGCGTGATGAACAACAAGAACCTGGTGAGCTACTTCTTCATGTCCGTCATCGTAGCTACCTTCATCGGTATGAGCGGCAGCGCCGAGGAGATTTTCAAGGACCGTGCCCTCCTCAAGCGCGAGAAGTTCCTGCATCTCTCCTACGGCAGCTATATCTGGTCGAAGATAGTATATATGGCTGGTGTGTCCCTGTTGCAGACCTTCCTATTCGTGCTTATTGGCAATGCCATCATGGGTCTGCACGGTCTCTTCAGCGTGTGGTGGCTCATCCTGTTCATTACGGCCCTGTTGTCCAATCTCATCGGCCTCCTGCTCTCGCAGAGCCTGAACTCCATCGTAGCCATCTATATCACCATCCCGATGTTGCTCATCCCGCAGATCCTGCTGTGCGGTCTTGTGGTGAGTTTCTCCGATCTTGCGCCCCGCAGTCACACGGGAAATGTACCCCTTGTAGGCGACATCATCCCCTCCCGCTGGTCTTACGAGGCCCTTGCTGTGACGCAGTTCTCGGACAACGCCTACGAGAAGCCTTTCTTCGAGAACGACCGCGAGAAGTACGAAGCGCAGTTCTATAATGTAGGATTCCTCAACGAGATGCAGTCGCAGCTCGAGACCCTCAAGGACGAGCGCAAACGCGGCGTGGAGGAGAATCCCCTGCACATGGCGGTCATACGGCGAAACCTGCCCATCATTACGGCCTATTGTGCCATGGAACCCTATACTGGCAACTACGATGCCACCTCGCTTTACGATTACATGAAGTCCGCGGAGCGCATCCTTGTGCAGCGCGCCAACAAGGCTACATTGGCCTGCGACAGGATGATGTCCGCCTTCCTGCGTGAACGCGGCAAGGAAGCCATGTTCGAACTCAAACGCCAGAACTATAACATTAAGCTCGAAGAGTTCGTTGTGGGCGCCGACAATGGGCACTTCGTGGAGGTCATTGACGATGCCATTGTGCCGCGCGTCGGACAAGTCTATCTCACCCCCCGTAGCCGCTGTGGACGGGCCCCCTTCTATAGCAGTGAGAAGCGTCTCGGAGACTGGCACATCAAGACCCTGTGGTTCAATATCGGCGTGCTGCTGCTCATGTGCATCTTTTTGACCGTTATCTTGCTTCTCGATGTGCCCGAACGGCTTCGTAAATCATAGGCGAGAGCCTGTATTTCAGTAAAATTGATTGTCGAGATAGAAAAAAGTTAGCCTCACCCTTGGCCGAATGCGCAGAAAGCATTACCTTTGCATAAAATACAACGACAAATCATCTTCAAATAACAAAAAACAATGAAGAAATTATCATTTTTTGCTGTGGCTTTGGCCGCAATGGTCTTCGCAGCTTGCGGAGGCAACAAGACCGCTCAGACAGAGGAGTCAACCGATTCCCTTTCTACCTTTGAGCAGAAGCAGATCGAGGCTTCCATCAAGATGAACTTCGACAGCCTTGCTGCTGAAGTCGCTCGCCTGAAACAGCTTCCTGTGGTGCAGAAGAATGGCGTCATTGTGCTCACCGATGAAGAGAAGCAGGTGCGTCCTCACTATCTCTTGGATCTCGCTGTAGCTGAGGAAGCGATGACACTCGCCGAGGAATATCGCGTGCTCAGCGCCCTCGAGGTGGACAAGGAAGTCGCCGCTCTCTACGACCTTCCCATGGAAGGCTATGACAAGGCCATCGCCAAGCTTGTTGCTGATATTAACGATCCCTCTTTCAAGGTCCTCGACAGCGAGTACAGCATCTATGAGGCCTCTCAGATGTTGTATGATGCCATGGACGAGAACGGCCGCATCAACTTCTTCTGGCAGATTGTTTCCGCATCCCTCGTGGAGCAGCTCTACATCCTTTCCCAGAATGTGGACAAGTTCCTGGTTGCCTTTGATGATGAAGCTGCCAGCAACGTATCTCTCCGCATCATCCTCATCCAGGATGCCATCAACCGTCTGACAGAATACGATCCCGAGTTGCTGCCCGTGGCTGAGGCCATCGATCCCCTCGTGGTCATCAATGCCGTCACCGTTGATGAGTTCAAGTCACAGCTCATCGAAGCCGGCGATCAGATTGCGCAGGCCCGCCAAGCCCTCATCGAGCTTGTTTACTAAACATATACAGCTATTGACAGCGAATAATAAAGCAGGCAGCCTCGTGGCTGCCTGCTTTATTATTGATGGTTGATGTGAATCAGTCGATGAGGTCGAAGCCGGTGTAGGGCTGCAGGGCCTTGGGGATGCGGATACCGGCATCACACTGGTTGTTCTCGAGCAGGGCTGCAACGATGCGGGGTAGGGCGAGGGCCGAGCCGTTGAGGGTGTGGCAGAGCTCTGTCTTCTTGTCGGCAGCGCGGCGGTAGCGGCACTTGAGGCGGTTGGCCTGATAAGTGTCGAAGTTGCTGACACTGCTGACTTCGAGCCAGCGCTTCTGTGCCTCGCTATAGACCTCGAAGTCGTAGCAGATGGCGCTGGTGAAGCTCTGGTCGCCGCCGCAGAGACGCAGTATGCGATAGGGGAGCTCGAGTTTCTGGAGCAAACCCTCAACGTGAGCCAGCATCTCACGGTGGCTTTCCTTGGAGTGCTCGGGGGTGTCAATGCGGACAATCTCGATCTTGGAGAACTCGTGCAGACGGTTCAGTCCGCGTACGTCCTTGCCGTAGCTGCCGGCTTCGCGACGGAAGCACTGCGTGTAGGCGCAGTTCTTAATGGGCAGGTCGCGCTCATCGAGGATGACATCGCGGTAGATATTCGTGACAGGCACCTCGGCGGTGGGGATGAGGTAGTAGTCATCTACCTCGGCGTGGTACATCTGTCCTTCCTTGTCGGGCAGCTGTCCTGTGCCGTAGCCGGAAGCTGCGTTCACGACGGTCGGCGGCATGATTTCCGTGTAGCCGGCCTTGTTGGCTTCAGCGAGGAAGAAGTTGATGAGGGCGCGCTGCAACTGTGCGCCCTTGCCGATATAGACAGGGAAGCCGGCGCCGGTGATCTTCACGCCAAGGTCGAAATCGATGAGGTTGTATTTCTTGGCGAGTTCCCAGTGGGGCAAAGGCCCCTCTCCCGCCCCCTCCCCCGTGAGGGAGGGGAGAAGGGTATTGTATTCTTTATCGAATTCTGCCACTGTGAGGTTTACCTCATAGCTCCCCTCCCTCACGGGGGAGGGGTTGGGGGAGAGGCTACTCTTTACAACAAGGTTATCCTCTGCCGCTGCGCCCTCGGGCACTTCGTCGTAGGGGATGTTGGGGATTTGGCAGAGTTGCTCGGTGAGCTGGCGCTGCGCCTCGTCCATAGCGGTTTCGAGGTCCTTGGCCTTCTCCTTGAGGGCTGCCACGGCGGCTTTGGCCTGGTCGGCCTGGTCGCGCAGGCCCTGCTTCATGAGTGCGCCGATTTCAGCGGCTTTCTTCTTGCTCTCGGCGAGCAGGTTATCGAGTTGTTGCTGTGCTTCACGACGGCGACGGTCGGTGGCCTGCACGGCAGCGATGGCCTCAGCGGCGCCCTGGAAGTGCTTCTTCTCCAAGCCGCTGATGACGCGCTGTGTCTCTTCGTTGATAAGTTTGAGTGTGAGCATTTTTCGTTTAACGTTTATCGTTTAATGTTGATGGATTCTCGACATTTCGACATTTCGATATTTCGACATTTCGATGTCCTGAATGGCCGAATCCTTTTACGAATTACGGACTTACGACTTACGCTCGGGGGCCTGCATGGAAGAGGCACACCAAGTCGTAAATTGTAAATCCGTAAATTGTAAATTACGAGAGTTGTCTTATGCCTCTGCCACGGGCTCTACGGACACCGTACTGCGGTCGAGACGTCCCTTCTTGAAGATGACGACGCCGTCTGTGAGGGCATAGAGTGTGTGGTCGCTGCCCATGCCGACATTCTTGCCGGGATAGTGCTGCGTGCCACGCTGGCGTACGATAACGTTGCCAGCAACGCACTGCTGACCACCAAAAATCTTCACACCGAGTCTTTGTGCTGCGGACTCGCGGCCGTTCTTAGAACTACCTACACCTTTTTTATGTGCCATGTTTCTTAGGGGTTTTAGTGGTTAAGCAATAACTTCCTTGATGTTCAACTCCGTGAACTGCTGGCGGTGACCGTTCAACTTACGGAAGCCCTTGCGGCGCTTCTTGTGGAAGACGAGCACCTTGTCGCCCTTAACCAGGGGTGAAACGACTTCGCAGACCACCTTAGCACCCTTCACCACGGGAGCACCCACGGTGATGGCACCTTCGTTGTCCACCAATAACACTCTCTCAAATTCAACAGTCTGCTGAGCCTCGGCACCCTGGATGTGGTACACGAAGAGCTTCTTGCCGGCTTCGGCCTTGAACTGCTGACCGTTAATCTCTACGATTGCGTACATGTTTGATAAATATGTATTTAACGGATTTTACCGGGAGGCGTGCACCATCGTGGCGCCGCTTGACTGAGCCCCGTCGGCATCTAAATCGGGCGCAAAGGTAGTGCTTTTCCACGGAATGGCCAAAGGAATGGCTTACTTTTTTTCGCCTTCCGACAATAAAGATGATGTAAAATGAAAAAACTTTCTACTTTCGCCTCTTAACTCTCAACTTTTTTGTACCTTTGCGCCCGCTTATAAAGAAATAGGTATATATAAACATGAATCTGTACATACGTTATTTTGACGATGAAGTCGTGGTGACCAGCGTTGAAGCCGCCTTAGACTTCATCCGTTCTATTGAGGGCTTTCATGTCACCCCTCAGTTTGAGGCCGAGTTCCGCGAGTATGTGGACGGCTCGATGCCTTTCCCGAAGCGCTATAAGGTGCGCCCCCGCGTGTATTTCATCGTCATCAAGACCACCGCAGCCACGCTAGCCGAGTTCAAGGCCAACGGCAAGGGCAGCGGCGAGCCGACAGAAGGTGAGGAAGTCCGCGAGCGGGAAGTTTACGTGCGCCCCAAGGACTTGATCCGGCAGCGACTCACTGATGAGTGCCCAGGGTGGTACGAGGGCATGGTGAGGTTCAAGCGTGTCATTACCATTCCCGAGACGGGAAAGGCCGACTATCAGGACACGGCCTTCTCGGCGCTCGTGAAGGCCTACAGTGCCCAAGACTGCTACAACCGCATCGTGGATTACCTGCGCTCGCGTGAGGATATCGATCCTCGCAGCCAGTTCCCCTCGGTGAAGGGCAAGAATTTCCAATACAGCTATATCGGGCTTAAACCTTTGTCGGAGCTGAATGTCTAAACAGTAAGTTGAAAGTTAAACTAAATACTATTATGAAACTGAAGAATTTTTTCTTTGCCATCGGTTTGATGGTCGCAAGTGTTCCTACTATGGCCCAGTACGAAGGCACCTCATGGGAGGACCGCATTGGAACGGGTCAGGACAGCATCTATGCTCGCCAGAACTTGAGTATGTTCAATATGGCCATCAGCCAGAATAACTTCGAGGAAGCTTATGAGGCTTGGAAACCGGTTATTGAGAAGGCCCCGTTCGCGAACCTCCGCATCTATACCGACGGTTCCTTCATGCTCCAGAGCCTGATTACCAAGGAGACTGATGCCGCCAAGAAAAAGGCTTATTTCGATGAACTCATGAACCTTTATGACCTGCGTCTGAAGAATCTGAATGGCTTGAACAGTTTTGCCAAGTCCCATCTGCAGGCTACAGAAGGTGACGTGGTTTACCCGAAGGCTTACTGCTATGCTGTCTATGGTCCGCAGGCAGACCCTCAGGGCTATACCATTGATAACGCCTACGAGCACTTTGCCAAGGCCAACAAACTGCTGGAAGAGCAGGGCGGCCGTGAGGTGAAGGGCTATATGCTCGACATCTTCTTCCGCATCAGCTACGCCAAGTACCAGGCCGACAACAACGGATTCCGCGAGCAGTTCCTGCAGGACTATCTCGACAGCAAGGAGATCTGCGAGAAGATGCTGCAGATGGCTAAGGACGAGCCCAACCCCGACAAGGCGCAGAGAATTGTTGCCGAGTACGACCAGCCGCTGAACAACATCGAAGGAATCTTTGCACAGTCCAGGGCTGCAGACCGTGAGCAGATCATCGCTATCTTCACCCCGAAGGTGGAGGCCAACAAGGATAACCTCGCTTATCTGAAGAGCGCCTTAACGCTGATGGCTGCCAACGACTGCGATGATACCCCCGTCTATTACAAGGCTGCCGAGTATGCCTATCGCATTGAACCGACCTTCGAGTCTGCTATCGGTACGGCACAGAAATATTATAAGGATGGTAAGACGGCCGAGAGCGTGAAGTACTACAACGATGCCATCGATCTCTGTCAGGATGATGTGCAGAAGGGTAACATCGCACTGCGTGTGGCTGCCGCTATGCGTAAGGGCGGTGACTTCAAGAGTGCCTACGCCTATCTGGACAGAGCTGTGCAGTATAACCCCGAGCTCGAGGGTAAGTGCTATATGCAGCGCGCCAATATCGCTACGAAGGAGAAGAACTACGCTCAGGCCAAGACCTACTGCGACAAGGCTGCCGCAGCTGATATCACGCTCGCAGGTCAGGCACAGCGCCTGAAGAGTAGCATCCAGACCGTGGAGGCTCACAACGCTGAATATGCCCGTCAGAAAGCTGAGTACGATCGCCAGCAGGCTGAGCTGAAGGCCGAGGAAGACTTCTGGAAGGCCGGTAAGAAATAATAAATATCACAATTTCTCGTGCCAGAGAAAACAATCAAATGGGGCTTCATCGGATGCGGTGAGGTCACGGAGAAAAAGAGTGGCCCGGCATTCAGTTTAGTGCCGGGTTCCTCTGTTGTGGCGGTGATGAGTCGCAACGCCGAGCGTGCCCGCAGCTATGCCGAGCGCCACCACATCCCGCGATGGTACACCGATGCACAGGCGCTGCTCAACGATCCTGAGGTGAACGCTGTCTATATCGCTACGCCACCCTCGTCGCACGTCACCTATGCCATCATGGCCATGAAGAGCGGAAAGCCCGTGTATGTGGAGAAGCCGCTGGCGGCCACCTATGACGAGTGCATCCGTGTCAATCGTGTGTCGCGGGAGACGGGTGTGCCTTGCTTCGTAGCCTACTACCGCCGCTATTTGCCATACTTCCAGAAGGTGAAAGAGGTGGTGGCGTCAGGAGCCATTGGTAAGGTCGTGGGTGTGCAGATACGCTTTGCCGTGCCGCCGCGCGACCTGGACTACAACCGCAAGCAGCTGCCGTGGCGTGTGCAGCGCGACATTGCAGGCGGTGGCTATTTCTACGACCTCGCGCCTCATCAGCTGGACCTCCTGCAGGAGATCTTCGGTCCCATCACGCGTGTCAGTGGCTTCTGTGCTAACCGCGCCGGTCTCTACGACAGCGAGGACACCGTGAGTGCCTCGTTCCAGTTCCTTGACGGACTCCCCGGCAGTGGCACATGGTGCTTCTGCGCCCACGACTCTGCGCGCACTGACCGCATTCAGATCATCGGCGACAGCGGGCAGATCTGTTTCTCGGTATTCACCTATGAACCCATTCATCTGCACACGGAACAAGGTGTGCAGGAAATCACGGTACCGAATCCCCATCATGTGCAGATGCCGCTGATACAGCAGGTCGTGGAACACCTGCAGAACAAGAGTGTCTGTCGCATGGACAGCGTCAGTGCCACCTCCGTAAACTGGGTAATGGATAAGATACTCGGTAAGTTGTGATATAAAGGATCTCTGTGAGATGAAATGGTTACAGCGATATGTCTTATGTGGCATCGTGGTTAGTGCCATGAGTGCGATGGCTCAGCAGGTAATGCCTGCGGAGCAGGACACTCTCGCACAGCGTGCTGACACCCTTTGCTGTGATACCCTTTCCCTTGATTCTCTTCCTTCCGACACGCTCAACCCAGCTGTGTTGACGGCAGTTGGCAGCCCTGCTGTGGAGCCGCTGGCGGAAACGAAAGTCAAGAAAACGTTCTTGGAACGTTTGGGCGGTTTCGGTCGTTTTATCAAGCGCACCGTTGCCGCCTTCAACGACATAGACTCTAACTATGTTGAGCCCATTCGCTACAACTTCACGGCGATGGGGCAGATGACGACCAATTTTGAGCGTTATGTCGTCAGCTCAGAAGATTACGATGCGAAGCTCACGTTTGCGCAACATCCTGATTTGCGTATTGGACCGTACTTCGGTTGGCGTTGGCTTTTCTTCGGATATACTTATGATCTCACGAGTCTGGGTAAGACGCGCCGCAAGCGTGGCGATAAGATTGAGTTCTCCTTGTATTCGTCGGTGATAGGTGTAGATCTTATCTGGCGTCGCACGGGCTCTGACTTCTATCTTAAAAGTGTGAGTGGATTGGGAGAGGAAGCAGAAGCGTATGAAGGCGAGACGTTCGATGACTATATACGCACGAATATGATGGGCTTGAACATCTATTACGTCTTTAACCATCGTAAGTTCTCCCATCCAGCCATCTACTCGCAAAGCACCATACAGCGTAAGTCTGCAGGCTCATGGCAGCTGGGTGCTAGCCTCACTTTTCACGACATCCATTTTGACTATGATGCGCTTCCGAAGTCCATGTTCAATGAACTGAGTGCTACGAATCAGTATGCGTCTTTGGAATTGGTGAAGTATTTCGATGCGAGTATCACGTTCGGCTATGCTTACAACTGGGTGTTCCATCGCGGGTGGTGCTTAGGCATCTCTTTATTGCCAGCCATAGGATATAAACGAGCGAGTACGCAGACAGCCGTGTTCGAAAACCCGGATGGGCAGGATACTCCAGGATCGGAGCATCCCAGTTATCTCAGCGAGAAGATTGACGATATCTTTCGCAAGCGTGGCAATCTCAATTTCAATGTTACAGGACGCTTAGGCCTTATTTATAACACAGGTCGTTGGTTCACAGGCCTATTCGGGATTGTACACAATTATAACTACCGCCAGGATGACATCCGTTTCACAAATGTTTTTGGCACCCTGAATCTCTGCGGCGGTTTTTATTTCCAAAAACGCAAGCTATAAGCTAGGCACTTACAAATCTACTGCTGGCCAGCCGTAGTCCTGGTAGCAGCTGACGGCAAGTCCGTGGCGACAGACATAGTCGTAGAGTTGTTCCTTGCGGGCTGCTTCGCGGACATTCTCATTGGAATGCATGTTCTGATAGACATCGTAGTGCTGACCGAAGATGCGGCGTGCGCTGGCGTCGTTGCCGGCACCGTCCTCTGTCTGCTCAAAGGCTGTCACGCAGAAAGTGCCATTGTGGCGGCTGATGGTCATACATCCTGAGTGGTTGCCGCCGGATACGGTCTTCAGCGTGTCGTCGGTCTCGTTATACCAGAACACCCAGAAGTCGCCCCACACGCGCTTCTGCTCGGCATCGATATCCTCTTCTGCCACTATCAGTAGCGTGGGAATGCAGCGCTCACCTTGCTGGTACTGGGAGCCAATCTGCTTCACGAGATAGTCACTGATGGCGTCGCGCAGGTTCTGCTCGTTGCGGTTGATGGCGATATGGCGGAGGCAGTCGGCTTTATGCTCGTCGAAGTCGGAGATTAGCCACTGTTCGTTGACCTTTTCCATGTAGAGGCGGTGTTCTTCGATGTCACTTGCCTCGTCGAAGGAACCGTCTTCCCATTTCTGGCGTACGCGTATGGTGGCGACGGCGTGCGTGGCGTCTTGTTCTTCTACGTCTACGACTTCGTAATCAGCTATGGTCCCGCCGTTTCCTGTCACAAAGTAGTAGAGCCACTCGTGGTCCATGGCCTCATGCTCAGGCATGTAGTTGAACATGGTGTCCAGGACGGCGTAGAAATCGTCCGTCATGTAGTCTTTCGACTGTTCCAGCAGTTCGTGGTCGGGGATATACTGACACAGCTCGGCAGCGCGTTGACGCAGTTGTTCATGGCTGTTGTTACATGCTGCCAGCAGAAGGCCGGCCAGCAGGAGGATAAAGAATCTGTTCATGAGGTAGAATGAAAGTAAGGGGGGTGTTAGTCGTAGAAGTTCCAGGAAACGCCGAAGTGGATACTCAGCGGGTCGATGGGGTAGTGGGGCGCCCAGAAGGCGTTGCCGCTGCCTGCGTTGAAGTGTGTGACGTTGATGTAACCGCGCACGCGCTTGATGGCGAAGTTGGCATAGCCGTTGAGGATAGGCCAGTTGCCAATCTTGATGCGCGGCTGCGTGGCATCCTGAACAGCGTACATCCCCACGAAGGGTGAGTAGTCGGGGGCGTAATAACTGGTAAAGTAGCGCATATCCACACCCAGTTCCACGCGCAGCACCTTGGCGATGTGGAAGACGATGTAAGGATTTGTGAAGATGGACAGCATAGGCAGTGGGAGTGCTTCGTTATTCGTGCTGTGCTGCCAGGTGATCTCGTTGTCCCAATGGAAGATACCCCAATGGATGTTCTGGCGCAGCGAGGCGCTGAGGACCTGGATGCTGCCGCTCTGCTGCATGACGGCAATGTCGTGGGCGTAGGAGCTGATGGTGCCGTCGTCGGCGTAGTTCGGTGTGAGTTTCATTCCCAGGTACTGGTAATTGGAGATATTCTCCATGCCGAAGCGCAGGCTGGTGTGTGTGCGGTCCAACGTGAGTTTGCCTTCGACGCGCACGTGCTGCTCGCGGTCGAGCTCGTTGTCCCACCACGCGGTCTGGCTATGGAAGTGGTCGAAGTAGAAGGGGGCGCAGAGATTCTTGAAGAAGGCTTTGGCCTCCAGACGCACGGTGTCTTTGAGCAGACGGAAGTTGAGGTCGCCGCCGCCGTGGATATCCAGGTCGCCGGCCATGGGACCGACGAGATAAATCTCGGCACCGGCATTGTAATGCAGCAGCTTTCCTTGTGTTTTGCTGATCTCACCGCCGGCAGAGATGTGATGCTCGTTCCAGACGTCGAAGGCGTTGAGCGCGTCGGTGGTCTCCTTCGAGGGCAGCTTGAAGCGGGCATATTCGTGGGCCGCATAAAGCGAGATGCCGGCCTTGGCCCATTTGTTGAAGCCCTCGCGCAGTTGCAGTGCCACGGTGTTCTTGGCGCTGATGGCGGTGGTCTCGTCCTCGTAGTTGCCGAAGGAGGAGCGGATGTAGGGGTCGTGGCTGAAGTAGTTCTCGGGGAGTGCGGAGCGGCTGTAGTTCACGTGCATCAGACGACGGAAGTGGAAGGTGTGTACGATGCTGGTGATGGGGACGAACTCGCGCGGCGGCAGCTGTTCGTTCTGCCATTGAATGCGGAGGCTGTCCAGCGTGGAATTGCAGCGTAGCGTGTCAGCTTGAATGGCGGCGCGCAGGCTGTCGTTCTTGATGCGCAGCAGCAGCTCCTCATCTTTGGGCATCTTTGGCTTGAGACTGTCGGGGACCTCGATGTCGTGGTACTTTCCCAGATTGTAATGCTGGGTGAGATAGACGGTCTGGTGGTCGTTGCGGTTCCAGAGCGACGAGAGAACGGTGGGGATGTCGGTGCTCTTGAAACTGCGCGGAAAGCTTTCGGGGTTGGTGATGTAAGTGTCGTCCTCAATGCCGCCGTTCTCTGCCATCTTCATGTGTTCCCAGCTGGCCATGGCGTGGATGCCGTAGTGGTCACCCTGGTAGTAGCCGAAGAGCGTGGCTCCGAACTGTGAATTGGCCTGGTTGTTGTAGTAACCACGGGCGTAGAGGTAGTCTGCCTTAAAACCGAGGCCGGCGCGCTTGTTGATGTTCGTGGCGAAGTAAGCACGTAGGCGGTCCTGTCCATTCTCCTTGGTGCCGCATTTGTGGTACTGCAGGTTGGTGAGGGGACTCTTGGTGTTGGTGAAGAGCAGGTTGCCGGGCGTGGTGTGGAAATAGTCGAAGGGCTGGATGAACATCAGGTTGTCCACAATCTCACGGTCCAGAAAGTTACGGGCCATGCGTGGCGAGCCAAGGTTACCAAGGATGTTGTATTCGCCCAGGTAGCCGTCGGTGCTGTTGAAGTTCTGGAAGAGATGGGGGAGGGTGTCGTTGTACTCCTCTGGAATCATGGTGCCCAGACGTTCGTCGATGCGCCATTGCTTGAACTCCGTGGGCACATAGTGCTCCACTTTGGTGGTATCGCGGCCCCAGGTGCTGCGCTTCAGACCACGTGCGATGCTGTCGTTGGCCGTCATGCCACTGCCCATGGTATTCCCAAAGGCATCATCGCCATAGTCTTGAGCGAGAAGCCGCTGAGGTACAATGGCGATGACAATGAGGGTGGCAATGAGGGCAACGAGGTGCTTCATGCTTAGTGTTTCAGAATGATATCCATGCCCATTCGGAGGGCAGCCTCATTGGCGGGAATGAGGTGGTGATGGCGCTCGGGGAGGGTCTTGTGCAGGCCCTTGATGACATTCTCCAGTGTCACGATGGGTCGCACTTTGAGCAGGCCGCCCAGGACTATCATATTGAATCCCTTGGGGTTGCCGCTCTCGGCAGCGGCGTCCATCGCGCTGATCTCATAGATGTTGATGTCAGTGCGCTGGGGCGGAATGGTGATGCCGTAGCCGTCGTAGATGAGGGTGCCGCCGGGCTTGATCTTCGACTCGAATTTCTCCAGCGAAGGTTGGTTGAGGATGATGGCGGTGTCGTAGGTGCTGATAATGGGCGAGGAGATGCGCTCGTCGCTGACGATGACCGTTACGTTAGCTGTACCGCCGCGCTGCTCGGGACCGTAGGCAGGCATCCAAGACACTTCCTTGCCTTCCATGAGTGCGCTGTATGCAAGAATCTTACCCATTGACAGGACGCCCTGTCCGCCGAATCCTGCTATGATGATTTCTTCTGTCATTTGACTATACTTTAAACTTTAAACCTTAAACTTTAAACCGTCTTGAGATCGCCCACGTGGTAGAAGTCGAACATGTGTTCTTCCATCCATTCGTTGGCTTCCACGGGTGTCTTCTTCCAACCGGAGGAACAGGTGCTGACGATTTCCACGAGGCTGGAGCCGCGGCGGTTGATGCTGTTCTCAAAGGCCTGACGGATCGCACGCTTTGCCTTGCGGATGGCGGCTACGCTGTGCACGCTCTGGCGCGTCACATAGCAGGTGCCCTCCAGCTGAGCAGCAATCTCCGTGATCTTCAGGGGGTAGCCGTGCAGGTCGGCCTGACGGCCGTAGGGGCAGGTGGCGGTCTTCATTCCCATCAGGGTGGTGGGAGCCATCTGTCCGCCGGTCATGCCATAGATGGCGTTGTTGATGAAGATAATGGCGATGTTCTCACCACGGTTCAACGCGTGGATGGTCTCAGCCGTACCGATGCAAGCCAGGTCGCCGTCGCCTTGATAGGTGAAGACCAGATGGTCGGGCCACAGACGCTTAATGGCTGTCGCGATGGCGGGTGCACGGCCGTGGGCGGCTTCCTGCCAGTCGATGTCGATATACTTGTATGCGAAGACGGCACAACCTACAGGCGAGACACCAACAGCCTTCTCCGTGGCTCCCATCTCCTCAATGACCTCGGCAATGAGCTTGTGAACTACGCCGTGCGAGCAGCCCGGGCAGTAGTGCATATCCGTGTCATTCAGCAGCGTAGGCTTCTGATAAACGATATTCTCGGGTGAAATGATATTTTCCATATCTCTTTTTATGTGTATTCAGAACATGAAACGAATAAAGAACTCTGCCACCTTGATGATCAGTGCAATGCCGATAATCACAAGGCCGATGATGTGATGTGCCGGAAAGGCGAAATAAACCACCACGCCCACGAGCGCCAGTAACATGAACACCGTGTTCAGTATGTTCCGGATTTCTTCTCTATTCTTCATCGTCCAATGATCATTTTTTTATTTGGAAATCGCTTTCGAGGGCTTGAATGAGTTCATCGGGCGTGGGAACAATACCACCCATCTTGCCGTAGTGGGCTACAGGGCAGCGACCTTCCACCGCGAGGCGGACGTCTTCGACCATCTGACCGGCGTTGATTTCGAAGGAGAGAATGCCTTTGACCTTTTCCGACAGCTCCTGAATGCGCTTGCTGGGGAACGGCCACAGAGT
>Ga0310690_10006711_pt1 | contig 15041 bp, 15 predicted proteins | sample AusTroGonzalo_MG_2_FD_207661 | JGI IMG/M metagenome (GOLD analysis project Ga0310690, IMG submission 207661) | Bovine rumen microbial communities from tropical cattle in Woodstock, Queensland, Australia - Gonzalo_04 (v2) (version 2) | ecosystem: Host-associated > Mammals > Digestive system >...
GTTTTGAATAAATAACGCCACACAAACGATTTTATCAAGGCCTGGGTCCAAAACAATTTGCCAAACAACGTTTTCAATACATGACGTTTTTTATAAACTAAATCTGCTGAATATTTACTATCCGACACATACCCAGAACAAACAATATCTGCATCGCCGATGAATTCTATCATTTTTTCATAATAATCTGAATCAATTATATCATCCGCGTCCATAAAATGAATAAAATCGCCATCGGCTTTTTTTATTCCATCATTACGCGCCGCCGATACACCTGCATTTTTCTTATGAATAACAACAAAACGTTTATCACGCGCCGCATATTCATCAAGAATTGCCCCAGAATTATCAGAACAGCCGTCATCGATACATATTGCATTCCAATTCTGAAAACTTTGCCCACGCAAAGAATCCAAACAACGTGGCAAATATTTTTCACAATTGTATACTGGAATAATTACAGAAATTTTCATATCAATAAAATCCTACATTTTATTTACCATTTCATCCGCAAACGTCCCAGGAACTATATTTTTCACCCATGGACTATTATACGTAGTTTTCTGGAAGAAGGCCCCAGACGTCACGTCGTCAAAAACTTTTTTATCAAATGGTTTATCACCATACGCCCACCAAAGTGCATGCGTTGGATCTTGGTCGACATGTGGCATTTGTGCAAAATATTTTTTGGCTCTTTCATCATTTTCAACCAATGTCTTGAATAACAATTGATGCATAAAATAATCAAAACTATGATTTTCATGCATCCAATAATCAAGAATCATCGCACGCCATGCCGCCAACAGGAAAGCCCCCTTGCGCGCACGTATAAAACAATTTTGCATATACGAATATGGCGACCCAACATTTTGTCCGGCCAGATAAACAAAGAAATCTTCTTTTACAATCCAATCTGGAATTGGTGACGTTGCAAACCCAGTTGAATCCAACCAAAAACCACCATGTTCATAAAGCAATTCAACACGACAAATATCTGCGAAATGCGCGTGCCCTATTTTCCCCGCTTTGCGTTTTTCTATTATCTCTTTGGGCAAAGATATATAATCCCAAATAGTATTTTCATCCAACACAATCAATTCTTGGCTACAGTTTTTACGAATACTTTTGAAACACGCCTTGACCAATGGGGGGGCCTTGTCTTCACCTTGCAACCAAAGTGTCCATATCTTTTCATTTTTATCATCATTAATAACATCACATTCTGGAACATTTTTCACCGCCGGCAAATATCTTTTGAAATAACGCGGTATAACATTTGTTAATACCTTGCATCTTTTTGCACGCCTGTGTTCACGCGACCACCAAAGTGGCACCAAAATATGTCCACGTACAACAACGTTCATTAATGCAAAAAATCTTGGTATATTCATATTATTCCTCCTTTGGTTTTATCAAGGCCCTATTAAATTTCAGGCGACGCCTTTTCAAACGTCGCCATAATTTTATTCATCTATACTTTCAACATCACCGTCATCAATTGGCCCGGTCGTCATCTCTTCGGCGATACCACTGGCATGCGCCATAATTTTATCCAATAATTCTTGTTGGATATCTTCATGATCTTTCAACCACTGACGCGCGTTTGCTTCGCCTTGACCGATACGTTCGTTATTGTATGAATAAAACGAACCTGCCTTTTCAATCAGATTATATTTCACACCCATATCTAAAATCTCACTTATGCGGGAAATACCTTCTCCATACATAATTTTGAAATCCACAGTGCGGAACGGTGGCGCAACTTTGTTTTTAACCACTTTGACCCGAGTTTCATTTCCGATAATATTTTCTTTGTCTTTGATTGCACCTGTTCTGCGAATATCCAGACGCACTGATGCATAGAATTTCAATGCATTACCACCCGATGTTGTTTCTGGATTTCCAAACATAACACCGATTTTCATACGAATTTGATTGATGAAAATCAAAAGAGTGTTGCTGCGCGAAACGCTGCCTGCCAATTTTTTCAATGATTGTGACATCAATCGCGCCGTTGTTCCCATAAAGGTATCACCGATATTGCCTTCTAATTCTGCTTTGGGCACCAATGCCGCCACAGAATCAACCACAACAACATCAACCGCCCCAGATTTAATCAATGTGTCTGCAATTTCCAAAGCCTGTTCCCCAGAATCAGGTTGCGAAATAATAAGATTTGCAACATCAACACCCAACTTTTTCGCGTATGATGGATCCAGTGCGTTTTCAGCATCAATATACGCACACGTGCCGCCCTTCTTTTGTGCTTCGGCAACTGCATGCAACGCCAATGTTGTTTTTCCAGAACTTTCAGGTCCATAAATTTCCACAATACGACCACGTGGATACCCACCAATTCCCAATGCAATATCCAATCCTAATGACCCAGATGATATGGCCTCTATGTTTTGTTGTGAACCATCGCCCATTTTCATGATGGCTTCTTTACCAAATTGTTTTTGAATTTGTGCCAACGCAGATTCCAGCGCTGGATTTTTTTGTGCAACTGTTTCTTTTGCAACTTCTTTCTTTGCCATAAAAAACCCCTTTCGTTTATACCAAAATCATACAAAGAAAAAAGCCCCAACGCAAGGTGTATTTATCACCGCCGAGACCATAACAAAATAGTTGACAAAATACCCACAACCGCGGTAATCAGCCACACTGACGACGTCGTTCCAAATACCGCAATACATATCGCACCCAAAATCGGGGCAATAACGTGTGGAAAATTCACACTGGTTCTGAAAATACCATAAAAACGAGCCTGGTCTTTCTTTTGCATATCATTAAAGAATAATAAATCATGTGACGCTTCCATAAACGCACCAGGGATTTGCCACAACACAAATATAACCAACAACCATTTTCCAGACATAAATGTTGCCATAATTGAAAACAGCGCAAATAAAACAAAACCCAGCGTTAGCCAAATTTTAACACCATATTTTTTTATCCATTTACCAATAAAATATTCAATAAATATATATGGCAATATACCAACAGATAACATTATACCCAACGTTTCATTTGAAAAACCGTTTTCGATAACAACAATTGGCACATACAACAACCGCATAGACTGCAGAGCATAAAAACCAAAATTCACCATATACGCACGCAACATACCCGCACGTTTAAAGAAAGATTTCATCCCGATACGCAATGCACGAACTGTTTTACGCATACTGACACGTTTTATAACTTTATCTTGTTGAACAATTCCAAAATGTTTGAAAAACAATAAGCCCGAAAAATAAATCATACCGGCCGCTAAAAAAGGCATACGATAATTTCCTGCAAAATGACCAACCACATACATTGCGAACATAGGCGCAACCAATGCACCGACATTTGTCCACAAATGAAAACGTGCATTTAATTTTTCCATACCAATACCTTTGGAAAAATCAGATATAAATAACGGCAATAAAATATTAAACAACGTTAGTGCCGCCTGGGCCACATAATCCAAAGTAATAAATGTCACAGGTTTTACAGAAAAACTCATCATCGCATAACACGCGCCCAATGTCGCCATTGTTATATATAACAACCTAGTTTTTGTGAACCAATGCAAAATCTCTGTTGAAAAAATTCCAATAACACACGCAAACAACGCATACACTGCGGCATAAATACCAACCGCCATTGATGCAGTATTTTCAGTAAAAAACAATTCAAAAATTGCCAGCAATGCCAACGAATACACTGCATTTACAACCCCAGAACCAAAACCAGAAAACAGTCCCAGATTTGCAAATGAAAATCCGGTGACATTTTTTTTCATAGAGATATATTTTTCTCTGGCCATAAATTTCCCCTCTGGTAAATGAATCATAGCATAAAAAAATATTTTATAAACTTAAAAATTCATCAAATAACATAGGAAGTATTTGCATGTGTTAATGCGATTGCAATTGCGTCACTTTCGTCCGAACTTTTTGGATGTGCCGCCGGTAATAATATAGACAACATTTTATATACTTGCTCTTTATCTGCGTGCCCTGCACATGCCAACGCTTTCTTTACTTTGTTTGGTTCATATTCATACACCGGAATATCTTTGACCGCAACCGCAGTAATCGCCGCCGCACGTGCGTGCCCCAATAACAATGTTGTTTTTCCATTTTTATTTACGAATATAATTTCTATGCCACATTCATTTGGTTTGAATTCATCGCACAATTTCGAAACATTATTAAATATAAACGCCAATCTTTCAGACAACGCCAATTTGGTCGGTGGCAATATAACACCGCTGGCAATATATTTGCGTGACGAACCCGCAACATCAATTATCGCCCACCCTGTATGCAAAAGTCCTGGATCAATTCCCAAAATACGTTTCATATTATTTCCTGATTGTTATTTTTGACACCGCATCACGTCCATAATACGCATTTATTTTTTTTATGCATTCATCAACTTTGTATGATAATTCCAGCGCAAACGCCGGTGATACAGGACGCAACACAATATTAAACTTATTATTCTTTAACGTTTTAATAGCGACAACACGTGAAATATTTGCAATTTCATTTCCAACAACATTACGCCAATTTGTCGATAAATCTGCATCAGACGCCCGCACACCAAAACTGTCCATTAACGAACCAAATGACGACGCCAGTGTTTGCGGACGTGATTTACGAATATTCAAATTTACTTTTTTATCTTGGTTTGACATAACTATATTCTTTTGGCATTAAAATAAACATTTTTCCCTGACTATGTTGACCATGCGCAACCTTGTATGCTTCATCGCCCGAACCAAAAAAGATATCTGCACGAATCCAACCGCGTATTGCGCCACCTGTATCTTGGGCAATCATCAAACGATTGAACGAACGTCCATCGGACAGGGATGTATTGATATATACCGGCAAACCCAAAGTATACAACGAATCATCCATTGCTATACTACGAATTTTTGAAAGCGGCGTTCCTAATTTACCAATCACACTATGTTCTTTCGTTTCATAGAAATAAACGTAACGCGGATTATTGTAAATCACTTCTTTGGCCAATTGCGGATTTTTCTTAAGATATGTCCAAACCGCATCCGCAGAATACCCACCGTCTGGTTTTATACCCTTGTCCTTTAATTGTGCCCCAATAGATTTGAACGGCATATCGTTCACCGCGGCAAAATTCAATTTAACCATTTCGCCATTTTCCAGTTTTAACATACCACTGCCCTGGATTTGCAGATTTTGCACATCAACAATATTCGCCCAATATAAAACGCGCCCTATCTTTTTGTTCACAATATCGCGCTTGGAAACATTTTTATAATTCCGCCCATCAATAGGCACACCCATAATCGGTTCATTACATTGTGCATTTTTCGACCGACACCCATTTATCACCGGCGAATAATATCCGGTATATGTCCCCGTTTTACCACCATTTTCATTAAAGACCTGGTACGGCTGGAAATTAGATTCAAACCATGCCCGAACGGTTGCTATGTCCGCAGACGCACTTGGCAACATATTGCATTTTTCACGTAATAATTCGGGATCTGGAATAACGGCACCACTATATTGAATCTTGGCCCGACATGTATTACGAAACGCCTGAAGTGCATAACGAACATCATCATCGCGCCATCCCGGCAATTCAGAATACGATACAGCCCGCAAATTTGATGGTATTTTTGAATTATCACCAACATGTGTCGGACTTGATAAATCACAACCCGCAATAGCAACGGCCAAACCACCAAGGCATAAAATTTGAACAAATTTATTAAAAATGAACATTTTATTGTCCCCCCCACTTGTAAAACTGTTTTTCTAATGCTATATTATCATAAAACCGAGGATAAAAAAAGGAGCAAATATATGCCAAAGTTTAATATTATATCTCAATTTTTAAAAGACATCTCATTTGAAAGCCCGAATGTGCCTGAATTATTCTTTAAACAAGAGAACGGCCAGGCGAAAATCGAAATAAATATCGATATTAACATCAAAGGTTCCGAAAACAATTTATACATGGTGGATTTGGTCACACGCGTTCATTCTAAATTGGACCAAGGCGACAAAACAATCTTTTTAATTGAATCAACATATACTGGAATGGTTCAATATGACGAAAAAGATGAAGAAGCCAAACGTAAAACATTATTGATTGACGTTCCAACAATCTTGTTCCCATCTGTGCGCGCCCTTGTCACACGTTTGACTGGCGAATCTGGATTTCAACCATTGACATTGCAAATGGTCGATTTCGAAGCGCTTTATGAACAAAAACAAAAAGAAGCCCAAGAAAAGAAATAAACAAATCAATCGGTTTATTAAAAAACCGCCCAAACGGCGGTTTTTTTTAGTCACAGTATTTGTATCCATAAACTTCTATGGCGGTGTCAAACCAAAAATAAGGCTGGTTTCGTGCACACAATTCACGAACAAAAGAATTATAAATATCGGGTCTGATTATTAAAAAATCACAAAAATATGCGTTTACCAAATTCCATTCTGACGCAAATAACAAAAGTTCATCTATGAATCCGTTTTGATAATTTTCTCTTTCCATAAAGTAAGCAGCATTTGGAGTAAAAAAATAAATAGTCCCACGCCTGTCAAGCGCCCCAGATTGCGATATCATAAAAAACAACATATTGGTCGAAAGTTTTTTTCTTACCGCATTTGGTGTCGTTCTTTGAAATTTTACGCCACTGATATAAATTGAATTGTTCATATTGCATCCCTGTTTTTTATAAAAACAAAGACCGTCAAAATGGCGGTCGGGGAGGTGATAAATCAATCAAGTTAGATTCCGCATGGTCTTCATATATACACCAACGGCTCCCCAACCTAAGATTGGGGGAAATAACGATGCTTTCACACCGACTTGATTTAGGCTTATCACAGCCCCGAATCCAATTTCCATTGGATTCATGTATCATTATAAATGTGATTATTATAAAAAGCAAATCGAAAATAAACGAAACGGCGCAGATGCGCCGTTTTTAAAATTAAAGTGAATTGTTCAGATGCAAAGTTGTCACCAAGTGAAGTGTACAAATGTTACATGAACGTGGTGACAACCAGCAGATGAATAATTATATTTAATTTATGCGGCGGCAGTGAACACCTTTTGCACATCATCATTTGCATCCAGCGCATCCACTAACTTTTCCAATTTCGCGTAATTTTCATCATCTAAATCCACCGGCATATTTGGAATCCATGTAATTTCCGCATTTTCTGGTTCACCCAATTTATCCGACAACGCCTTTTGAATATTCATGAAATTGTCGGTTTTTGTTGTGATAATGAAACCTTCTTCGGATGTTTCCAGATTATCAGCGTCCACTTCCATAACCAATTCCATCATTTCGTCTTCGGTTTTGCCGATTGATGCCGGATACATAATTTGCCCGACATGCGAAAACATAAATACGACCGAACCTTCTTCACCCATATTTCCACCATTTTTCGCAAAAATATTACGAATTTCAGGAACTGTTCTGCGTGGATTATCAGTCAAAGCCTCTACAATCACAGGCACTGCATTTGGGCCATATCCTTCGTAACGCACCGCCACGAAATTATCAGTATTTGCACCCGACGCCTTTTCAATCGCACGTTTAATATTGTCATTTGGCATAGAATTTTTGCGCGCCTGTAAAATCGCCAAACGCAGGCGTGGGTTATTATCTGGGTTTTTATCGCCCAATTTTGCCGCCATAGTTATTTCACGCGCCAGTTTTGTAAACAAACCGCTGCGTGCTGCATCAACCAATCCTTTTTTGTGTTGGATGTTGTGCCATTTACTGTGTCCACTCATATTTGACCTTTTGATTTTATTATATTAAAATTACGGTAAAAGGATAACAGATGATTGGAAAATTGCAAGGTGTAATTGATTATATCGGTAACGATTATGTAATTTTAATGGCCGGCCCCGTTGGGTACAAGGTTTATACCCCCGAAATATTGGCATTAAAATCAAATGTCGTGCTTTGGATTGAAACATTGGTGCGCGAAGATTCTATACGTTTATTTGGGTTTTCAACTATCGCGGCACAAAACTTGTTTAATCAATTAACGACCGTATCTGGCGTCGGGCCAAAGGTCGCGCTAAGCATCATGTCCACTATAAAAACAGATACATTAATGACCGCAATTGCCACGGGTGATGCCAAAACAATTGCAACCGCCCCGGGCGTTGGCAAAAAAGTCGCCGAAAAAATCATCGTCGAATTGAAAAATAAAATGGGCGGTGGGAATTTTGATTTTGGTGATGCAACCGGTGGCGCCCTGCCCGATTTATTGGCGGCGTTGGAATCTTTGGGTTATCGTCGTATGGATATAATCGACATGGCGCAAAAACTGGTATCACAAAACCCAAATCTGGATGTCACAAAACTAGTCCCCATGGCATTAAAAGAAATCAGTGGAAAATAATATGAATAACAAAATCGCACATTTTTTTAATTCTATTCGTTCAATAAAATTAAAACATGGCAATTATCGCAAGATAACTATCTCTGAATTACTATCTGAATTTACCGATAAAAACCTTGATTTTGTTGATTTATCTGAACTTGATTTATCAAAATATGGCGAATTATTTTTGTCTCATCCAACAGGATGGAAATCACATACTGGTGTTCACGGTTGGACAGAAAATGTAATATGGCCAACACCAGACAAAATGCCAGACGGTTTCGCCCCAAACAAAATAATGAACAATTCTAAAAATCCCGAAGAAATGGATGTTTTACACAAACAACAAATCAAAGGACATGGAATAAACATCGCTGTAATAGATAGCCCATTTAATCCAAACCATCCAGAATATAAAAATAACATTAAATATTTTCAAAAATCGTTAATTCCAATGAAAAACAAAGGGACACATTATCATGGCAGCATGGTTGTCGGATGTGCGACTGGACAATCCACTGGTGTTGCCCCCGATGCATCAATATATTATTTTACAGAAGGAAAAAACAGCGACGAAAGGGGTCAAGAGATTATCGCCGTGTTAAAATCAGTTATAGAATTTAATAAAAAACAAAAAACAGTAAATAAAATAAATATTCTATCATGCAGTTGGGCACCTCAACGAAAAACAACAAATCAAAAAGAATTTGACGAAGTTATGCGCCTTTTTCAAGAACTAGAATCTGATAATATAAAAATTATTTTCTGTGGCGGCGCCAAAACAAAAGATTCTTTTTCTGTTTCGAACGTGGACTTTTTACCAACATCAAAAAACACCCAAACAGAATATCAAGATAATATAGTATATATTCCAACAAACGAGAAAACTGTTCCATATGACAAAGGTGGTTATCTATATCAAAAACTTGGTGGGGATTCATCTGCGGCGCCTTATTTGGCCGGTGTGTATGCATGCGCTTTGCAAGATAATAAAATATTTATGACACGCCCAAATTGGCAGGAAGAATTAGATACGATATTAAAAGAAACCGCCACACCAATGAAAAATGGTGGAAAAATGATAAACCCAACCGGTATTCGCGAACGCGTCACACAAATTGCGCGCGAAATGGAAATGAATTTAATCAAACAAAAAAGTTTACAAAATGAATAACGAAACTATATTCGCATTATCAAGTGCACATGGAAAATCTGGCGTTGCGGTTATACGCGTCAGTGGCATCGATTTATCCAATTTAGCAAAACGAATTATAAACAACCCCGCCCTTGCGGCGGGGTCGAAACTGCCCCAGCAGTTTCGGGGGCGGGTCTGTTCCCCTATGGCCAAAGGGGTGGCGCAAATTGTCCCACGCCATGCATATTTTACAAACCTGCGCGATGACAATAATGATTTAATTGACCAATGTGTTGCAATATTTTTTAACGCGCCAAATTCATTTACTGGCGAAGATGTAATTGAAATATATTCGCACGGTTCGCCTGCAGTCATCGAAAAAATATTTGAATTTTTACGAACAAAAAATTGTAGAATCGCGACACGCGGCGAATTTTCAAAACGCGCATTTTATAATAACAAAATGGATTTAACAGATGTTGACGGTTTAATCGCATTGCTGGACGCACAAACCGATAAACAACGCCAAAGCGCCCTGAAATCATTAACCGGTGGCGATTCAAAAACTTATATTGAATGGCGCAATAAAATGATTGAAATATCTGCGTACAGCGCAGCGATTCTGGATTACGACGCGGATAATTTACCACAAAACATCGATAAAAAAATATTATCTGAAACACAAAATTTATTAAATGAATTAAAATCCGCAATTGACGGATACCGCGCAAATCGCGCCCTGCGCAACGGTTTTAATATTGCATTAATTGGCAAAACAAACGTCGGCAAATCGTCAATCTTTAATAAACTGGTTGGTTCAAATCGCGCTATTGTTTCAGACATTGCTGGCACTACACGTGACGTAGTGTCATCACAAATTGATATCGATGGATATTTGGTCAACCTGTCGGATACAGCAGGAATCCGGGAAGCAAACGATGCCATTGAAAAAATAGGTATTGAACGCACACATAATGAAATTGAAAATTCTGATTTAATAATTCATGTTTATGCGGATGAACCGACCACAATCAATAACAACGAAATCACGGTCGTGAACAAATCAGATTTAATAAAAAACAAAAAAAATAAAAACGTGATTTATACATCCGCAACCAATGGTGATGGTTTTGATATTTTATTAAACGCAATCAAAACAAAAATGCACGAATTGATGTCTGGCAATGAATCACGCGTTGCAATTAATGAACGCACATACGAATTATTAAACGACGCGATCAACGAACTAGAAAACGCAATTACAAAATACGACGGCAATTATGATATATTCGCTGAATATGTCCGCCATGCCGGCGACGCAATTGGAAAGATTTTGGGCGTAATCACAACAAACGAAATCGCCGATATGACATTTTCTCGGTTGTGTTTGGGTAAATAATGATTATAAAAATTAAACAGAATTGTTCAGATGCGCTGTTGGTGGCAAGCGCAATGTATTAAACATACATAAACGCGCCACCAACAAGCAGATTAACAATTATATTTAATTTTATTCTTTTCTATCCGGATATTTTCCATCAATCAAATTCTGACGAACCAGATGGTGTTTAACCTTTTGTGTACTGGTCATTGGCAAATCATCTGTTGTCATTGCAAAATGCGTCACCCATTTGTATGACGCGACTTTTTTGTTTGCATCTGCAACAGCACGCGCCAATTTATCCATTGTCATCCCATTTTCAACCTGGAATACACCATATGCAACGGTTTTATCACCAACTTTGTGTTCGAAAACCGCGACATTTTTGACCCCGTCGATTTCCATGAATAACGCTTCTAATTCATCAGGATAAACATTTTTACCGCTGTCCAAAACAATGACTTGTTTTTTACGACCAGCAAAATGTAATTCCCCATTTTTATCCATGTACATCATGTCACCAGTATTGAAAAATCCCTTTTCATCAAACACAGTTGCATTGACTTCTGGATTATTCATGTATCCATTAAAGACCTGATGTCCGCGCACCCACAAAACGCCAACGCCGTTTTCATCCGCATCACGAATTTCACATTCATTATTTGATGTTGATGCCCCCACAGAATATGGCATACGTTTATTTGTCGGCTTTGAAATACAAATTGGACCAACAGTTTCTGTTAAACCATATCCTTGGATAAACGCCAAACCCAATGATTCATAGAAATTTTCAACCTCTGGTTTTGTCGCCGCACCCCCGGCAATCAGCAATTTAACACGTCCACCAAAAATGTCCAACAATGGTTCTTGGACTTTGCGAACAAAGAAATCCAACCCCATATCGCGCAATGTTTTTTGATTATTCAAAATGAATGAAGCAACGCGCCACTTTTTTTGCTGTTTCATTCCATCAATAATTTTATTACGGAACAATTCCAACACACGAGGAACCACAGGAATTACATGCGGCTTAAACTTTTGAAAATCATCCAAAATATATTTTGGATTTATAACCGGCTGTAATACAAGGCCACCACCATATTGAATTGTTCCCAAAATACATACAGCAAATCCAAATATGTGATATAATGGCAAAAATCCATACATGATTTCACCAGAATGATAATATTCAGACATATCTTCTAATGAATTCGCACATTCTGTTAAATTGAAATGTGTTAAAGGAACAACCTTTGGCGTCCCGGTTGACCCAGACGTAAACAACAAAGTCGCAACATCAGTTGATTCAGACGGATATGCCCGCAAATCATAATCAATATCACCATCTTTGCGTGTGATATCTATGAACGTGAATTTATCAGTCTTGTAAAAGAAAGATGATTCTGCGCATACATGTTTACACCCCGCAATCGTAGTCATATTATCATATTCAAATGGTGTTAAATTTGTATCCAACATCAACACAATACCACCCAAATACCAAATCGCAAACAAAGTCAACGGGAATTGCGGTAAATTATGTGATAAAATACCAACAACATCACCATGTTTAATTCCCATATCACGCAAAGTTGTTGCACGCGCACGTACCTGGTCTAAAAACTGAGAATATGTGACACCTTCGCGAACCAAAAAGACATTTTCTGGCCATTGATTCACAGCATTTTCTAATTTCTGATACATATTCATAATGTTATCCTTTTATATCTAAGCGTGGCACCATGAAAATGGTGCCACAATATATTATTCATGTCTATTTGGATATTTTCCGTCAATCAACCACTGACGCACAACATGATGTTTAATCTTTTGTGTGCTGGTCAACGGCAAATCATCCGTAGTCATCGCAAAATGCGTCACCCATTTATATGGTGCAACTTTTTTGTTTCTTTCTGCAACAGCCGCGGCCAATTTATCCATTGTCATACCTTCTTCGACACTGAACACACCGTACGCAACAGTTTTATCGTTCACTTCGTGTTCAAAGATTGCGACATTTTTAACACCGTCGATTTCCAAGAATAATGCTTCTAATTCATCAGGATAAACATTTTTACCGCTGTCCAAAACAATAACTTGTTTTTTACGACCGGCAAAATGTAATTCCCCGTTTTTATCCATGGAAACCAAATCCCCTGTGCAGAAAAATCCGTCTTTGTCGAAACATTCACGATTGGCATCTTCGTTATTCAAATATCCGCCGAATACCTGATTACCGCGCACCCACAACATCCCGATACCATCGTCACCTTTGTTGCGAATTTCACAGCAATTATCCCCCAGTGGCGCACCGAACGCATATGCGATACGTTTTTTCACAGGTTTTGAACAACAGATTGGTCCAACTGTTTCGGTCATACCATAACCCTGGACGAAATCCATACCCAGTTGAGTATAGAATTTTTCCACCTCTGGTTTTGTAGCGGCACCACCTGCAACCAAGCAACGTGCACGACCACCAAATATAGCACGAATTTGATTCAAAACTTTATCGACCAATTTACCCAAACCAATTGCACGTAAAAACTTTTGATGATTCATAATGAAAGACACCAATCCCCATTTCTTTTTGGCTTTGACCCCATCGATAATTTTCTTGCGGAATATTTCCCATAATTTTGGAACCGCTGGTATAACCTGGGGTTTATATTGTGCAAAATCTTGCAAGATTGCATTTGGATTGATTGTTGATTGCAACAAAATCCCCATTCCAAAATGCAGTGGTGCCAAAAATCCAACCGCAAAACCAAACACATGATACAACGGTAAAAATGCATACATCATTTCACCGGGGCGCAAGAACATGTTCAAACTTTCCAAACTTTCCGAACAAGAAACCAAATTTTTGTGTGTCAATGGCACAATTTTTGGCAATCCTGTGGAACCAGATGTAAATGATAATGTCGCGATATCTTCATCTTTTAATGGATATGGTTTTAATTTATCATCTGTATTTTTATCTTTGGTTTCGATATCAAAGAATTTGAAATTTTTTGTATCATAAAAGAAAGATTTTTCAGCGCACACAAATTTGCAATCTGTTAAATGTGTCATATTATCGTATTCAACCGCCGTTAAATTTGTATCCAACAACAATACGCGTGCACCCAGATACCAAATTGCAAACAACGTCGATATAAATTCAGGTATATTATGTGACAACAATCCAACTGTATCACCTGGTTTTACACCCGCATCACGCAACGTTGTCGCACGTGCGCGAATCAATTTTGGCATATCTTCAAATGTCACATTTTCACGAACCCAAAACACAGTTTTTGGTGTTTTTTGTATTCTGTCTTCTAATAATTCATACATATTCATAATTCAATCCTTTTTGTTTATAAATAAATTATTCATGTTTTATTGGATATTTTCCATCAATTAAATTTTGACGCACAACATGATGTTTAACCTTTTGCGTGCTGGTCATCGGCAAATCGTCCGTTGTCATCGCAAAATGCGTCACCCATTTATATGACGCAATTTTTTTATTCGCGTTCGCAATGGCAGCGGCTAATTTATCCATTGTCATATTTTCATCTACTTGGAAAACGCCATATGTCACGGTTTTATCATTTACTTTGTGTTCAAAGACCGCGACATTTTTGACTCCGTCGATTTCCATGAATAACGCTTCCAATTCATCAGGATACACATTTTTACCGCTATCTAAAACAATGACTTGTTTTTTGCGACCGGCAAAATGATATTGGTTGTTTTTATCCAAATAAACCAAATCGCCAGTATTGAACCAGCCATCCTTATCAAACAATTCGGCATTTGCAGATTCATTATTCAAATATCCTTTGAAAATATTTGGTCCACGAACCCACAATGTTCCAACCCCTGATTCATCGGCATCACGTATAGTGCATTCCGAACACCCAATTGGTGTTCCAAACGCAAACGGCACACGATGTTTTACAGGACGCGAACAACAAAATGGCCCGATTGTTTCGGTCATTCCGTATCCTTGGACAAATGCGATTCCTAACATTTCAAAAAAGCTTTCAACCTCTGGCTTGGTCGCTGCACCCCCCGCAATCATCAGGTTTACACGTCCCCCAAAGATATCTTGTAATGGTTTTTGAACCGCACG
>Ga0310690_10006712_pt1 | contig 15040 bp, 10 predicted proteins | sample AusTroGonzalo_MG_2_FD_207661 | JGI IMG/M metagenome (GOLD analysis project Ga0310690, IMG submission 207661) | Bovine rumen microbial communities from tropical cattle in Woodstock, Queensland, Australia - Gonzalo_04 (v2) (version 2) | ecosystem: Host-associated > Mammals > Digestive system >...
AAAAACACCCTTAGTTTTCTCAAATATGCGTACTAATAACCCCAAAATCGTGCTACTTTTGCACCCTTTTGTGCTACTTTTGGCGAAGGTCTTGACTTTCGCCTTTTTAATATCTATCTTTGCACCGTCAAACGAAAAAATGACTAAATGAGAAAATGTGAAAATGAGAAAATAATATGAAACTTGACTTACAACTTATATCAGCCTTTGTCCTCTCCATCGGAGGCCTCATCCTCCTCTTCTGCGGCATCTTCATCGACCCGCAAGGACAAATCCACGAAACGCTCCTTGTAGCGTTCGGAGAAACCGCCACCTTCGCCGGCGCACTCTTCGGAATTGACTATGTCTACAAGAAGAAAAAATGACTAAATGTGAAAATGTAAAAATGAGAAAATAACACCATGTATTACAAACTCATCCGCGAAAAGAGGACGTCCCCGACAAGGAGCAAAAGCTCCGCCGTCCACGGCAACCTCTATCTGGTACAAACCCTTGGACAACGCGAACGCCTCACCCACATCTGTGAGACCCTCGAAAACGCCGATAAGATGATCCCCGCACTCATCTATCGCGTAGCTGTCACATACAGTCCCAAGTTCAAGCGCCCCCTGCCCGTCCTCCAACAAGTCCCCGGACGTTCCGGCATCCGCTTCCATCGAGGCACCAAACCCGAACACTCACACGGCTGCATCCTCGTATCTGCCGCCAAAGAGTTAGTATTAACCGCCAAATGGCTTAAAGAACAACACGACCATGAAGAAATCCGCATTGAATTCTGTCAACAACGATGAACAGAAATCCGATTGGACCAAAGTCCTCTTTGAGGTCATCCTCAAAATCCTCACGCTCGGCTTCTACCACATCGAGAAGCACAAGAAGTAAGTCCCAAAAGCTCAGGACTCAAAAGAATGAGCAACAATTTAACAGTTTAACCGTTTAACAATTTAACGCGAATGGCAAAAGCTACCTATGCCCCGATGTTTGAGACCGTCTCTGGCGCTCTGAACAAGATCGACAAGAAGTCCCCACACGCGGCAGACCAAAAGATGGTGTTGGCTACCCACCGGAAAGCACCTACCACCTCGCCTGATTGCTCTCGCGTTTACATCCGCGACCTCAATTCCATCACGCGCTCAACGCCTGTGACCCAAGAGGAAATCGTTGTACGCAATCGCTTCAAGGCTGTGGCAGCAGCGGTGGAACAGCGAATCCACGACACGACCAAACAAGCCGCCGACAACGCAGCTTTCAAGGCGCAGAAGGATCTCGCTAACGGAAAGAAGACCATGCGGTCATACCTCTGGTCTTTGGAAGCCGCCGCCTACGATTTAGCCCACCAAGGCTGATCACCCGCCGTAAAATGGTCTCGCGGCACTAAAGAATGAGACTAACAGTTTAACAATTTAACGTTTTAACAATTTAACCTTAAATCATTATGGCAAAAGTTGAATGGAGTGCCGGTATCGACCATGTGTCGGGCGCACTCAGCAAACCGGGCAAGAACGGTCAACACTCGTGCGCAAAGATGTTGCTTGGTACCCACCGTACCGCTGCAACCCAAAGTTCGGACTGCAACCGTCTGTACCTCCGCAAGAAAACCAAACGCAGCACCGCTCCGACTTCCAACGAACTCTTCGCTCGTATCCGCTTCGCGTCAGTCGCATCTGCGGTACGTACCCGCTCGCAAGACCTCACCCAGATCTCTCGCGACCAACAGTCCTTCATCGCACAACGCGATACCTATGGAGGCAAGAAGACCATGAAAGCATGGTACTGGATGGTCTGCGGCGACGCATACGACGCAGAGCACCCGCGCAGCTAAGTCGCAATGCGACAGTTGAGAAGGGCACCTTTCATAAGGTGCTCTTTTTATCTGTATTCTGTCAAAAAAAAGAAACCCCCGAAAAAAAAGAAACCCCCGTCTTCCTTTCATCGCATAGGATGTTATCAGAACTGATCGTCACCATTGAGGGCGGCTTCGGCAGCCTCACGGGCGGCCTGGATAGCGGCGTACTCCTCTGCCCCCTTTCCGCCCCGCGCGCCGCAGGCGCGCATATCCCCGCCCGCCTCGCGCCCTCCCCGCGCACGCCCGAGCCATATATCAGCGCGCGTAGCGCGCACATAGCACCCCGCACGGCATCTCTCTCCGACCACCGCGCCATATATCTACGACCGACCTTTTCACAAAACAATCTATAACCCCTCCCAATTACCCTCTAACCTCTAACCCCTAACCTCCAACCCCTATCGATGGGTTCTTCTATTCTTTTTAATGGGTTCTTCCTTTAATTCGGTGTGCTTCGCACGGCTGTTTTTATATGATGGGTTCTTCCTATTTATTTCTCTCCTCTAACCTCTAACCCCTAACCTTTACTGCCAGCTTAGTCCCTTTTACTCGCTTATCCCCAGCAGCAGCTTTGGCACAGAATTTGCTACTATATAGTGGACATCTAAACACACTACATAGACATGAAGAGATTCGTACTCCTATTAAGCATCCTTGCTTTCTGTATCACCGGGCGCGCACAAGAACCGGTAACCATTACTGTCACCGCTCCATCGTGGGAAAAAGTGTACGCTTGGATATGGAATTGCCCCAAACAATACCGAGAAACGTTCATCCCTCTAACCAAAGTGGACGACCATACATGGACCCTATCGCTCGATATGGACGTATCAGCCTATAAGAAAGCAGGAATGCTGTTCGTCAATACCGATTCGTGGAATACTGACCTTCAGAAAACTAACAACTTGCCTCTACAAACTGCCTGCTATGCTATCCCGCAAACCCAGCAACAGGGGCAGATAGTTAAGCGCCCCAACGGACTTGTATGTAAAGAACTGATCTATGAATGTCAAACCGTAGAATGCAAATGAAAAACGAACCAACCCGCGCCAACAGGGCACTTAGATACGTCCTCTGGTCACTCAAACTGCTATTGATCCTCATCTTCTCCTTCTCATACTTGTGTATGATGAAGATTCTATACTGCGGTTGCTGGGCTTGTAAGATCGGCGTCGCAATAGGCATCCTTGGACTAATATTGGGCCTTTGGGATAGAGGAAAAGAACTATATCAGTTGGCATCTACGCGGCTCTCCATGCCGCATACTACCCCTTAGGCAAACGTTTTTAGATATTTAGTGGGTACGTTTCATTTTCTGAAACGTGTTTCTCTCTGCGAATACCTATCTCACACCTAGCGAATACCAACCCCACGCCCCGCGCGTACCACCCGAACCCTTTGCGAATACCACTCCCATGCCCCAAGCACTCAAAATCTAACCCGCGAATATCAACCCAACATCCCGCACCCCCTTCGCAACTACCAACGCGCAAACCAACTTTTAAGGAAGAACCCATCTTAATTTTTGGAAGAACCCTTTTCTATTTGCCCCGCCGGTACCCGCCGCCTTTTGAAGAACCCATCTCTCTATAGATTGTTTTGTGAAAAGGTCGGTCGTAGATTTATGGCGCGGTGGTCGGAGAGAGATGCCGTGCGGGGTGCTATGTGCGCGCTACGCGCGCTGATATATGGCTCGGGCGTGCGCGGGGATGGCGCGAGGCGGGCGGGGATATGCGCGCCTGCGGCGCGCGGGGCGGAAAGGGGGCAGAGGAGTACGCCGCTATCCAGGCCGCCCGCGAGGCTGCCGAAGCCGCCCTCAATGGTGACGATCAGTTCTGATAACATCCTATTTAACGAAAGAAAGGAGAGCAACCCGCTCTCCTTTCTTTCGTTTATGTCTTTTTCTTTTATCCTTCTTGTAACCTATATTCCGTTGGGGTATGACCGGTACTGGACTTGAAGCAGTTGGCGAAGTAATGCGGATTACTGAAACCGCAAGAATAAGCAATCTCTTTGACGGAGAGATTCGTTTGTTTGAGTAACGAGCAAGCGTGTTTGATACGTGCTTCTTGTAAGAAATCTTTAGGTGACAAGTTGAACAGTTCATGCATCTTACGGTTGAGGGATGAACGGCTCATGCCGGTAGCTGTCATCAGATCATCGACACTGATATCTATGTTGCCCATGTTCGTTTCCATAAACGCTGTGAGCGTCTGCAAGAACTGCTCGTTCTTGTTCAGATATCCGGCAACCATCACTTCCGGCACTTTATACGTGCCATTGGTGATTGCTGATTGGTCATTGGTGATTTGAACCAAGCGCTCCTGTACCTCCAAATAAGCTTCCAGCGCTTCCTTACGTTTCTTTTTCAGCGCATGCATATGCAGCAGCGTGATAACAATCGTCAACAATGCGGCAAACGCTATGAGAATAATGAGTGTGCGTCCGAAGGTGCTCTCCATGAATGTGGGTTCTACCACAATCGTGAGACGGCGTACGTTATTTTGCCATTGCTGGTACGCATTGGTGGAGCATATCTCCAAGATATATTGCCCTGGATGAAGGTCGGGCAGTTGCAGTTCGGCAATCGATGTGGCGGCACTCCAAGGAGCCTCAACCGTACCGTCCTTATAGAACCGATAGCAGTATAGTACGGCGCCGCAGTTCCGGAAATCAAGCGTAGAGAACCATACTCCCAAACTGCGTTCTTTCGGGTTAAGCACGATACGCTCCAACGTATCCACTCCGTATTCCATTATTCCGTTGCTTCGTTGAATAGCACTGATGGCAATGCGGACGGGTAGAGTATCGGGGTGCAAATCGGATTTATCCAATACCAATAGTCCGTCATGCGGAGCTACTAAAATACGTCCGTCTCCCATATCTATAGGCGGTACTTCTCCGAGGATAAGACGTTGATTATCCGGATAATTGAAGAACGCGCTTCCGTAATTGACCACACGCATCGTACGAGTGTTGAGCAGGCTCAAGGCGCTGTTCCCCTGTAGCAGCAATGTGCTGTCGTTCCAAGGCTTCATCTCATATACAATATCGCTTGCCATGCCATCCTTCATGGTCAGGTGCTCGAAATTCCACTTATTTGCTTGTATATCTGCCATCCGAATGCTGTTCAATCCTCCGCCTTCCGTTCCGACATACAAACTCCCTGCGTGTTCGATAAGACACATGACGGCATTGCTACTGAGCGACCGTTCGTTCCCCGCTTCGCGTTGATGCAGCGTCACGATGCCATTCTGAATTTCCAATAATCCGGTGGTAGTAGCGGCAAACAAAGTACCGTTCTCACTCATCAGTAAACGGCGGATATAGAGGTCTTCTGTACCGGGCACTTGCTCAAAAGCACCCTCTTTTCCGTACCACATACCAAAACCGTACGTGGCAACCCATAACCCATCTTCTTCATCAGACAGGATGTCATACACATTGCGTATTTGGGGATAAGTCCGTCGTTGCTTGCCGTTTATCTCAATGAGAGCGCCTGGTTTGGTTCCCAACCATACATGCCCGTTCGCCGTCTCGCGGATGCAATAAACCGGAGCTCCGAAATCTTCCGTCCGGATCATACGCAACGTGCTGTCATACACCGTAACGCGTTCGTCATACCGCTGCGCTGCCCATATTTCTCCGTTGGATAATTGATGAACGCAACGTATTTCATCGCTTCCTACCTGCTCACCATGCGATACTATCGGAGTAGCTATATACAAACCATGCTCATCAATCAACCATGTGTTCTGTGCATGATCCGTGTACATGTAACGGATCTTTTCCAATTGCGTATTCGCTGCTTGAAAAGATAGACTTTTACGCCGGTAATCCGGATTATGGTTAGCCCGCAGACGTTCTTGCAGTTCTGCGCGTTGCTCTGCCGAGATCGTGTCGAATCGGCATGCGCGCGTATTAAATAGAAATATACTATCTTCGACCAAGCAATAGAGATTGTTGTCCTTGGTCAGTTTGATATGGCGGAACTTATCCGAAGGAGTGGATATACTGTCTCCCGGGCGAGTCTTGAACGCCACAAAGCGCGTTCCGTCAAATCGGTTGAGTCCGTTCCATGTCGCTATCCATACCATGCCGGTTGAGTCTTGCACAACGTGCGAGGTGAGCCAGTGACTCAACCCGTTACGGTCGTCAAAGAACCGTAAACGGTACTCGTTGCCGGACACGCTAATGGACAACAAACAGCCTACTATGACATACAAAAACCGATGCATATGTGTAAAAATCGGTGCAAAGGTACATAAAAAAATCCACATATGCAAATTTTATACGTCTTTGGTTAGTTTTTGTACGCCCATATGCGCGAATTATTGTACTTTTGCGGCGTTATTTGAAATTGTTTAACCATAAAATTGAACTACAATGAGAAAAATCTTTTCGCTTTTCGTAGCAATGATGCTCTGCCTGTCGATGATGCAGGGAGCCATCAAAGTACACACGATTGGAGACTCCACGATGGAAGAACGAAACCCGGCTGTAACGGATATCCGAGGCTGGGCGCAGTATCTCGGTTCTTACTTCGACTCCGAAGTAACGGTCAATAACCGCGGTAAATCAGGTGCAGACAGCCGTAGTTTCTATGACGGTGCCAATTTTTGGAAGTCTGTCAAAAACCAGATGACAGCCGGAGACTACCTCATCATCCAATTCGCACATAACGATGAGGGTACTATCACATACGGAACGGACAACTTGGAGTACTTGGCTTACTGCCAGACCATCAAGCCGGACACGGTGTTGTCTGATAAGCGCGGTACAAATCCGCAGACCACTTTCCGTGACTACATGCGGGCTTATATTGACGAGGCTCGTGCGCTGGGCGTGACGCCTATTCTCATGGCGCCTATCTGCCGCGCGTATTTCCAAGGAAATACCATCAAGCGCAATGGTCAACATGACCTCGGAGATGACTTCTGGAAAATAGAGAATGGTCAGTTACTCATGAATCAATCTCTGCCGGCTAACGATTCGTCGATGAGTTATGTGCACGCCATGCGTGAGGTTGCCAAAGAGAAAAACGTGCTTTTCTTGGACCTCATGGAAGAGACGAAGAATATCTATCTTTCCTATGAGACAGGCGAAGATTGTCTGAATGCTATGTTTACATGGAAAGATGATGCGCATACGAAGCATGACGCTACGCATACGAGTGCGCTTGGCGCCTCGCGTATTGCCTTGGCTGCGGCTCAGCTGCTCAAAAGCGCAGGCGTACTGGCCGACCATATTTCTATCCCGACGGATATATCCGTTGCACCAAACGCATTTGAAATAGGCGATATCTATTGCAGCGTTCCGCAGAACAAAGAGTTCCTGCTCACCGGTTATGGTCTCGAACCCGCAGCCGGTAATGTCGCATTGTCTGCAACCGCCAATCTGCAGATTTCCCTGGATAAAACAACGTACGCTTCGACGGCGAATGCTGCATATAACGGAGGCTCGATGTTCCAGAAAGTATATGTTCGTGCGCTGTACACCCAAGGCGGTGAACAGAAAGATACCGTCTTTATTACCGCCGGTGAGAAGAAGATCGAGATTCCTTTCAGTGCGAATGCTATCTCTCTCGAAGGCGGCATTGATGTCAGTGCTACATGGGCGCTCAATGCTAAACCCGCTCCGGCGCCTGTTATCGTAGGACCGATAACGGCTTCGCTCTCTATGAGTAATATGGCATTAATGGATTACAATCCAACCCAGAAAAACTACTTCATCGATGGCGACCAGACCGGTATCACGCTTGCGCGTTTCCATAACTCAGCCGATGGAAGCAGCCGTACTAAATGGCCGGCAGGTGAGATAGATGAGAACGCCAGCCGTTACATCGATTTCGCTATCACAGCACCGACTACGATGGATATCCGCGTTGCAACTATCTCCATCGAGGTTGCCGGTGATGACAGTAAAAGCGCTCTGAACTATCATTTGAACACAGGGATGGGGGATGATTTTACCGGAGGAAGCACAATCGCCAATAAGCAGCATATAGCAAACCGCGTTATTGAGCATGTAGATCTCGCAACAGCCATCACTGTTCCTGCTGGCAAAACCCTGCACGTACGTCTGCTGCCCTGGATGGATACCGATGCCGAGATAGACAGCAGATATATATGTCTGCGCAATGTGGTTATTTCCGGAAAAGCGTTTGCTGCCGATGAACAACCCGATGATCCTGGCGAACAGACAGACGAGTATACATTCGGTCTGACTGCCGATGTGGACCATACCAATCATACCTTGACTGCCGTTTCGGCGCTGCCTTCTACAAGCGATAAAGTGACATCTTCGAATATACAGACTTCATATGGCACTCTCTCTAACCGCAAAGTATATCATGGTGATGCTACGGAATATACCGCCCCGGTTACCTATCGTAACTTGGCAAATGGTGTCACCATCAAGACCCAAGCGGATGCAGAGAATAACAATGCGCATATAGCATTCAAGATGACTATCGCAGACGGATATGTATTCAATCCTACGCAGATAGGAACCGACCTCTATTTAGACAACAAGTCCAACTGGTACTATGAGTTTATTATCGAAGGAAAGAATGGTGCGGTGCTCTATAAATCCCCGACACAAACCATTGCTGCCGGTCAGAGCGGAATGGGGCATAAGGCAACTTTAGATTTGAAAAGTGAGACCGTCAGCAACCTCAAAGGCGAGATCACGGTGAAGTTTATCTATTGGATTAATAGCGGTTCGACACTGTTAGCTATCAAGGATTTCAATATCAAAGGAAAAGTAGAAGAAGCACCGGCGCGTACCTTCACGGATTTCAAAGTGGAGTTCCGCGACATCCCTTGTACCGTCTTTCTTCCTGAAAATAATCAATTACCCGAAGGCGTAACCATCAAAGACACTACCTATAATGGTCCGCAGCATGGTATATACGGCGGTACGATCACCGTACCGGTGGACGGACCGGTGAAATTCACCATCGGCGCATGCCAGTTTAGCCAAACAGACATCGTAGTAAAAAAGAATGGTGCGGATTTTGGTACGTTTAGCAATGTAGCACCCTGCGGCGAGAAGAAACCGAACTACAACCAGTTCGTCACATGGACCTATAATGTTGAAGAAGCCACTACGTTGACTTTTGAACTCGGTAATCAGAGTTATGTACCGTATTTCTTTGCTGAAGCATGCGACTATATCCCGCAAGCCGTGGTTAGTTATTATGATACGGACGGAACCACCTTGCTCGGTAGCGAGACCGTGAACGGAGGGTCGGCTTTGGCATATGCCTATACCGCTGCGGACGTAACTGTTCCGGAAGGAAAAGCATTCAGAGGATGGTTCAATGGTACGGACATGGAAGCTGTCAAAGTGCTGGAAGGAACGATGGTGACGGAAGATATCAATCTATATGCACGGGCTACAGAGATAGAGGTGGCACAAATGGGAAAAGTGTTCTATTACGATTTGACTAAAAAGCCATTCGACCCTAATGACCATGAACTGATCAGTATCTCTGGTGGTTCGTATCACGGTTCACAACATGGATGGCAGTTCAGCGCCAATGGCACGATCTCCGTCCAAGTAGCAGGTAATGCCCTCATCAGTTTATCGCTCTGCCAGTTCGGCAATGCTGGTACGCTCTCTTGCGTGGATGCGAATAGCACCCCCGTTGGCGATCCTGTCACGACACCCGTAGCGGCTGACGGCAACAAAGGGGTGTTCCATTATACAGGCGCACCTACAACCCTTACCTTCAACTTCTCCAACGGTGGTTATGTACATGCCGTTAAGGTCTATAACAAAGAGCAGGTGCCCGTGCGCAATACGACCGGTTACTATATGATTGAAGCAGGTAATGCAGAACAATTTGCAATGGCATTGGATGTGGCACAGCCTAACGATAAGATATTCTTACCCAACGGCACCTATGATCTCGGCACCGCAACCCTTACCCATATCGACCAGACCATCAGCCTCATTGGACAATCCATGGACGGTGTCCTCATTCAGAACCATCCGCTTACTGCCGGTATGAACAATGCCGAGACATTCTATATCGCCGCGGACAACGTCTATCTGCAAGACCTCGCTATCCGATGCGATGTGTCCTATGAGGGGAGTGTGGCAGACGGAGTAGGTATTGCCGTACAAGTGCGAGGAGACAAAAGTATTATGAAACATGTGAACTTACAAGGTAATCAAGACACCTATTACTCCTCTTGTACGGCTACAGCACGCGGGTATTTCGAAGACGGACGTATCGAGGGTACAGTCGATTATATATGTGGCGGCGGCGACATATGGTTTGAGAATACCTTATTATATAATAACGCACGCACGAACGCGGATGTGATTGTCGCACCTTCTACAGCTGCTGAGACCGTCTATGGATACGTACTCAATAACTGTATCATCGACGGCGATGCTGCGCAAGCAAACCGGTGGGAACTCGCTCGCGGATGGCAGAAGAACCCGGCGGCTACTTTCCTCAATACAATGTGTATGATTGCTCCCTCTGCACGTGGGTACAGACATATGACAGCCGGGCTCACCGTTCGTTTCCATGAGTACAACACCCATATGGAGGACGGTACTCCGATCACAGGTCACAACCTCGACGGACTCAACTATGCCGCTAATTCCGATGCTATCTATCTGGAGTCTGTCGGTAACTATACCTATGAAAACGTAGTCAAAGGTACTGATAATTGGGACCCGCGCGCTATCGTTGCACAAGCTGTCGCTGACCCGAAGAATATTGAGGCTGAGGCTGCTTACCTCATCGAAGATAATGGTGCTTTCGTAGCCGTTCTTAAGGGTAGCGAACTGAATATCGCTTCCTATATCGGTAAGACCATCCGCAAAGCCAATGCGCGCGGCGGATTCGGTGCTCCGGTTACAATAGCCGATACGGAGACAGAAATTGAATCTATCACCAATTACCAATTACCAATGACCAATAAGGTCATCAAGGATGGCCGTCTCCTTATCATCCGTGACGGAAAGACTTATAACGCAATGGGTTTACAACTCAAATAATAAAAATTATTAATCAATTCATTTATTAACAAACAACAAACAACATGAGAAACGTAAAGACATTTGCATTACTGCTGCTGATGGCAGTATGCAGCATGGGGGCGAAAGCAGCCACCGTGGGCGATCTCGCGGCAATCGATTACGACTACGCATTCATCGCCGATGATGTAACAAGCAACGGAACGGTTGCACTAACCGCCGCTGAACTTTATGCCGACAACCATATTCTGGCAGCCGGTTATCAAGGAAACACCGTCAATACGGGCAAAGGCAGTTCGTCTTTTGCCGGAGGCAGCCACTTGAACTGCCTTCGTATCAAAGGAACACAAAACGCCTTGGCGTTCGAGGTAAGCGGCGCTTGTGATGTGACATTCTACATGCAGGCAACTTCCTATCGAGGACTTATCGTCAGCAAGACGCTGTCGGATGACTCTTCCGCAGAGGGGTACCAGAAACAAGATGCCAATACTGCCGTATGGCACATCTCTTTGCCCTCTGCAGGTGTGTATTATCTGATGAGTTATTCGGATGACCCGAATAATGCCAACGCAGACCTTTTCTTCGCCGGTTTTGAAATCGTCTTCCCGGATGATCCGGCTGCAGTCGCTTTCGGTGTGACCCGTGAGGTCGCTTCGGTGACTTCTACTTCGACCGATGGACAAGCCTCCGGTTATGCCGTAGCCGAAGATGCGTTAGTCGATCCGGCAGTCGCCGGCATCAGCGTTGCCATGAACTATCCGAGCGGAAACGTACTGACCAACAAAGGTCGCGCAATGTACTGGTTCGATGGCACGGAATCGAAAAACTGCTATACAGACCAAGGTGTTAAAAACTATCGCAATCAAATCGGTTCGGATGTATTTACCGAACTTAATGAAGGTATCTATTTCAGTTTCGATTTGACGGTCGCAGACGGTTATAAGTTGTCACTCCAACGTCTGATCTCCGATGTACTGAAAAATCGCGAGAACACGCATTATGTAGTAAAAATATACAATAACGGTGCATTGCTCCGTACGTTGGATGAAGTGGAAGCGGCTTCTACCTCTTCGGACATGAAGCGCAGCATCGGTCTCGCCAAAGACGCTACCTTGCAAAACTTGACCGGTACCGTAACCGTTAAACTCTTCTTCTGGAACACCGCCAGCGCACAATATGTAGCTATCAAAGATTTGCAAGTAAAGGCGATCGTTTCCAATGTAACCGACGGCACACAGACCTTTGGTCTGACCCGTACCGTAGATGCGGATGAAACGACTTCTTCCGACTCACAGGTCACCGGCTACGCCGTATCCGATGATGCCTTGGTAGATCCTTCCGCAGAAGGTATCACGGTAGTTAAGAACTTCGGCACGCAGAACGCCCTGAGCAACAAAGGCCGTAAACTCTATTGGTATAACGGCACCGCGAAACAAGACTGCTACGCTGATGCAGGTACTCCGAACTACCGCAACTATATCTATGATGCCGCTGAGTACGTGAACGCGCTGGACGAGCGTTGCTACTACGGTTTCGATATGACCGCCGAATTGGGCAAACAGGTATCGATCAAAATGCTCACTTCGGATGTGTTCTCAGATGCCGGAGACGCCTACTACCAAGTGAAGATCTATAACAACGGCGAAGTAGTCAAGACGCTTGACGCTGTAGGTCCCAATACCTACGGTGCGACCGACATGAAGCGCGTCATCAACCTCTCGGAAGAGGCGGCGCTGCAAGGTTTAACCGGTACCATCACCGTCAAAATGTTCTGGTGGAGTGCTACCAATGGTAAGTATCTGGATGTCAAAGACCTGAATGTAGCCGCTTTGGTGGAAGATGCGCAAGGAGAAGGCGTGAAAGGCCTCGTATTTACAGATTTTGAGGCTTCTGCACATCCTTCGTTCACAGATGGCGAAGTGACCGCCGTTTGGTCCAATAGCGCCAATAATGTGACACCCGCATCGGAGAACCGCGGTATCCGTGTGCAAGCAGGCTATGACTACACCATGCAGCTTACCGTTCCTTCCGATTCTTATATCAGCGAAGTAGTCTTCGTTTGGAACTCCAAAGGAAACAAGAACCCGGGCATCAATGACGATTATTTTATCGACTTCGCAGTACTCAATAGCAGCGATGCTCCTGTAAGCGCTTTGCAGCAAGATACAAAAGAGACTGAGACCGTTTGGTCGTGCGGCGCAGTGCGTGAATCGGAACTGAAATTTGTGCAAGGTGCAGGTGATTTCTATTGCCATTCCATCCGCGTTACCTATCTCAAGAAACCGGCTGTACAGCAGTACACCCGTACGCATGACCACATGAACCTCAATACTCTCTGCTTCCCCTATCAGATTGATTCCTATACCGGTGCTACGTTCTATACTATGCTCTATAAAGCAGGCGGAACGGCAGATGAACCGGCGGAGATCTATCTGCAAGAGCATGTAGGCGCGTTAGAGGCAGGTCAACCGTATTTCTATGTACCCGAAGGTACCGAACTCGTTTGCAACTACAGCGGCGATTATACCGCAGCAGGTAACGATGGCAACGGTGTCTACGGCGTCTATGCCGACATGACAGCCATTACTCCGGGTATGTACGTTACCTATAACAACGTCTTCACCAAAGCCGGAAACAATGTCAAGATCCGTGAGTACCGCGCATACGTGGATATGAGCGAAGTGGCATCGGAAAACACGGCTACACCGGCTCCGGGTCGCCAACTGCTGCGTATCGGTAATGCCAACGCTCCCCAAACCACGACAGGAATAGAGAAAATCACCAATGACTACTCACCAATAACCAATAAGGTCATCAAAGATGGCCAAATTCTCATCCTCCGCGATGGCAAAACTTACAACGCAATGGGACAAATAGTTAAATGAGAAAATGCGAAAATTAAAAAATGGTAAATGTTATGAAACGAGTATATTTTTCTCCGGTAACGGATATAATGCCGATGAATCCGGCATCCGTCCTCTGCGCAAGCGGAGATGCAAGTACACCATACAGTGTAGATAACACCCCACAAAATGACCTGATCATTTCGTAAGTCTTTAGCTTATAGCTATTCCCAAAAGGCGATTCACTTCGGTGGGTTGCCTTTTGTCGTAAGTATGCCGGAGGCACACTTGGTGGCACGTTGCCACGAGCATTCCTCCTCCGGTGTACTTACTATGTTAAAAGACAAACAAGACGAGGCGCAGAGACATGCGCAAAGAGACGCATTGATCAGTATGGTATTTCGCACTATCGTACATGATCAGAACAAAAGTTGTGACTATGCCTACATCCTTATCGGACGAATTTGGGGTCTTGGCGAGCGACAAATTCAAAAAATTTTAAGGCACGCTGACGAATCCGCACTGAGTGCGTACGACTTTGCAGAATTTGTAGTAATTTCGCAGCAAATTTTGAAAAAGCAATGCAATGAATAGACAAGAAACGGTATGTAATTACATCCATCAGAACCTCGTGCAGTTCGAGCGGCTGCGGCATGACGTGGTGAGTAATAAAGTGCAAATTAATGATGAAATGATGAACACAGGGTGGCGGGATATCACAACCTCAGACATCAACGACATCGTATGCGACTGCTCGCAGGAATGCGGACTGCAGATCACGGCGCGCGAGGTGCTGGCTGTTCTGCAGTCGCACCGCATTCCCGACATCCATCCGCTACGTGAGTACGTACTTAACTGCAAACCCTGGGAACCCGGTCAACCCAACTGGATCGGTTGGCTCGCCGAGCAGGTGACGGTCGAAGGAGACGAAGCAGCACAGCAACAATGGCGCTTGTATTTCACAAAGTGGTTCGTCGCCATGGTCGCCTCATGGCTCAAGGACGAAGTGGTCAACCAACAGGTGCTCGTGCTCATCGGTAGGCAAGGCATCTACAAGACCACATGGCTCGAACGGCTGCTTCCGCCCGAACTGCGCGCGTACGGATGCAAGATGGCGAACAGCACGCAATTGAACAAAGACGAACGACTCCGTATCGCCGAATACGGTCTGATCGCTCTTGATGAGATAGATGCCATGAACCCTAAGGAGCTGAACGTGATGAAATCGGTCATCACCGCTTCCGATATCTCCGAGCGTGCCGCGTACGGATATACCAAAGAGCGCCGTATCCGTCTGGCATCGTTCTGCGCGTCCGGCAACAAACAGGAGTTCCTCACCGACCTCACCGGT
>Ga0310690_10006713_pt1 | contig 15039 bp, 14 predicted proteins | sample AusTroGonzalo_MG_2_FD_207661 | JGI IMG/M metagenome (GOLD analysis project Ga0310690, IMG submission 207661) | Bovine rumen microbial communities from tropical cattle in Woodstock, Queensland, Australia - Gonzalo_04 (v2) (version 2) | ecosystem: Host-associated > Mammals > Digestive system >...
GCCTACGAGAAGTACCACAAGAAGGGGCTGGAAATCGTCGGCGTCTCGTTCGACACTAAGGAGGAAAGCTGGAAAGAGGCGCTTGCCAAGTACGGCATGACGTGGCTGCACATGTCGGATCTCAAGGGCTGGGGCTGTGCCGCCGCAAAGGTGTACGGCGTTAACGCCATTCCCTCCACGCTGCTCATCGGGCAGGACGGCGTCATCGTCGCCCGCGACCTCCGCGGTGAGGAGCTCGCGAAGAAGATGGCGGAGCTGCTGGGGAAGTGAAACGATGAACGATAGCGATGGCGAAATGTTAAAAACGAAAAAAAGTTGATTTTTCCGTGCAGTATTTTACAGGGCCGCACGTTTAAAGGAGTGGAGAAAGATTAAAGATTAAGGATTGAAGATTAAAAAAACAGAACAACTATGACCCCTAAACACAAAAGCCTCCTCTCCCGCCTTTGCGCCGCGGTGCTGGCGCTGTTGGGCTTCGCCTCATGCCAGGATATATTCAACAACTTCCGTTATGAATATGGTTCGCCTACATTAAACTATAAGGTTATCGGCACTGTAACCGACGACGAGGGTAATGCCATCAGTAATATCCGCGTGACGGTTTCTCGCGAAGATACTCTCTTTACGAACGACAAAGGGATGTATGAAACGCAAATCTATAATAGTGGGATACGTCGTTATCTCGTATTTGAGGATGTGGATGGGGACGCGGGCGGAGGTACGTTTCTTCCTGATACAATAAAGGATGATGCGGTATGGGAATCTCTGCGAAAGTGGGTTCCAAAAAATGACGGCGATAGGCCTTTGGGTGCATACGAATACACCGTTGACGTTACGCTAAAGAAACAGGGAAAGATTGAAGATTGAAAATTGAAGATTAAAATAGGACAAAATGACCTCTAAACAGAAAAGCCTCCTCTCCCGCTTCTGCGCCGCGGTGCTGGCGCTGCTGGGCTTCGCCTCGTGCGAAAAGTTTAACGATATTCGTTGCGAGTACGGCACGCCGAGCGTGGACTTCAAGGTGAAGGGCACCGTCACGGATGCCGACGAGAAACCCATCGAGGGCATCCGCGTAATAGTGCGCACAAACGCCGACAACCTTCCCGACCCCCGTCAGAGCTATGTGGACGACCTCGGCAGATACCATGTCTATGGCGGCGACGACACGCTCTACACCGACGTCAAGGGCCGTTACGAGAGCCACGAACTGAACAGCGTTTTCATCGCTAGCCAGAAAGTCTATTTCGACGACGTGGACGGCGGGAAAAACGGCGGAGCGTTCGAGTCCGACTCCGTGGAGCTGAAGACAGCCCCCAACAGACAGTATCAGAAGGGCGACGGCCATTGGTACAGCGGCGGCTACGAATACACCGTCGACGTCCAACTGCAGAAACGAAAAGATATCCCCCTCGAATAGACCATGAACCCTGCCCGACTATCCCTGCGCCGCCGCATTGCGCTGGAGGCTGCCCGTAAGCTGGAGAACGACATCATCCGCGAGCACCCGCTGCGGCAACTCTTCTGGGAGTGCACGCTGCGCTGTAACCTCCACTGCCAGCACTGCGGCAGCGACTGTAAGGTGCAGGCCCTGCAGCCCGACATGCCGAAAGAAGATTTCCTGCGTGTGCTGGACGAGGTAGCCGAGCGCACCGACCCTCACAAGGTGTTCGTCATCGTCACGGGTGGCGAGCCGCTGATGCGTGCCGACTTGGAGGAGTGCGGACGTGCCATCTACGACAAGGGCTTCCCCTGGGGCATGGTGACAAACGGCCTGGCGCTGACACCCCAGCGCTTCCAACGTCTCATGCGTAGCGGGCTGCACAGCGCTACCGTCAGCCTCGACGGCTTTGAGGACGACCACAACTGGATGCGCGGCAACGCTCACAGCTTCGAGCACGCCGTCGATGCCATCCGCATGATGATTGCCGAGAAGGACTTCCTCTTCGACGTCGTCACCTGCGTCAACAAGCGCAACATCAGCCGTCTCGCCGAGCTGCGCGACTACCTTGTCGGCATCGGGCTGAAGCACTGGCGGCTGTTCACCGTCTTCCCCGCAGGGCGTGCTGCCGGCAACCCCGAACTGCAACTCACCCCCGAGGAGTTCCGCACAGTGATGGACTTCATCCGCACCACACGAAAGGCGGGCATCATCGATGTCAGCTACGGCTGCGAGGGCTTCCTCGGCAACTACGAAGGCGATGTGCGTGACCATTTCTTCACCTGCCAGGCTGGTGTCAGCGTCGGTTCCGTCCTCGTCGATGGCAGCATCTCAGCCTGCGCCAGCATCCGCGCTGACTACCATCAGGGTAACATCTACAAGGACAACTTCATGGATGTCTGGGAACAGCGCTTTGCCCCCTTCCGCAACCACGAGTGGATGCGCACGGGCGAATGTGCCGACTGCAAGTTCTTCCGCTACTGTCGCGGCGGAGGCATGCACCTGCGCGACGGCGAAGGCAAGCTGATGCTCTGTCACTACAACCGATTCCTGAGAAAGATTGAAGATTGAGGATTGAAAATTGAAGATTGAAAAATGAAAAAATAGAATGTCCCGCATCTCTTCACTGAATCCTAAGATGGCTTTCCGCTTTGCCATGGCGGCGCTGATAGCCCTGTTGGGCTTTACGTCGTGCAGCAAAACCCTTTTCAGCAAGCGAGAAAAGACCGACACCGTCAGCGACGACCCGTCGAAATCCGACGGTGCTCCCGACATCACCATCGACCCCATGCGGCCTCCTACGGACCGCCCCATCCGCGTCCTATACAGCGCCCCACCCCGCACCTATCAGTGGGGGCGGTAGTAGGGCTTTCTACAAGGGAAATCGCTGCTTATTCGTTGCCGAAGGCCGTGAAGCCTTGGGCACGAAGGGTCATTTCTGCACCGTCGCGAGTGACAAGGAGGGTGCCCAGCTCGGGGGCGGTAATGTGGCCGATGAGACGGACGTCGTCAAGGGCGTCAACCTTGTCGTAGTCGCTGAGGGGTACGGTGAAGAGCAATTCATAGTCCTCGCCGCCGTTGAGAGCGCAGGTGGAGACGTTCATGTTCAGTTCCTCGGCCATTACGGCGGTTTCGTAGTCGATGGGGATGTGCTCCTCATAAATGCGGCAGCCGCAGCCCGACTGGCGGCAGATATGGAGAAGTTCCGACGAAAGGCCGTCGGAGATATCCATCATGGCGGTGGGGCGGATGCAGGCATCGGCTAAGGCTCGGACGATGTCAAGACGTGCTTCGGGCTTCAGCTGACGCTCAAGGATGTACTCCTTGCCCTCGAAGGCGGGCTGAACGCCGTCGGTGGAATGGAGTACCGATTTCTCGCGCTCAAGCAGCTGGAGTCCCATGTAGGCAGCGCCAAGGTTGCCGCTAACGCAGATGAGGTCGGTGGGGTGAGCGCCGTTGCGATAGACGATGTCGTCCTTGCGGGCTTCGCCGATGGCGGTGATGCTGATGGTGAGGCCCGTGAGCGAGCTGACGGTGTCGCCGCCCACGATATCCACGCCGCAATGCTCGCAGGCGAGACGCATTCCCTGGTAGAGCTCTTCAACAGCCTCCACGCTGAACTTGCGTGAGAGCCCGAGCGACACGGTGACTTGACGGGGTGTGCCGTTCATGGCGCAGATGTCGGAGAGGTTTACCATGACGGCCTTGTAGCCGAGGTGACGGAGGGGGACGTAGGTAAGGTCGAAGTGAATGCCCTCAAGCAGCAGGTCGGTAGTGACAAGCACTTCACGATCGGGGTAGTGGAGCACGGCGCAATCGTCGCCGACGCCGCGCAGCGTGCTGGCGTTACGCGGCTGGATGTCCTTCGTCAGACGCTCGATGAGCCCAAACTCACCGAGCGTGGAAATCTCTGTGCGGCTCATGCGGTGCGGCTGATAAGTTCGCGCATGATAGTGGTCATCAGAGGCTGGGCCGCATCGGCAGCCTGCTGTACCTCCTCGTGGCTGACTTCCACGGGACGGCCCTCAATGCCGAGGTCGGTGATAACGGAGATGCCAAACACGCGGATGCCGCAATGGCGGGCCACGATGACTTCGGGCACAGTGCTCATGCCCACGGCATCGCCGCCAAGGATGTGGTAACAGCGGTATTCAGACGGCGTCTCGAACGTGGGACCCTGTACACCCACATAGACACCTTCCACCAGATGTATGCCTTTTTCGGCAGCAATCTGCTTTGCGGCAGCGATGAGCGTGTGGTCATAGGCCTCGTGCATATCGGGGAAGCGGCTTCCATAAGGAAGGTTTTTGCCGTGGAGGGGATGCTCGGGGAAGAGATTGATATGGTCGCGGATAATCATGAGGTCGCCAATGTGGAAATCAGGATTCATGCCGCCCGAGGCGTTGCTGACAAAGAGTGTCTTGATGCCCAGCTCACGCATGACGCGGATGGGGAAGGTAACCTCTTTCATGGAATAGCCTTCGTAGTAGTGGAAGCGTCCCTGCATGGCCATGACGTCTTTGCCCCCCAGACGGCCGAAGATGAGGCGGCCCTTGTGTCCCTCAACAGTGGAAACGGGGAAGTTGATGATGTCGAAATAGGGAATGGCGTCGATGATGTCAATCTCGTTCACAAGGCTACCCAGGCCTGTGCCAAGCACAATGGCTGTCTCGGGAGCGTTATGCATGCGTTCGCGAATGAACGCTGCCGTTTCTTGAATTTTTTCTAACATAGTTCTTAATGTAATGGTTGAATGTTTTTTCCTGGTCCTTTAGAAAGGCGACCTCAATGGGGAGGACAGAGAGATCGGGCAAAGATGTTCCTAGCCGCGCAGCATCCTTCTCCGTGGTGATGAGGAGACGGTCGGCGGCTTGAACGGCATCCCACTCCTGCTGGATGTGTTGAATCTCGGCAGACGTAAAAGCGTGGTGGTCGGGGAAGGAGAGAACACGGACGTTGGGCGTACGCCGTCGGAGTTCGGCTATGAGCGGGGCGGGATTGGCAATGCCCGTGATAAGCAGAACGGCTGTATCGGCCGTGAGGGTATTGAGCCTACGCCCTGAGGGATATAGGGCGCCGTAACGTATGGTAGTATAAAAAAGTCGCTGATAAGGCCGCAGGCTGAGACGTCCCTGAATGATACGGTAATCAATGGGCCGCAGGTTGGACGGGCACTTGGTTACAACAACCGCATCGGCACGTTCCTTGCTGCTGAAGGGCTCACGCAAGAGACCATACGGGAGCAAAGCGTCCTCGTAGGGCATCCTATGGTAGTCCATGAGAAGAAGGTTAAGTCCGGGGGCGACGTAGCGGTGCTGGAAAGCATCGTCCAACAACACAACATTGGTGTCGGCCGTTACGACGTCACTACACAGGCGGTGTATTCCGCGTCGGCGATTAGCATCAACAGCCACGTGGATGTCGGGATACTTGCGCCACACCTGAAAAGGTTCGTCGCCAAGAGTGTGGGCAGTGCTTTCCGAGTCGGCAAGGACGTAACCTCGGGTTGCACGTTTGTATCCGCGACTGAGAAAGGCAACGTGGTATTCTTCCTTCAACAAGCGGATGAGATGTTCGGTGAAAGGCGTCTTTCCTGTCCCGCCCACGGTGAGGTTTCCGACGGCAATGACTGGCAGCGCAAACGATTCAGACGGGAGAATCCTCCAGTCGAACAGCTTGTTGCGCAGGCCGACCACACTGCCATACAACCAACTGAGCGGGGCAAGATAGCGACGCTTCTTCATCTTTTTTACATCTCTACTTGGAAGAAGTAAGGCAAGCGAGCCTGAATACGGTCCATGTTGGAGAGATTCTCGAAGTAATGGAAATGCTCGGAGAACTCGCCGAGGACCTTGTTGAAGCGGGTATTGAAATAGTTCTCCTTCGTCTTTTTGAGGATTGAAGCAAAGGGTTTTTCCATTTCAGGATAAGCGACGAGGGCATAGTTTTCTATGCCGGCTTTTTCTGCGGCGATTTTCTCTGCCGTCTGGATGTCGCCGAGAACGTCTACAAGACCGAGACCGAGAGCGGCTTCACCTGTCCAGACACGACCTTGGCCGATGGCGTCAATCTGCTCAGTGGTCTTTCCGCGACCGTTAGCGCAGCGGGTGATGAAAGTCTGATAGCCGTGCTCAATCATCTGCTGCATCTTGGCAGACTCAGCAGCGTTCATTGCGCGGTAGGGACTACCCATGTCGCTGAGGGCATTCGTCTTAACGCCGTCGAAATGGAGCTTCACCTTCTTCTGCACCAATTCCTCGGCGCAGGGAAACATGCCAAAGATGCCGATAGAGCCGGTAAGGGTAGTGGGTTCAGCCACAATGACGTCGGCAGCACATGAGATGTAATAGCCGCCTGAGGCTGCCATGTCGCCCATGCTGACGATGATGGGCTTCTTCTCCTTGATGCGGACGACCTCGTTCCAAATCTGCTCGCTGGCATAGGCACTTCCACCGCCGGAGTTGACGCGGAAGACGACGGCCTTGACACTCTCGTCGTCGCGCAGCTTGCGAAGGTCCATGATCACCTTGTCGCTGGCAATTTCAGGCTCACCCGTGAAGTTAGTCTGCGAGGGCTTCTGAACGATATCACCCTGGGCATAATAGACAGCAATGACATTGCCGCTCTTGTCAAGAGGCTGCTTGCGGCGGATGTTCTTCACTTCCTCTAAAGTAATCAAGGGCACGGAGGCTTTTTCGCCAAGACCCAAAGCCTGCTGGAGGAGGGCTTTTGTGCCGTCCATATATAATAAGGTATCGGCCATGCCCTTTGCGATGACATCTTCAGCGGTGTTAAGCGCCAGATATTCGTCGGCATAGGCATTGAGGGTGGCAGCATCCACATTGCGCGACTCGGAAACAGCCTTCACCATGTTGTCCCAAATGGAAGTAAGGTAAGCGGTAACCTGCTCGCGGTTAGCGTCACTCATCTTAGTCTCGGTGAACGGTTCAACGGCACTCTTGTAGGTGCCGACTTTAAAAATCTGCATCTTCACACCAAACTGCTCCAAAGCATCCTTAAAAAACATTGATTGTGTAGCAAGACCATGCCAGTCAACCATGCCCTGAGGATTAAGTATGAGTTTGTCGGCGCTGCTGCAGATGACGTAGTCGGCCTGCGTGTAAGTGTCGCCGTAAGCATAGACAAACTTGCCGCTTTCCTTGAACTTTTTGACGGCATCGCGGATGCAAAGCACGGTGGCAGGACTGGCGCTGAGGCCTTTAGCCTCCAGGAAAAGGCCCTTTATCTTGTCGTTTTCTGCAGCTTTGGTCAATGACGAGAGGATGTCGTCAAGCCCCACTTCAGTCTGCTCGTCCTGAGAGAGAATGCTCAAGATGGGATTGTCGGCACAACGTTCATGAACAGTACCTTGCAGCTTGAGGTGAAAGACGGAGTTCTCACGGACGCGGGTTTCGCTTTCACTGGACGCGATAGCACTCGCCATTGAGCCAATGCCGATAACAGTAACTACTACACTCAACACCAAAATGCCAACGATGGTGGCTAAGGTGTACTTCAAAAAATCCTTCATTTCTTCTATACTTTTTTTGGTTAATAGTTGTTCGCATTCAAAAGCGGAAACAAAGGTAATCACAAATTCGCGATGTGACCAATCTAATTCACTTTTTTAAAGAAAATGAACCTCAAAAAAGCCCTTTTCGCCTAAAAAAAGGAAAAAAATGACGATTTTTTATAGAATAATTGAAAAAATTATGGTTGCAAAGAAAAAAATGAATACATTTGTGGCTGAAAAATTCGGAGCTTCCAAAAAAAGTGCGAACTTTGCTCCCGATTTCTTGAAAACTTTCTCTCTTAAAAGGGAAGTTTTCAAACGAAGGAAAGATGCTCGAGTGGCTGAAGAGGCACGCCTGGAAAGCGTGTAAACTCCTAAAGGGTTTCCGGGGTTCGAATCCCCGTCTTTCCGCAAAAAAGGATAGGCGCAAGTCTCTCCACAAAAGAGGAAAAATTGAAGTAATATATTAAAAGTATTAATTAAAAAACGTAACACACATGAAAAAGATTTTTGCAGTTATTGCAATGTTCGGACTCCTTTCATTAGGAATGACTCAGACCGTGAAAGCCCAGGATGCTGCTTCCGCAGGTCAGGAAAATGTAGAGGCTGTTGCTGGTGACTCTGCTGTCGCCGCCGCTCCTGTTCAGGCTGTTGAAGAACCCGCTGCTCCCGTTGAGGAGGAAACGCAGAGCTTCCACAAAGCCCTTAAGGTTAAGTTCATCGAAGGTAACGCCGGCTTTATGTCACTCGTTGCCATCGCTCTGATCATCGGTCTTGCTTTCTGCATTGAACGTATTATCTATCTGAGCCTTGCCGAGGTGAACACCAACAAGATGCTCAAGAAGGTTGAAGCTTGTCTGGAAAAGGGCGATTTGGAAGGCGCCAAGGACGTTTGCCGCAACACTCGTGGCCCCGTTGCTTCCATCTGCTATCAGGGCCTGATGCGCGTTAACGACGGTCTTGATGTTGTCGAGCGCTCGGTTGTCAGTTATGGTGGCGTTCAGGCTGCTGCTCTTGAAAAGAACTGCTCTTGGGTTACCCTGTTCATCGCAATGGCTCCGTCACTCGGATTCTTGGGCACCGTCATCGGTATGGTCCAGGCATTTGATAATATCCAGAAAGCTGGTGACATCAGCCCGACCATCGTTGCTGCTGGTATGAAGGTCGCTCTTATCACCACCATCTTCGGTATTATCGTTGCTCTTGTGCTTCAGGTGTTCTACAACTTCATCCTCACGAAGATCGAGGCTATCAACAGCGACATGGAGGACAGCTCCATCACACTGCTTGATATGATCATGAAGTACAACCTGAAGTACGGAAAGTAATCTGTTCCCGTATCAGATGCATGGAGACGCGTTGCGTTTCCACAAAAAGAGTAAACGTTAATACTTAAAGTAAGAGAAAATGAAAGACAAATGTTCAAAAATAGCATCCATCGTGATGGCCGTGCTCTTCATCCTCTCGGCTGCAGTGCTCGTGGTGTTCTTCACGGTGGGATTTGATGAGACCGGCTCGGTCGCCAGCGGCATTGTCCGTTGGCCTAAGTTCACCGACCTGCTCATGTTCTGGATGTATTTCCTTGTGGCGCTATGCCTTATCTGCACCATCATCGGTATCCTTATTGCAAAGGGTGCCAAAATTGACTCACAGATGCCGAAGGCAGCTGGCGTGCTCCGCACTATCGGCAGCTTCCTCTTCGTGCCCCTGCTGGTGGTAGGCTTCGTGCTTGGCAGCAGTGCCCCCGTCCGTACGGGTCAGGGCATCTTCGACAACCCCTTCTGGTGCTCCGCCACCGATGCGTTGCTTTATACAATTTATGCCCTCGTTGCTGTTACCCTTCTCGGACTTATCCTCAATCTGACGGGCATTTTCAAGAAGTAAGTCATAATTAAAATAAGGTATAAGGAGATTTAATTATGGCAAGATCAAAAAGAAAAGTTCCCGGACTGAACGCCAGCTCCACGGCTGACATCTCGTTCATCCTGCTTATCTTCTTCCTTGTCGTCACCTCCATGGATACGGATACCGGCTTGGCGCGTCGTCTGCCCAATCCGCCTGATCCCAACCAGCAGGAAGAGGACGTTAAGGTGAAAGGTAGGAACGTGCTGGTCGTTCAGGTGAACATGAACAATGAAATCAGCTACTACTATGGTGACCAGGCATCGCGCGTAGCCCAGTACAACGTGCAGCCGTCGGATCTCTACACCATTGCGAAGGAGTTCATCGCTAACCCGAACAACAAGGCCAACATGCCCGAGTTCCACCCCGCTGATCCTCCCCTTCCATTGCTGGGGGCCTATCCGGTCACGAAGAACCACATCATCTCTATTCAGACGGACCGTACCACGAAGTACGATGTCTATTTCCAGATTCAGAATGAACTGGTGCGTGCCTACAACGATGTCCGCGATGAGTTCGCCTTGGCACGTTTCGGCAAGCACTATGCCGACATCGTTTCTGAGAGCGATGAGGATCTCGCCGTCCGTGGCGTCTATCCGATGAAGATATCCGAGGCTGAACCTAAACAATATGGAGGAAACTGATTATGGGAAAATTTAATAAGAACGGAAAACGTGAAATGCCGGAGTTGAATACCTCTTCACTCCCCGACTTGATTTTCTCCATCCTCTTCTTCTTCATGATTGTTACCTCCATGCGTGAGGTTACGCTGAAGGTCGAGTTCGAAGTTCCCGCAGGAACGGAGCTTCAGAAGCTCGAAAAGAAGTCACTGGTATCCTACATCTACATTGGCCCTCCCACGCGTGAGTATCGAGCCAAGTTGGGTACGGAAAGCCGCATTCAGCTTAATGAGGACTTCGCCGAAGTTGATGCTATTCACGAGTATATCATTCAGGAGCGTGAGAGCATGCAGGAGCGCGACAAACCCTTCATGAAGGTCAGTTTGAAGATGGACAAGAACACGCAGATGGGTATCGTCACCGATGTGAAGATGGCATTACGTGAGGCTTGGGCTCTGAACATCAACTATTCGGCTACGAAACGCCAGTAAACGCAGAAAAGATTTATATGGGACACCATCAGCTTGACGCCTTGGATCAGAAGATCCTGTCATTGATAGCCGCAAATGCGCGCGTACCCTTCTTGGAGGTTGCACGCGCTTGCGACGTGTCGGGTGCCGCTATCCATCAGCGCATACAGAAGCTAACCAGTCTAGGCGTGCTGAAAGGTTCGGAGTTCATTCTTGACCCGCAGAGGGTGGGTTGGGAGACCTGTGCCTATGTAGGACTATTCCTCAAAGGCCCCTCTTCTGATGCAGAGTCAGTCATCGAAGGTCTGAAGCAAATCCCAGAAGTAGTGGAATGTCACTATACGACGGGCGAGTATGACGTGTTCATTAAGATGTATGCCAAGAACAATCTTGCCCTGAGTAGAATCATTCAGGAAAAGATACACCCGCTTGGTGTTCGTACAACATCTATCATCTCCTATGAGGAGGTCTTCCGCCGTCAGATTCCCATTCCAGAGATGGAAGAGGACTAATCTCTGCGAATTTCAAACATAGTAACCGCAATAGGGCGCAACTTTTAGGTTGCGCCCTATTTAATTCTGCCTATTAAAATTATTTCCGGGTGATTTCGATAACTCGGCTGCGGAGTTCGCTGCTGGTAAAGACGGGAAAACCGACGGTCATTAGATAGCGGCCGGAGAAGGTCTGGCCATTGCCGCGTAGGCTACTGCGCGAGCCGGGCATGAGGTTGATTTCCTCCACAACGTAGTCAGCAACAGGGTCAAGGCCCTCGAGACGCAGGGGACGCGTGCGATCGTAGGCGGTAGGATGAACGTCAAAGGCAAAGAGGACACTCTTGTCACCATTTGTACTGACAAACTGAGTAGCGGCATGCGGACCGTCGTAAGGAGAAAAGAGGCGATATTGATCACCGTCGGCGATAACGTAAGAAAGGCGCTTCCAATTCTTGACGGCCTGACGGATATACTCCTGGTCGTTTTCAGCCAGCTCACTGAAACGGATGTCGAAACCAAGCTTGCCCATCGAGGCGACGTCGGTGCGGAACTTGATGCTTGCATTTCGGTTCCACGAGGTAACGTGGGCACAGACGGCACGGGCGGGATAGAAGAACGAGTAGCCATACTGAATGAAGAGGCGATCAATGGGATTGGTGTTATCGCTGGCCCAGAATTCGGTGAAATAACTGAGCGCCTTATAGTCAATTCGTCCGCTGCCGCCCGAGCAGAGCATCATACGCAATTCGGGGTACTTGGCATTGATGCGCTCGAGGACGCTGTAGAGGCCGTGGACATAATCAACGTAAAGTTGTGTCTGCTTTTCTTTCAAATAGGGTGACCAGATGTTGGTGATGGGGCTGTTGCAGTCCCACTTCATGAAAGCGATGTCCGGATAGTCGGTCATAAGTCGATCGATAACGCCAAAAACATAGTCTTGCACGGCAGGGTTGCTTAGGTCAAGGACGAGTTGGTTACGGAAGTAGTACTCATCGCGCACCTCGGGCTGGTGGATAACCCAGTCGGGGTGTTTCTCATAGAGTTCGCTTTTAGGATTGACCATCTCAGGCTCCACCCATATGCCAAAGCGGATGCCCTTTTCGGAGGCTGCCTGCGTGAGGCGAGCGACGCCACCAGGAAGTTTGTCGTGTGTTTCCTCCCAGTCACCAAGACCCTGGCGGTCGGACGAGCGGGGGTATTTGTTTCCGAACCAACCGTCGTCGAGCAAGAAGAGGTCAACGCCCATGTCGGCAGCGTTGTCCATGAGGTGAACGAGGCGTTCCTCGTCAAAACTGAAGTAGGTAGCCTCCCAATTGTTGAGCAGGGTATAGCGTTCCTCATGACCTTGATAAAGCTGGTAGTCACGGGCCCAACGGTGAAGGTCGCGCGAAGCGTCGCCCAAACCCGTAGAGGTGAGGGTGAAGAAAAAGTCGGGAGTGATGAATGTCTCGCCGCCTTTCAAGGCCCGTTCTGAGAAGTAGGGGTTTATGCCGCTGATGATACGTAGTGAACCCGTTTGCGTCACTTCGAAGGTAAAGCGGAAGTTGCCCGTCCAACCCAGCGTGCCAAGAACGGCCGTGCCACTGTGCTCGTCGGCCTTGCCGTCAAGCGAGACGATAAACATGGGAGGAGTAAACATATTGGCGCGAGTGCCTAACTTCGTGTCGAGCACCTTCTTGCCAAAGGTGAGAGGCGCAGAGGTCATCTTTGCCTCCTCGGCCCAATCACCAGAGAACTCGGTTAGTTCGTAGGATGCTGCATCAAGATGGAGCATGGACGAAGCGTAGCGACAGAGCGTCATGACGGGCGCCTTGCGGCCTTTACCCGTATTGCTGATTTCGGTGGAGGCACGGATAATGTTGTCGCGCTCGTAGGCGGTAAAGTGCAGACGCACGGTGACGGGATAGACCTCGTCGGCAAGGGTGATGACGGTTTCAGTGACGCCATCGGAAAGTGTGGCGACGCTATGCTCCTTATATTTTAAAAGAAGAGACGAACGGCCGTCGGACTGGCGGACTTCAAGCGCGGGCTCGAAGTAATCCTCCATGCCGTGGGTGATATAAGCCTCGGGTCCGGTAGCGAGGTGATCCAAATCGCTGCTTCCGCCCAAACGGCTACCTAGGTAGGATTGGTAAAGGCGTCCGTCAGCGCCTACGCGGAAGACAAGGTCGGTCTTGGAGGTGGAGATACGGATGGTCTGCGCGGAAACGATGCCGCACATGAGCAAAGAGAGCAAAAAGAAGTGATAACGTTTCATTAGATGGAAGGATTAATGGAAGAAAACGAGGAATTAGCGAACGATGATTTTACGCCCTTGCTGGATGTAGATGCCTGGAGTACTGAGGTTGGCAACGGGAACGCCTTGCAGGGTATAGGAAACAAATGAATCCTCCACCTCATTCTGAAGGAGGGGCGACTGAATACCCGTCTCTCCGTTTGCCTCAAGAGCCTCAACAGGATGGCGCAATAGCGTGAACCTGCGAATGGAAAGCTTGCCGTAAGCAAAAAGCTGAAGGTTTATACCCAAGCGTAGCATCTGTTCATGAGCCAGCGTGAAGGTGACGGAACCTCCGTCTATCAATGAATTACAACAATAATCAGAAAACACATAACTATCCCAAGCGTTGTACTCCTCTGCCAACGTGACTGAGAAGGTATAGCAGCCTGCAGGCAACGTCACCCACTGCGACAGATTGCGGCTAGTGAAGACATCAGAGGTACCGTACCAGCCGGCTTGTATAATCATGACTGATCCTTCGCGCGTATCTACAGTCACATCGCCTTTTAGCGTCGATGCAAGCGAATTCCATTCCTCCCAACCCGAAGACTCCGTCTGCATTTCCAAACCATAGAAACGAGAGGGATAGCTCTCATTTGCCGGAATATCGGTATGGATAAAGGGAGCACAGTAGTTAGTGAGGTAGTCGGCCGTAACATCCACAGGCTTTGCCGTATTCTCCGAGAAATCGAAACCGAAGACCCCCGTCGAAGGCACCCTTTCGCCACCTTCGCCGAGATGGGCGGTATTGACAGGGAGAGCAAGGTTGTTGGCCTCGCTGCCGTCGGATTCATTAAAATCCAGATAGGTAGTCAAGGCCGACGATGCCGCTTCTCCCTCCGCATCGTTCAGTGGGGCAACGCATATCTGACGTAGTCGGTCCTGCGTAAGACGGTTTCCCCAGAAGCGCCATTCGTCGATGACACAATGACTGCCTTCGATGGTGAAGTCGTTCTCCCATGCAGGGCTGACGGTAGGTCCAGCCACGTTGCTGATGAGCTCGCCATCGCGGTAGAAGTAGAAGCGGGAGTAATAGAACACAACGGCATAATGATGCCATTCGTCAGCGACAACGAAACCCGCTTTTGTGGTAGCCGTAACATCTTCAGACGCCACCGTCAGGATACCATCCGCATCCACTGTCAGCACAAACTGGCTTCGCGAGGGCTCATACATCGTCAGGCAACCTTCTGTACTACCGAGAGGCTTCATCCACCAGTCGAGCGTGTATTTATAGGAGCGCACCGTCAGGGGAGAAGGCAGCGTCACAGTAGCTCCATTGCGAAAAGACCATCCCATACCCGAGGAGGCGTTGCAGACAGTAAAAGCTGAGGTCTTGGTAAGTTCCACGTGGTCTGCCAAGTCAAGCTGGCTGACGTCGTAGCGACCCGGAGCTTCAGGGATAAACGAGGTGTTGCCGCCTGCGATGAGCGTGCTGGTTGTGGGACCCGTTACTTGCCAGGCGATGCGTGTCTCAGGCAACCCCGACAAATCCCTCAAATAAACCTTTTCACCTTTTGCCACAGCCTTGGGAGTCACCTCAAAACCGAGAGAACCCGTGTCCACAATAGTGTCATCGGGCTTGGGCGTAGCCGTTGCAGGATTGAAGACCGTAGTCATCCATCCGGTTTCCTGATCACGTCCCAACTGAGCTGCATGGGGGACAAACGATGTCGTGAGGGTGGTGCCAGTTGAGGCATCTTCGTAATCAGCCTTTGTTATTTCACCTATACCCTTTCCCCGTTTCGTGATGTTTATTTTGAAAAAGACCTTCACGGGTTTTGACGTATCCACCTTCGCCAACAACGTGCTGACATCGAACAG
>Ga0310690_10006714_pt1 | contig 15036 bp, 14 predicted proteins | sample AusTroGonzalo_MG_2_FD_207661 | JGI IMG/M metagenome (GOLD analysis project Ga0310690, IMG submission 207661) | Bovine rumen microbial communities from tropical cattle in Woodstock, Queensland, Australia - Gonzalo_04 (v2) (version 2) | ecosystem: Host-associated > Mammals > Digestive system >...
CTGCGGATGATACCCATGACGGTGGATTTGCCCTGGCGGATGTTGTCGAGCAGGGGGCGATGGGCAGGACAGGTGAACTGACAAGAGCCACACTCGATGCAGCTGACGATGTCCTCACTCTCGGCGCGCTCCCAGTTCTTCACCTCAGAGAGCTTGGCCAGCAGATAAGGCTCGAGACCCATCGGACAGACACCGACGCACTTGGCACAGCGAATACAGGGCTGGGGCTCCTTACGGCGCGCCTCGTCGTCGGAGATGATGGTCACGGAGTTCGTGCCCTTACAGATGGGCACCTCGGTCGATGTCAGGGCCTTACCCATCATCGGACCACCGGCCAGCAGCTTGTTGTCGCCCTCGGGCATCCCACCGCAGGCATCGATGAGTTCCTGCATGGGCGTGCCCATACGGACGAGGAAGTTACCAGGATTCTGGAGCTTCTTACCCGTCACGGTGGTATAGCGCTCAAATAGAGGCTTGTGCTTCATAACTGCTTGATACACAGCGAAAGCAGTACCTACGTTTTGAACGATTGCTCCAACGTTGACAGGAATGGCTGGCGGTGCAGGCACCTGACGCTGGATGACGGCATCGACGAGCTGTTTCTCACCGCCTTGCGGATAGCGCTGCTTCAGGGGAACGACCTCGACTTTGAAGTTGGAACCACTGAACTTCTCAGCACACTTCTTCGTGAGCAGCTCGATGGCAGCGGGCTTGTTGGTTTCGATGCCGATATAGCCCGTCGTGACCTTCGTAGCAATCATGAGCAGTTCCAGACCCACGAGAATCTCGTCGGCATGCTCCATCATCAGACGGAAGTCGGCCGTGATATAAGGCTCGCACTCCACCGCGTTGATAATGACACACTCGGCCTTAGCCGTAGGCGGTGGGGTGAGTTTGATGAACGTGGGGAAACAGGCGCCACCCATACCGACGACACCTGCATCCTTGATGCGTGTGACAATCTCCTCGGGAGTAAGTTCGGGATGGGCCTCGACGGTCTCGAGCTTGTCGGAACGGTCGATGCTCTCTTCCCATTCGTCGCCCTCGACATTGATAATAATCGCGGGTTTGCGATAGCCTGTGGCATCGATGGCGGTGTCGATCTTGAAGACCGTACCGCTGACCGATGAGAAAATCGGCGCAGACACGAAGCCGCCAGCCTCGGCAATCAGCGTGCCTACCTTCACCTTGTCGCCCTTCTGGACAACGGGTTTGGCGGGGGCTCCGATATGCTGAGAGAGCGGGAAGATGGCCTGCTTGGGCAGCGCTGCCACCTGCGTCACGGCCTCATGCGTGAGTTTGTTCTCCTCGGGGTGGATACCACCTATGCTAAATGTTCTGATAGTCATGCTTGTTCCTCCTTTCTTTCTTCTTCCGGTTTTGGTTTTGGAGCAGGGAAGTTCACGGCAACGATGGCGTGCTTCGGGCAGACCTTCTCGCACTTGCGACACAAGCGGCACTTCTCGAAATCGATATACGCCAGATTGTTCTCGACGGTGATGGCACCGAAGGGACATTCCTTCTCGCACTTGCCACAGCCGATGCAGCTCACCTGACAGGCCTTCATGGCCACAGGACCCTTGTCTTTGTTGACACAGGAGACAAACACTCTCCTACCCTTCGGACCCTTCTTGCGGAGTTCGATGATGCCACGCGGACAGGCCTTCACACAGGCGCCACAGGAGGTGCACTTCTCTTCGTCGACCTCAGGGATGCCCGTTTCGGGGTTGACCTTAATGGCATCGAACTGACAGGCAGCCTCGCAGTCGCCACAGCCCAGGCAGCCGAAGCCGCAGGCCGTCTCGCCAGCACCACAGGCATGCATGGCCGAACAGGTGCGCAGGCCTGCATACTCGGCGATGCGGGGACGATGCTCGCACGTACCGTTACATCTCACTACAGCCACCATCGGCTCGGAATTGGCAATCGCCATTCCCAGCAGATCGGCCACCTTTCCCATGGTCTCTGCACCACCGACGGGACATGAGAGTCCTTCGAGGCTGCCAGCATCCGCCCCTTTTACAAGAGCATCGGCCATACCGCTACATCCCGGGAATCCACATCCGCCGCAATTGGCACCGGGCAGCAATTCACCCACCTGTGCGATGCGGGGATCCTCATAGACAGCGAACTTCTTGGAGGCGGCAAACAGCACGACGGCTGCTATCAGGCCAATGGCTCCCAAAACGATCACTGCAATCAAGATGAAATTCATAAAAGCTTACTATGTTTAATTATACTGATTCTTCCAAATGAAACGAGATCTGTTGCTGGATGGTGTCGCGACGCCACCACAACAGCAGATAGTAAGGCACCAGGGCGCACAAGGCCGACACAGCCGCAATACCCTCGTTACCAGAGAGGCGCAACACCACCACCAAGACTACTATGAGCAAGAGGAATGGCAGGCCGAAACCTAACAGCAGCGCCTTATTGGCCACATGTTGCGAAGCCCACACCGTGACCTTCTGGCCCACCTGGTATCGCGAGGCATCAGCCCCGAATACATCGACCATCTTCACCTTCGACTCAGCCGCATTACAATGACTGGCGACCTTACAGGCAGCACAGGCAGACGTCTGGACGATGCGCACCTTGATGCGATCTTCCTGAAGACTATCTATGACCCCTGCATGTGAGACTCTCTGACCCATTGATTAGTAATCTGTTAGGTGGACTTTACATTCGGCAAAGGTACTACATATTTATCAAAAAACAAGCGAAAACAAAGTTTTTTTCCGAAAAAAGGCCGTAATCGTTTGCGATTTCAAAGATTTTTTATAATTTTGCCGTGAGAAAGCAGAAATAAGATGAAAGCGACAGAACAGACATTACAGGAAATCGAACGTTGTATCCGCAGAACAGCGGAGAAAATACCCGCTAATCCGGACACCTCACTCATGACCGACATCCACGTGAGAGTCATCCAGGACTCTGGCGAGGTCATTACCTACAACGACAACGACGTGGAGATTGCGCGCGGCGTTGTGGAGCAGTGGATCAACAACACCGATGACGACTTCTACACAGTCATCCCACCCCTCATCCGCAAATGCATTGAGCGTCAGAAGGCGCTGGTGGATGAGATGGGTATCATGAAGCCCTTCACGTTTGTACTGGAGAATGACGAGAAGGAGCCGTTGGAAGAGCTGTATATCGTGGACGATGACCTGGTAATCATCGACACCGACATGATGCAGGATCTGGACAAGGACCTGGATGAGTTTCTCGACAACCTGCTGAAAGACGCCTAAGCCCCTATCCCACTTATTCGATATCGTCGCCGGAAGCGTTCTGCTCGTAGTCGATTTCCTGATCTTCCGAGAACTTGCGCGACATATCGACGTGATACACCCTTTGTACTTCGGCCTCGAACTTACCGGAATAGTCGGTAAGGCGGATCTCGTAGTCGCTGGTGATGACAAAGTCCTGAATCAACTTATCCTCAGGATCGGCCAGTTCGTTTTCCTCTTTCTCCTCCTTGCTGGTGGCATAGAGGCAGAGTTTGTCGACGGGCATATAGTCATCGTCGAGGGAGTAGAGCCAGAGTGAATAGAGGCCGTCGCCCTCATCGGCAGCGAGAATCATCAGACGCGCTCCAGCACTCTCAGGCAGCGCAATGGCCTTAGGATCGGTTCGGCCTTCGAAGTTCATGAATTTTACGAGTTCGTAAGGCACCGACGTATAGTTGGGCAGGAACTTCACATAATCGTCGGAATAGCGGATCGGCAGCGGCTGGATGTTCAGGCTGTCGAAGAAGAGTTGGATGGGACTGACATCCTTGCCGATATGGATGCCCTGCATCTCGAGCTGTTCGATGGTCTCGAGTCTGGCGATACTGTCGAGTTTCTTCTGAAGATCGGCGGGCGACTGCTGCTTTTGTCCACAGGCAGCGAGCATCAGGACACCCAGCAACGGAAGAACAAACAACCTTAACTGTTTCATAGCTTCACCTTCTTTTTCACAATCTTACTCTCATTCTGCAGACGGTTGAGGGCCGTCACGACATAGGTATATTTCCCACGGCCATCCTGATAGGGCAGCTTGTAGTAAGGCACCGTAGTCACGGCCACCAGCTTCGAGGCATCGTTGGTGTTGATCTTCTCACCCTTGGCGAAACGGTACACCACATACTTGGTGGCTGTATCCCGCCAGTCCTTACCCTTCGGCTCGGTCCAGAAAAGGATATAGCCATCTTGCGTCCATACAGGCTTCACCTTACGCACCTTACCGGGCGTCTTGCTGTCAATGAACGACATATCGGGCTGCAGGGCGGGATAACGCCAATAAGTATTGCGGAGGGCTGTACCGTAGTTGCCCACATTGTCGACAGCGGCCTTGGCATACCACAGTACCGTTCCCCTGACACCCGGCAGCTGCTGGTGCAGACGCATCTTGGCTGCCAACTGATGACTGTTGGGATTCTGAGGGTCGGTGTATTTCACCGTACGTTCCACATCCTCGCCGATGATGAGGGGACGCCCGGAGGCGTGCTGGTTCCACCATCGGATGAGGGTATCATAGTCAGCGGCCTTATTGCCGATCTCCCAATAGATCTGAGGCACGTTGTAGTCGAGCCAGCCATTGTTCACCCACAAGAGGATGTCGGCATAGAGGTCGTCGTAGTTCTGCAGGCCATTGGTATTGCTGCCAATCTCCGAGCTGCGCTTGTTGCGATAGATGCCGAAGGGCGAGATGCCCACCTTCACCCAGGGCTTGGTCTCGTGGACGGTTTTATAGAACTGCTCGATGAAGAGGTTCACATTATAGCGTCGCCAGTCGTTGATATCCTTGATACCGTTGTTATACTGACGGAACTGCTCTGCATCGGGAATGGTCTCGCCCTGCACAGGATAAGGATAGAAATAGTCGTCCATGTGGATACCGTCGACATCGTAGCGAGTGACGATATCCTTAGCGACCTCGCAGATATAGTCGCGATTCTCAGGCAGGCCGGGATTGAGGATGAACATATCGTCGTAGGCAAAGCAACTCATAGGTTTCCGTGAAGCGATATGGGTAGCGGCCAGCTGCTTGGTGGTTTTCGTCTTGGCCCGATAGGGATTAATCCACGCGTGCAGCTCCATCCCGCGTTTGTGACACTCGGTGATCATCCACTGCAGGGGATCCCAGTAGGGCTGTGGTGCCCTGCCCTGCTGACCGGTGAGGAACCGGCTCCAAGGCTCGAGCTTGCTCTCGTAGAGGGCGTCACACTCGGGACGAACCTGGAAGATGATCACATTCACGCCGTCCTTCTGCAACTCGTCGAGCTGATAGGTCAGCGTCTGCTGCATCTTCTGGGTCCCCATCCCCTGGAACTGTCCGTTGACACACTGAATCCACGCACCGCGCATCTCACGCTTCGACTGAGCATAAGTAAAGAGTGAAGAGTGAAGCGTAATGAGTAACAAGACTAACTTCACCAGTTGCATAACCTTAACTGAATTCCTTTTTGCCATATCTTTTAATTTTCAAATAGGTTTAACTTCTGTTTCCGTGCCTCTTCCAGACTCTGAAGGCTCTCCTGTTCCTGATGGTATTCCTCACGGAGATGTTCGTATTTCTCGGAGAGTTCCTGCTCCACCTGCTGTTCCTCGTTCATGAGGCGTGCTGCCACGATGGCATTCTGAGAGGCATCCTTCAGCCACACGACAGGACCCTCGTAGACGGGTGCTATCTTCAAGGCCACATGCAGTTCGCTGGTGGTGGCACCTCCAATCATGATGGGGATATTCAAATGAGCCCGCTGAAGTTCCTTGGCCACATTCACCATCTCTTCGAGACTAGGCGTGATCAGTCCACTCAGACCAATCATATCGACGTGTTCCTCCTGTGCCTTGCGCACAATCTGCTCTGCGGGCACCATCACGCCCATATCGACAATCTCATAGCCGTTGCAGGCCATCACCACCCCCACAATGTTCTTGCCAATGTCGTGCACATCGCCTTTCACCGTAGCCAGCAGCACTTTACCGGCACTCTTACCGCCTTCGGTCTTCTCAGCCTCAATGTAAGGTTGAAGGATACCCACAGCCTGCTTCATGGTACGGGCGGTCTTCACCACCTGAGGGAGGAACATCTTTCCCTCGCCAAACAGCTGACCGACGGTATTCATACCTGTCATCAATGGGCCCTCGATGATATCCACCGCATGAGGATATTTCGCCAGCGCCTCGTGGAGATCGGGCTCCAGATAATCACCGATGCCCTTGATCAGTGCTTGAGAGAGGCGATCCTCGACAGAGAGCAACGCTCTTGATTCACCCGTCGAGCTCGTCGAACTAGTAGGACCAGAGGCACCAGGAGTCCTGTCTTCCTTAGCTGCGAGCTCATTGGCGAGCGTTATCAAATGCTCGGAGGCATCGCTTCTGCGATGCAGAATCACGTCTTCGATGACATCAAGCTGTGCTTGAGGTATATCAGCGTATGTTACTTTTGTAGATGGGTTTACAATTCCAAAGTCCATTCCTTTCTGAATGGCATGATAAAGGAAAACAGCATGCATCGCCTCACGAATATAGTTGTTGCCCCGAAAGGAAAAACTCAGGTTGCTCACACCACCGCTCACATGGGCACCAGCAAGGTTCTCGTGTATCCAACCCGTCGCGCGGATGAAGTCAGCCGCATAGCTGTCGTGCTCTTCCATACCCGTTGCCACGGCGAGCACATTCGGGTCGAAGATGATATCCAGCGGATTCATGTCCACCTCGTTGACGAGCAGCTTATACGCCCGTTCCGCAATCTCGATGCGACGCTCATAACTTGTAGCCTGACCCTGTTCGTCGAAACACATCACCACAACTGCAGCGCCATAGCGTTTCACATCGCGGGCATGCTCCAGGAACTTCGCCTCACCCTCCTTCAACGAGATGGAGTTGACGATGCTCTTGCCCTGCACACATTTCAGACCGGCCTTGATAACCTCCCAATCGGAGGAGTCAATCATCACTGGCACACGGGCGATATCGGGCTCTGCAGCGATACGGTTCAGGAAGTTCACCATCTCAGCTTTCGCATCGAGCAGTCCGTCATCCATATTGATATCGATGACAAGAGCCCCATCGGCCACCTGTTTACGGGCAATGCTCAGGGCCTCGTCATAATCCTTCTCCTTGATGAGTCGCAGGAACTTGCGAGAACCGGCTACATTGCAACGCTCACCGACATTCACGAACTGCACCTCGGGTGTCACATCAATCTGCTCGAGTCCTGAGAGCCACATAGTCTGGGGCTTCGGTGCCGGCACATGGGGTTCTTTACCCACTACCAACGGTCCGTAGAGACGGATAAACACGTCTGTCGTTCCACAACATCCACCAATGATATTCACCAGTCCTTCGTCCACCAGCTCGCCCATCTTCGGAGCCATGCTTTCGGCCGTCTCATCATAGAGTCCGAGGGCATTAGGCAATCCTGCGTTGGGGTAACAACTGATATAATATGGTGCCTTACGCGCCAGTTCGCGCAGATAAGGTTTCATCTGTGTGGCGCCAAAAGAGCAGTTGAGTCCGATGGAGAAAATGGGATAGGTGCTGATACTTGCCAGGAAAGCGTCGAGTGTCTGACCGCTGAGCGTGCGCCCTGCCAGATCGCTGATGGTAACAGAGAGCATGATGGGTAGTTCGACGCCTCGCTCCTGCATTGAGCGCATCGCGGCATCGATGGCACATTTGGCATTGAGCGTGTCGAAGATGGTCTCTATCAGCAAGGCATCTACCCCACCTTCAATCAAACCGTCCATCTGTTCCTTATAAGCCACGAGCAACTCGTCGTAGGTCATTTCCCTGGCAGCAGGATTACTCACGTCGGGTGACATCGACAAAGTCTTGTTGGTGGGTCCGATGCTGCCTGCCACGAATCTCGGTTTCGCGGGCGTAGAGAACTCATCAGCCAGTTTACGGGCTATGCGAGCCCCTTCATAAGCCATCTTCCAGGCTTCCGCCTCCATATGATAGTCGGCTTGCGAGATGCGCTGGCTGCTGAAGGTGTTGGTCTCGATGATATCGGCACCTGCCTCGAGATAGCGGCGATGGATGGTCTCCACGACATCAGGCCTGCTCAGGTTCAGTTCGTCGGTGTTACCCACCTTCCCCATCACAGCACCTACCATCGTACCCATCGCTCCATCGAGGATAAGCACCCGTTCCTTGATGATATCGTTAAGTCTTGTCATTTGTAAGTTTTCATCGCGCGGTCCATCTCACGTCGGTCTTCCTTTTCCTTAAGTGTCTGACGCTTGTCGTATTCCTTCTTACCCTTACAGAGGGCGATATCCATCTTGGCGCGCCCCTTGTCGTCGATAAACACCAACAGGGGAACGATGGTGTAACCCGTCTGTTTGGTGGCACTCTCCAGCTCCCTGATCTCACGTTTCGTAAGCAGCAATTTGCGATCGCGCTTCATATCGTGGTTGTTGTAGGATCCATAGAAATAGGGGCTGATACTCATCTGCTTCACCCACATCTCGCCATTGATCACGGTGCAGTAGGTATCCACCAGGCTCGCCTTTCCGAGACGGATGCTCTTGATCTCCGTTCCTGTCAGCACGATACCGGCCGTATAGGTCTCGATGAAGAAATACTCAAATGAGGCCTTTTTATTCTTGATCTGTACTGGGCTTTTCTTCCGCAGTTGTTCTTCTGTCTTATTCATTGAATCACAGCAAATTTATCGAGATTGTCATCGATGTAGTGCGCGATGTCATCTATCCACGCTTCTTCGTTCTCCACAAACTGATCGTCGAGGTCGTCAAATTCGGGGAACCGCTCAAAGAGCGCCATGAACTCCTCCTCGGTACAGTCCTTCTCGATCTCCTCCCGATGTTTCAGCCAGAGGGTATGCCCCTCGTAGATGAGTTTCGAGAGGTCGCGCAGGCCCCACAACTTCACAGCTTTGGCAAAAGGATTCTTGAAGATAAACTCACCCAGGCCATTGTGGATGAGTTGCACGAAACCACCATCCATCACTTCCTCATGGAGCATATCCCACGCCAACAACGTAATCTGGTCGCTGTTCAGTTCTGCCATCGTCTCAGCTGTCAGATCACCACCGATCGTCTCGTGTATGGCATCGACGAACACTTTCACGAAAGCGTCCATCCCCTCTGTCGCTGCCTGACGCAGCCTTTCGTCTTTGACAATCACTTCTTTCATCATCGTGTGCTATTTGTGTGCAAAGGTACGAATAAGTGAGCGAAATACCAAATGAAACGGAAGTTTTTCTTGATAATACAAAAAAACCATCGGAAAAATCCGATGGCTCTGCGGTGCGTACGAGATTCGAACTCGTGACCTCCTGCGTGACAGGCAGGCATTCTAACCTACTGAACTAACGCACCTCTGTGCAAGGTGAAAAAAGAGGCGGTGCGTACGAGATTCGAACTCGTGACCTCCTGCGTGACAGGCAGGCATTCTAACCTACTGAACTAACGCACCAAGTGGCCTTTTTTTCTTTTGCGGGTGCAAAGGTAGGAATAATTTCCGAAACAACAAAACTTTTTCGGGCTTTTTTTAAAAAAAAGTCTGCATCACGATGGCATCGCGGTACTGACGACCATCAAATAGCCAATCCTTCAGAGATGCTGACTCCTGATACCCCAACTGTCGGAACAGTTGGAGACAGCTCTCATTAGCAACGTCGATGATGGCGTAGAGCTGGTGCAGATGCAACACGTTGAGTGCATATTTCTCGAGTTCGTGCATCGCGCTGTGACCATAGCCCTGACCTCTGTAGGGCTGTTCTATCACCAGACCAATCTCTGCACGTCGGTTTCCCGCATCGAAATTCACGACATCGGCGATGCCTATCACATTCTTCTGTGCATCCTCGATAATCATGCGTACCTGATGATCGGTATAAATATCCCCCGACGCGTTGGCAACATAATCATGCAAGGCATAACGACTATAAGGCACGTTCGTAATGCCGACATTCCAAAGTTTAACATCGTTCTCGATACGATAAAGGAAATCGAGGTCTTCCGGCTCAATGGCACGCAGGTGAACTATGGGATAATTGGTGGTCATAGATGGAGTTTTTTACGGATGATATCAATCAGCGCGAGGGCTGCACGGAAATAGATAGCAAGTTTCACAGGCACGGTGAAGAAGATGCTCTGGTGCCCATAATGCTTTCGGAAGAAGATGAGCATGGCCTGATAGAAGACATGCACATAGCGAAACGATGATTTCTGGGTGGATTCACCCTTAAAATGGATGATGTCAGAGGGATGATACCAATTCTCCCACCCGCCTTTCAGCAAGCGATACGACAGGTCGATGTCCTCACCGTACATAAAGAAGTCCTCATCGAGGAGTCCCACCTCGTCGAGTGCTTTCTTACGTAGCATAAAGAAGGCACCACTGACCACCTCGATGCGGCCAGGCTCCTCCCACGACAGATGACTCATATAATAACGTTTGGTGAAGCCCATCATCTTAAGGAATGACACCCAGGGCGACGGGATGGCCCTACGCGACTCTGGTGCCAGTGTGCCATCGGCATTGTGCATCCTCACGCCCAAGCCGCCAGCCTGTGGATGGGCATCCATGAAAGCGACACACGCCTGGAGCGTTGGCTCGGCCACAATCGTATCAGGATTCAACAGGAGCACATATTCGCCCTGTGCCTGTCGGATGGCGATGTTATTGGCCCGCGAGAAGCCCATGTTCTCATCATTGGCAATCAACGTCACCCAGGGATAATGTTGCGTGAGATAGCTCACCGTATCGTCGGCTGAGGCATTGTCGACAACAAACACCTCGACTTCCAAACCCGATGAGGCCTTCTGCACACTCTCGAGGCACTGCGCCACGAAAGGACGCACATTATAACTGACTATGACAATCGTTAGCTTCATTGTTCAGCTTCTGTCGTTTCAGCGATACAGCGGTTCTCCGACGGGAATACAAACGGCAGGCACAAGAACAGGATGATGGCCAGATAGCCGAACGTGGGATTCATATATATATAATATAAATAGGTGTTGCTTACTATCGGCACTTCCAATACCAGCAGCCTCAGCATACCCCACATCAACATAGCTGGCTCCTTACGTGTGATGAGATCGGCATGGATCTTTGGGAATTTGAAAAGACGCAGGCCCAGGAAGGCTGCCACCAGCGTGGCCAGCTCCGTTATGGTCATCGCCACAAATTCCGTCTGCTTACTGTCTGCCAGCACGCCAGACTCCAACACGCCAAACTCGTATAGCGCCACCATAGCCAGCGCCACAGCGACTAACAATACATAAACTAACATCAGTTGTATACTAACCTTCTTCATATCTATTTACTTTTCACTAAATAATGTCCGGTTCTGTATCGAGCGCCCCAGCGTTACCTCATCAGTATATTCCAACTCATCGCCCACGGAGATGCCTCTGGCGATGATACTCACCTTCACATCGCTAAAGGGGGCCAGTTTGCGATAAATGAAGAAGTTTGTGGTATCACCCTCCATCGTAGAACTCAGGGCGAGGATCACCTCACTGACCCCACCCTCGCTCACGCGTTTCACCAGTGAGTCGATCTCAATGTCATTAGGACCAACACCATCCATCGGCGAGATGATCCCCCCCAACACATGATAGAGGCCATGATACTGTTGTGTATTCTCAATGGCCATCACGTCCTGGATATTCTCCACCACACAGACCATCGAGCTGTCACGCTTCGGATCGGCGCAGATAGGACAGATGTCGGAATCGCTGATGTTATGACACTTTTGACAATACTTCACCTCGTATTTCATCTGTAGCACAGCCTCCGTAAAACGCTCAACATCCTCAGTGTCCTGTCTCAGCAGGTGAAGCACCAGCCGGAGAGCTGTCTTACGTCCAATGCCAGGCAGTCTTGAAAACTCGGAGACTGCTTTCTCTAATAATTGTGATGGATATTGTTGATGCATCTTTTAGTTTGAACTTTATAATTACTATCCTTCTATTTCTGAGAGTTCGAGCCAACGGAGGGATTTTTCGTCGAGTTCATCCTTCAGCAAAGGCAAGCGCTTGCTCTTCTCCGTTAATTCGTCGATAGAGAGGGTTCCACTGCACAGTGCCTCTTCCAGTTGTCGCTGTTCCTCCTCAAGGGCAGCGATTTCCTTCTCCAAACGTTCGAACTCGGTTTTCTCCTTGTAGGTCATCTTTTTTCTAACCACTCTAGGATTACTAGTCTCTCTAGGATTGTTAGTCGATCTAGGATTAACGGTCTCCTTCGTATTCTCTTTCCGCTCATCCAAAGCCTGCCACTCGCGATACTGCGTATAGTTGCCGGGGAAGTCTTTGATGAGGCCATCGCCTTTAAACACCAGCAGATGGTCAACCACCTTATCCATAAAGTAACGGTCGTGGCTCACCACAATCACACAACCTGGAAAATCCTGAAGGTATTCCTCCAATATCTGCAGCGTCATGATATCCAGGTCGTTCGTCGGCTCGTCGAGCACGAGGAAGTTGGGATTCTTCATCAGCACCGTACAGAGGTAGAGTTTGCGGCGCTCACCTCCCGAGAGCTTATACACATAATTATGCTGCTGTTCGGGCGTGAAGAGGAAATACTGCAGGAACTGTGAAGCGGAGAAATGCTTTCCGCCACCCATATCAATGTATTCTGCAATGTCGCGAATGACATCTATCACCTTCTGACTCTCGTCGAATTGTAACCCCTCTTGTGAGAAATAGCCGAAGCGCACTGTATCGCCAATATCAAAACGACCTTCGTCGGGCGGCATCTGTCCCAGGAGCAACTTGAGGAAAGTGGACTTACCTGTGCCGTTGTTACCCACGATGCCCATTTTCTCGAAACGGGAGAAATTATAGTAGAAGTCCTTCAGAATGACCAAGTTGTCAAACTTCTTAGATACATACTGGCACTCGAAGATCTTCGAACCGATATAGATATTCGATGACTTCAGTCGGATCTGTCGCTCTTCGATACGCTGCTTGGCTACACGCTCCAATTCATAGAAGGCCTCCTCACGATAACGGGCCTTATGGCCTCGTGCCTGAGGCATCCGTCGCATCCACTCCAGCTCCGTACGATAGAGGTTGTTGGCGCGTGCAATCTCAGCCCGTTTATTGTCGATACGTTCCTGGCGTTTCTCTAAATAGTAGGCGTAATTGCCACGATAGGTATAGATGGTCCGGTCGTCGAGTTCAAAAATCACATTACAGACGCGATCGAGGAAGAAGCGGTCGTGCGTCACCATCAGCAACGTCCGCCGTCCTCTGGCCAGATAACCCTCCAGCCATTCGATCATCTCAAGGTCGAGATGGTTGGTAGGCTCGTCGAGTATCAGGAGATCAGGCTCCGTCAACAACACATTAGCCAGCGCTACACGTTTCTGCTGACCACCGCTCAGTTGGCCCATCGGCTGTTGCAAGTCACGTATCTTCAACTGCGTGAGCACCTGTTTGGCCTTCAGCACCTTCTCGGGATTACCCTGATGATTGAAACAGGCATCAAGCACACTCTCCTCAGGGTCAAACATCGGTGACTGCTCCAACAAGCCCACCTTCAGATCACGACGGAAGATGATACTGCCTGCGTCGTAGCCCTCCTTACCTGAAAGTACGGAGAGCAATGTCGACTTGCCTGTACCGTTCTTGGCAATCAGTCCGACCTTCTGTCCCTCGGCGATGGAGAAGCTGATGTCCTCAAAGAGCACCAGCGAGCCAAACGACTTAGTCAGATTCTGAACGTCTAAGTATGGTATCTCTTTAGCCAAGGCTCTTGTTTATTTCTTCAATGTAATCTAATATTTCCTCTCGTCCCTGTTTCTTCTCCGAAGAGGTGACGAAGATAGGTGGCAACTCTTCCCAACTCTCCAATAACACCTGCTTGTAGGCCTCGACATTCTGTCGTACCTTGGTGGGCGAAAGTTTGTCGGCCTTGGTAAAGATGATGGCAAAGGGGATGCTCGACTGTCCCAGCCACTCGATAAACTCCAAGTCTATTTTCTGCGCCTCCAGTCTTACGTCAATCAACAAGAATACGTTTACCAGTTGCTCACGTTGCAGGATATAGCCCTGTATCATCTGGTCCAATTTTGCAATCTCTTTTTTCGAGCGTTTGGCAAAACCGTAACCAGGCAGGTCAACCAGATACCACTCATTATTAATTATAAAGTGGTTGATGAGCAGTGTCTTTCCCGGCGTGGCACTCGTTTTGGCCAGTTTCTTGTTATTGGTCAACATGTTGATCAGACTCGACTTTCCAACATTTGACCGTCCGATAAACGCATATTCGGGCTTAATATCCTTTGGACACATCGACACCATTGGGGCACTCAGCGTGAATTCAGCTTTCTTTATTTCCATATCCGTATATTTTGGGTGCAAAGATACGAAAAAAACGGGAAAAATTTGGAAGTTAGGAAAATATTATGTAACTTTGCACTCGATTTTCAAAAACACGCTTCCGTTCGGGAAGCATTTTTCACTCATTTTTCAAACTTATCGCAGTTATCATGACTGCATTGCGTGTATGTATACAAAAGAAGAATTAGAATCAATGGCAGTACCCGATTTGATGGGTATCGCAAACGAATTGGGTATCAAGGTGAAGCAGGACGATTCGCTTGAGAGTGTCGTCTATGCCATTCTCGATAAGGCCGCAGAGAACAGTGCAGCCGGAGGAGAGGCGCCCAAGAAGAAGAGAACACGTATTCAGAAAAAAGATACGAGCCGAGTCTATACAGTTAACGGTCAGGACGGTGAGAACCTTGACAATGTCAAGAAACGCAAGAAGACCGAGACTCCTTCGCTGTTCAGCGATGCGCCAACGCCTGCGCCCAAGGCTGAAGCGCCAGTTGTTGAGAAACCAGCTGAAGAAAAGCCCAAGCGTCGCACGCGTAAAACCAAGGCCGAGCAGGCCGAGGAAGCTGCTGCTGTAGAGGCTACTCAGAAGAAGGAGACAGTTGCTGTAGAAGAAGTTGAAACAGTCGCAACACCTGAGTCCACAGCACCCGTTGAGGTTGATGCCGACTTCGTACCGGAGGAGGCATACTTTGCCGGAAATGCTGAGGAGGCTGGCGAGA
>Ga0310690_10006715_pt1 | contig 15035 bp, 14 predicted proteins | sample AusTroGonzalo_MG_2_FD_207661 | JGI IMG/M metagenome (GOLD analysis project Ga0310690, IMG submission 207661) | Bovine rumen microbial communities from tropical cattle in Woodstock, Queensland, Australia - Gonzalo_04 (v2) (version 2) | ecosystem: Host-associated > Mammals > Digestive system >...
AATGACAAAGATTGGCATTTTATCAGATACGCACGGCTATTTAGATCAACGCGTCTTTGAGCATTTCAAAGACGTCGATGAGATTTGGCACGCTGGTGATATCGGTTCGATGGAAGTGCTACAAGCGCTCCGTGAGTTCAAACCGACGCGTGCCGTCTATGGAAACATGGACAGCGGCGATGTGCGGTACTCATTGGAAGAGTTCTATCGTTTCCGCGTGGAAGAGGTCAATGTGCTGCTCGGTCACATCATCGGTCACCCCGGACGATATAATCCTATCCTACGAAATATGTTCGAAGGGACGCGACTATTTCCTGACGATCCGAAAATGCGCATCGACCTGGTTGTTTGCGGCCACAGTCACATCCTCAAAGTGCAATATGACCCCTACTATAAATTTCTGACGATGAACCCCGGCGCAGCCGGCAAACAAGGATGGCAACCATGTCAGACCTTACTACGGTTTACTATCGATGGTTCCAAAATAGACAATTTGGAAGTTATTGAACTCGAAAGACTGTAAAAAAAAGGCTGTTCTGCTTACAAAATGCAAAAAAATGAGTGCAAAACCAAAAATATGCTGAATAACATATAAAATAATTTTGCACAATCAAAAAAAAGCAGTATCTTTGCATCGGATTTGAAAAAGAAACAAATCGACATTAAAAAGCCAATCTTTTTTGTACCTTAAATAAACAGACTAATACCTAAGAAAAACAGTCGTCGAGATGACGGCTGCTTTCATTTTTAGAGGGTACGTATTTTCTCAGAAATTAAATTTCGTCATAAGTTGCACGCGGTGGTTGGTAATCCAATGCAATTTGTCCGAGGATAGACCGTGGGCGTTAAGCACACCGTCTCCGTATTGCACGGACGTGATCTCATATTCCAGACCCAGTTGGAACTTACCTACCGTATAAAGCAAAGTAGGTGACAGACGCCACATTTGGTTCATCGCTGCCGAACGGGGATAGAAGAACTCTGCGTTGGTGAATTTTCCATCACCGTTCACATCTATCAGCGCCTCTTTGGTTCCGAAATTATGTACATAACCGCCAAACAATATTCCCTGCAATTTCTGCGGGTGTTTGTCTTCTTGCGCACCTACCTTACCGCCGTAGACAATGCTGATCCAAGACGTACTATGACGAATCGGTGTGTACGCATATGAACCGTCAGCGTTGATGGCCTTAATACCATAACCGCCGTACATATTCATATGTTCTCCAGACTCTGCAAAGATGGTCTTTGCCTTGAAAGAGAACTCACCTTTCTTGTACTGCAAATACATGAATGGCGATGCCGTCGTGATACGATCCTTGACCTTGATATCCACACCAGCGGCATCTTTTCCTAAATGGCGTGGTTGGATGCTCAGCACGTCTGCACCGGCACGGAAGAGCCAGCCCTTATCATGGATAGAAAGACCCAAATACGCCTCCGGGGTCTTGCCATACAGCATATATTCTGCCGACTGCAGGTTGCCTGGACCGGTAGAAAGGTACTGCATTTGCCAAAGGCCTGCAGCCGTCAAGGTTACATATTTACCCAGACGCGCATCCATTTTTACTTGCGGCGAACGGTTGAACGGACCGAATGGTGCACCGCTGTTCAAGGCGATCACATCGCATAAATCCGCTGCCATCGGATGCCAGGTCTGACCGATAGTCAGGTCTACACGGGCAAAATCTTTGCCGCCTAACATAGGCAGACTATCCCAACCTAACGCCACGTACGCTTGACGCAAACGGAACTGCGCTACGCCACTCACGGCGTGCGTTTCCTTAATATCCTTATCAACGGTCGATGTCTTGGTACTCAAACCTGCATAGAAGTCCGCTTCTATCTTTCCGCTGAACTCGGTATTACGCCATTTATAGCCGACGATATTGAGTCCGAGACGTGTAGTAAGCGACAGAAAACGGAAAGTGCTTTCTGCATTTAAATCATCACCATAATCATTCAGTTTCTGATCCTTGGGTTGATAGTTGTACAAATCGGCTGTACCGGACCAACTCTCACGGCTGTCATACGTGAAATAATTACGAATAAACCCGTACGGTTTAAAATGCTGCTTGAGATGGCTCTTAACCGCCTCTTTCTTGACTTCTTTGGATATCTTGACCGAGTCTTGTGCGAAGGCAGGCACAAGAATCAAGGAGCAAAGAGCAAAGATAACAATGTTTCTTTTCATATATTATAAGAATAATAAAATCATTAATTGTCCTGTTAGCACACGCAGGAACATCGTCAATGGATAGACAGTGGAATACGCAACTGCTGCGCGATCGTTGAGAGAGGACTGACCGGTGGCGTAGGCCAATGCAGGAGGATCGGTGGTAGAACCGGCCATTAAGCCCATGAGCGTGAAATAATCCAGTTTGAGCCACTGGCGAGCGATACAACCAATCAGCAACAAAGGTAACAGCGTGATGAGAACGCCGTATCCTATCCACACATATCCGCCTCCTACGAGGGTCGGAATGAAACTCTGTCCTGCGCCAAAACCAACGGCGGCAAGGAAGAGCGCTATACCTATCTCACGGATCATGAGGTTGGCGGAAGAGGTGGTGTAAGTCACCAGATGGTATTTCGGTCCGAAAGCACCCATGAGAATAGCAACAATCAGCGAACCACCGGCAAGACCCAATTTAAACGGTTGTCCAAGTCCCGGTAACATGATAGGCAGCGACCCCAACGCTACACCCAACACGATGCCGAAGAAGAGCGATGCGAGGTTGGGGGCATCCAGTTTCTTGGAGGAGTTACCGAACGCAGTGGCGATACGCTCTACCGCTTCAGCTTCTCCGACGGCCGTCAGGCGATCCCCTAACTGCAAACGTAATTCCGGAGTGGCCAACAGTTCAATACCTGCACGGCGAACACGCGAGATGGTGATGTTGAACGCTTCGCGAATTTTCAGATCTGAGATGCGCTTACCGTTGTATTTGGATTTAGTAATGATGATATGTCGGCTGACCAGATGCACGTTTTTATCTTCGGATTCCCAGGTCACATCGGTCTTGGGACCTAACAGCAGAATGGTCTTTTCGTTCTTTCGATCTCCTACAAAACGCACTTTGTCGTCCACATGTAGCACCGTGTCGGCATCTGGCATATATTCGTTTCCATCCTTATCCAAGATACGTGTAACGACCAGGTCTACGTGCGTGAGCAATTTCAGATCACGCACACGGATGCCGTCCACCTCGGGGTTCATCAGCGTGATATCCAGGTGCTCAATCTGCTGTTCCTCGCCTTTCTCGGCTTTCACCTGTTCTTCCTCTTTCTCCAGTTTGATACGGAAGATCCAACGAACGAGCAAGAGCGAGAAGATGATTCCCACTACGCCGAGCGGGTAAGCAATCGCGTAACCGCTGGCGATGTCTGGATTGGCCGCGCCGGTCAAATCCTGAAAGGTCTGTTGTGCAGCACCGAGACCGGGTGTGTTGGTAACGGCACCAAAGAGTACACCGGTCATCGTGGCGATGTCTACGCCGCTGATCACATGGATTAGATAGGCTGTCACGCAGCCCAACAGCACGATACTCGCTGCCAGTATATTGAGACGAATGCCACCTTTCCCAAAGGACGAGAAGAAACTCGGACCGACCTGCAAACCTATCGAATAGACAAAGAGTATCAAACCGAAATCCTTGGCAAACGACTCAACCTGCGGGTGCAGCGTCATACCGAAATGACTGCATGCAATCGCACAGAAGAGAATCCATGTAATGCCTAAGGTAATCCCTCGGAACTTAAGTTTAGCTCCAAGGAATATACCTAAAGCGATTACAAACGCCAGCACACAAATCGAGTGTGCTACACCTGTCCCGAAAAATAAGTTATTTAACCACTCCATTTAGAACGGGAAGATGAGGATAACGGCATATGCCAATGCGATACCTACCAGACCGACAATCAGGCCCACTTTGGCCATCTCGTTGGTCTTGATCAGACCGGTCGAACAAGCGATGGCATTAGGCGGTGTAGAGATTGGCAGCAGCATAGCGAAGGAAGTCGAAGCCGCTACGCAAACGAGCAAGGAGGTCACGCCTCCGAAAGCACCTAACTGCTCACTCATAGCAGTACCCACAACAGCCAGAATAGGCACGAGAAGGTTCGCTGCAGACGAGTTAGCGATGAAGTTAGACAGCAACCAGCCAAGCAGACCGGCGATAACGAGAACAGCAATAGCAGACCAGCTACCAAATGGAATAGACTCTACGAGGGCAGCAGCCAAACCGGTCTTATTAAGGGCAGTACCGATAGCAAAACCACCGGCAACCATCCAAAGTACATGCCAGTCAATCTTTGCAAAATCATCGCGTTTGAAGATACCTACTAACGCAAAGACTGCAAACGGAATCAGCGCTACCACATTGGAGTTAAGGTGAGTGATCTCACCCGTCATCCAGAGGAGGATAGTCGCGATGAATGTCACTGTAACAACCCAGAATTTCCAACCAATGTGATGGTGCTCGTCAGATTGGATAACAATCTTCACATCTTTCGCCTTGAAGGGGAAGAGGAACATCAGCAACCACCAAGCGAACAGAATCATGATGATCACTACCGGCACCATACGAATCATCCAAGCACCGAAACCGATGTTAATATCCATGGCAGCCAACTGACCGATTGCGATAGCGTTCGGCGGCGTACCGATAGGCGTACCCAGACCACCGATATTGGCGGCGATAGGAATACTCATCGCCAGACTCACACGACCTCCACCATCCGCAGGCAGCGTACGAAGTACCGGCGCCAAGAACGCTAACATCATCGCTGCAGTAGCGGTATTACTCATGAACATGGACATCACGCTGATGAGCGTCAAGAAACCTAACAGCACCCATTTAGGATTGGTACCGAAGGGTTTCAACATTACGCGTGCCAGGACCACATCCAAGCCTACTTTGCTGGCACAAATAGCCAATACAAAGCCACCTAAGAACAACATGATGATCGGGTCTGCAAAAGCAGCCATCAACTCCTTGAAGTTCACCAGATTACCCATTTCCGGAGTGGTGAGACCTTTATTGGATACCGCCAACAAAAGGAACACGATCGTTGTAACAGAGGTTGCCCAGGCAGGGATGATTTCGAACATCCACATAAGCGCAGCATACGCAAAGATAGCAATCGTGCGCTGCTGAACAACCGTCAGTCCTTCAATGCCGAAAGCCGAATTCGGCAAGAACCAAAGGATAACCACCGCCAAAAACGTCAGCGGGGCTAAAATGTGCATTTTAACGTTAAGCTTTTCCATTATTGTCATTATTTAATAGCCAATTTATTGATACGACGCTCGTAACGGTCGCCATAAAAATCTGTTTCGCAGAATTTCTGCAGCACCTCTAATGCTTTATCCGGAGCGATACTACCTGCCGGGAAACAGAGCACATTAGCATCAAAGAAACGACGTGCGTTCTTTGCCATTTTAGGTTCCCAACAAACGGTAGCACGAATACCAGGGTGCCGGTTCGCTGCAATTGCCATACCATTACCGGTAGAGCAAAATCCGAGACCAAAATCACACTCGCCCTTCTCAACAGCAGTAGCCATTGGATGGGCAAAATCCGGGAAGTCGCAATTGTCCATGGAATGGCAACCGAAATCTACCACTTTGGCACCTTCGCGCTCCAGAAACAATTGAATCATCTCTTTAAGTCCAAAACCTGCGTGGTCACTTGCCAACGCAAAAGTCAATTCATTGATTGGTTTCATAAGAATATTGTTTTTGAATGATTATTTCACTATTTTACTCGCTCGCCCATCACCGTGAACCACTGCTCACCGATGATAATAACCAGTTGTCCATTAATCAGCCTTTTCTGCGCAGCGTGTATCTCCTCTACTTCTTCCACCGCTTGTTCTTCGCCTCGCCATCCGTTACTCTCTCCGGGAACAAACTCAGGGTCAGTAGAAGGCATCAATTTGCTCAAATCCACCGTCTCGCCGGCTTTCTCGCCCCAAATATACTCTGCCAAATAAGGATAGTCTATGAACGGATTACGGTTCCCTTGCGTCTGCTGAATGCCGTTATTACGGTCAATCTCTTTCTGCGACACCGGATCCTCGCGATGCCATTTCAACAGTAGCGCTACGCCGTATTGGGTTAAGCCCCATAAACCATCAGCAGTATATTGACCGCTGAATATTTCGCTTCCCTCATCGGTAGTAAACGCTTGATAGTCAACATTCCAGCGAAGTAATGTTCCCAAATAGCCACGCGCAAAATCTCCTTTATATTGGTCTTTCGGTTCAAAAACTCTCGCGCTGCTACACGTAGCACTCACTTCTTCCTCGCCTAAGATGGTATTGGCAATCGTAATAGATTTCGGAGAACCGATAGTACTGCCATGATATTGGTAAGTTTGATCTTGCACCTCACCAAAGGCCATATTACCTCTATTTCCATTCACTTTACCATCCGTCGGAACAATGTGGAAGATATCGGTTCCGGGCGTACCTTTACTATCTGAACCGCCAAACCACGATTTAGGAATCGAGTGTTCACGGTTATAGCAATCACATTCTTTATTATATGAACCGCACTGTGTACCACCTGATTTTTTAGGGCCGTACGGGAAAGGACAATTACTGTACATGTCCCAAATCATACCTGCTTTTTCTGTGGAATCGGCAGGATAAACATCGGTCGTTTTGTAAGCGGTCCAAAGGTCGCCATAACCCAACGAGGAAAAGCCCACTTTAGCAGTAATATGCACTGCTTCCCATAAACCTCCGGCAGAATTACCGTCTACATTGGTATAATAATTAGGAATCTGATCAGGCGGTGTTACATTCCCTGCCCAGGTCATTTGCGCCACCAATACCAGCGCCCAAAAAGTGTAAATGTGTTTTTTCATAATACTATTTGTTTTTTAGATTAACTCATGTAAAATCTCGCTAACCGTCGGGTGCGGGAAAACCACTTGTTGGAATTCCGGTACGGTATAACCGTTTCGTACAGCGAACGAAGCGGAAGCGATGAATTCAGAACAAGGATTTCCGATACAATGCACGCCTAAAATAGACTTATTCTTCGCGTCCAAAATCACTTTGCACAGACCTGTCTCACCTTCGTTCTCCGCCATAAAGCGACCGCTGAAGGTCATCGGTAAGGTCCGCACTTCGGGGGTGATGTTTAGTTCGGCGGCTTGCTGCTCTGTGATTCCAACAGATGCTATCTCCGGGTTGGTATAAACGACAGACGGGATGGCATTGTAGGCGATGCGCTGAAGTGGTATTTGTTTGAGCAAACGTCCCACACATACTTCCGCTTGACGAGCCGCTACGTGTGCTAACATGATTTTTCCGGTCACATCACCAGCCGCAAACACATTCGGAAGGTTCGTTTTCATAAACTCATCTACCACTATTCCTCCGCGGTTCAGTTCAAGGTCGTTAAGGGCTTCGAGGCCTTGGAGGTTAGCACGACGACCGACAGAAACAAGCACTTTTTCTGCTTCGTATACTTCGCCGTTCGCAGTTACTTTTCCTCCGTCAAGCGATTCCACTTTCGTGTTTGTTAATATATTGATTCCGGCCTTGCGGTATTTCTCCAATAGCACGGAGACGATGTCTTGGTCGAGGTTCGGCAAGATAGTCGGCATCGCTTCGATGACCGTCACGGGCACGCCGAGTTCGTGGTATAGCGTAGCAAACTCCATACCTATCACACCACCGCCAACGATGATGATGGATTTCGGTAGTTCGGTGGCTGCTAACGCATCCGTACTATCCCATACCGCAGGATTATCCTTAATGCCAGGAATAGGTGGTACGAAGTTCGTTGAACCTGTACAAACAAGCAGGTTCTCCGCCTCGTACGTTTGCTCGCCACATTGAATAGTAACGAGTTCATCGGTACGGCTTACCACCGAAGCAGCACCGCTAACCAACGTACAATGTTCGTTATTCAGGCGTTGTTTGATGCCGGCTACGAGTTTACGAACGACGATAGTCTTGCGCTTTTGCATCGCAGCAAAATCGAAGGTCACGTTTTCTGCAGTCACGCCGTATTTCTGCGCATGCGTAGCATTGTAGTACTGTTTCGCACCGTACAGCAAGGACTTGGTCGGTATACAACCGACATTCAGACAGGTACCGCCTACAGCATTTTGCTCAAAGAGCACAACGTCTTTGCCCGCTTTGGAAGCCTTCTCTGCAGCAGTATATCCCGCAGGACCGCCTCCTATAATCGCTAAAAAGTATTTCATAGTTTATTTTTTATTCGTATCTCCGGTGTCGATTGTAGCACAATACTATTTGCCGGAACATCTTGGGTTAACCAGACGTTACCGCCAATGATAGTGTCATGACCGATACGTACGCGACCTAAGATAGACGTGTTCGAATAAACGGTCACATGATCCTCTAAAATGGGGTGACGAGGCAAATCAATCGGCCTACCCTCTTCGTCATACTCAAAATTCTTCGCACCTAACGTCACGCCTTGGTACAGCACCACGTGCGAACCGATGACAGTTGTTTCACCAATTACCACACCCGTACCATGGTCTATGCAAAAATGATCGCCGATAGTGGCAGCAGGGTGAATGTCTATACCTGTGCGCGCGTGCGCTAACTCCGTCAACATACGGGGCACATAAGCCACGCCTAATTGGTACAACACATGGGCAGTACGGAAATGGAGCATCGCTTGCGTGAGTGGATAACTGAGGATCACTTCTCCCCGATCGGTCACAGCCGGGTCATTATGTAGCACCGCATCGACATCGGTATGTATCAGCCGACTTATCTCCGGCACAGCTGTCCAGAACGCATCTGGTAACGGTAACGCCTGCGGTGCTTCTACCGGAGGGAAATACTCCGGAAACACCACACCGCGCATATGTGCCATCAGTTGTTTCAGTTGTTCGATTGTCGGAATCATATCTAGTCCTTTTGCGCAGCAGTTCTCAAATAAATGCGTACCGCCTCTGCCACCATCTCTCCGCAGGGACGTTTCTCATAGTACTCCGGTGTGCGTTCGGCAGGGCGAGGATCCAAGTCCAATTTGGTGGGACATTGTCCTTTAGGCGCCAAACCTAACAGTTCCGCACAGATCAGACTGCCGTAGGTGTCTTTGAACTCACCGGCTAACTGTTGCACGAAGGCGTAATTAGCCATTTTGCCTTCGTTATCATGCGGCGTGGCAGAACCGTTATGTAAGCCAGCCAGCATGAACATACCACTGGCGGCACCACAAACCATCCTCATTCGTCCCATACCGCCGCCGAAAGAAGCAGCCAGACGCAAAGCCAATGCTTCGTCCTCTATTCCATACAAATCTGCACACGCAGCAAACACCGCTTGCGAGCAGTTATACCCTTGCTTGAATAACTCTTGTGCGCGTCGCGCGCGCAGTTCAATTAGTTCTTCCGTCATAAAACAGCCACAAAGGTACTGCTTTTTTTTGAAATATGCAAATAAAAAGGCACTTAAATGTGATTTTTCTGCGTTTTGGGTGGAATGCGGCAATTGTTTGTAAAAATGGGCAAAATTGGAAGAAAAAGTATATAATACTACGTATTATATAGTACAAAGCACAAAAATGCCAAAAAATGGAGTTTATCCTATGGGTATCCTATGGTTATCCTATGGGTATCCTATGGTATAGTCTCGTTATAGGTAGGTTACAGTCTCGTTATTATTACGTAAATGGTTCGTTAAGGGTCGGTAAAAGAAACAGAGGAGCACCGAAGCGCTCCTCTGCTGAGTTCAATTTTGGGTATTTGATTAACGAACTTGTGCACCAAGAACGTTGAACAGTTTGCCGTCACGAACTACGTAAACTGCGCCGTCAACCATTACCTTTTGAACCTTCTCCGTCAGAACGATGTTCTCAATGCCTTGAGCGCCAGTCTCAATAGAGAAATCAGGAATGAATTTCTGTGCAGGAACATTGTTGAATGCGAAGGTGATGGTTTGAATAGCAACTTGCGGCAGCTCGATAATAATTTCAGATGTTTCTGCTTTACCACCAAGTTCGGTAGCAGGAACTTCCAATTCCTCATCGTTAATTTTTACAATCATCGTAGAAAGATTGCCACCATTAGTCTCAGACGAGCAGATACGGAATTTGAGAACTGCGTCTTCCGGAAGAACTTGGTTAGCGAACTCAGCCGGAGCGGTAAAGGTAACATAGTTGGAGGAGTCAGGTTTGTTTGCGCTAAAGAACAAACCAACGGTGTTTTTGTCTTCACCGTTCAATTTCTTACCACGAACAGTAACACCATAAGATTTTACATCCGCATAGTCATTGTCAAACTGGTTGCCCTCAACAGCATCATCTTTACCTTCATTGTAACCGGTGAACCACTGGCTTGCATAAGGCCATGCATCATAAGAAGACAAATGAACTTGAACGATGTAGGTGCTTTCACGACGGGTTTGGAGGGTCTCTTGGAACAGAACCTCTGCGTTAGCAGCAAACGCAAACATTACGACTGCGAACAAAGCGAAAAATTTCTTCATGTTAAATAAAATTTTAAATGATTAAATAAAAATGTTAATTGGGTTTTGTGTATAGATTATACAATTTTTCACGATTACGGCACAAAGGTACAACTTTTTTTTGATATGACCAAATTTATTTGCTTTTTTTTGCAAAAAAGTCAAAACTCTTGCATATGTCATTTTTTTTTCGTACCTTTGTGCCCAAATTCGCGAATTATGTCAAAACTACTGATTATAGACGACGAACGAGGAATTCGTAATACCCTGCGCGAGATTCTTGCGGACGAGGGACACGAAGTAGAAGTCGCCGAAAACGGCAAACAAGGCTTAGAGATGGCGCGTGCGAAAGCGTACGACCTTATTTTTAGCGATATTAAGATGCCGGAAATGGACGGTTTGGAACTGCTTGCAGCGCTCAAACAAGGCGAAGAACCATCCGACACCCCTATCGTCATGATTTCCGGGCATGGAGATGTAGAGACAGCTGTGCAGGCGTTGAAGATGGGTGCTTACGATTTTTTGCTTAAACCGCTGGACCTGAACCGAATCTTGATTACGACGAAGAACGCGTTAGAGAGCAAGAGTCTCAAACAAGAGACCAAACAGCTTCGTCGAAAGGTTGCTGCGAAGGGTCCGCAGATGATCGGAGAATCTGCAGCCATCACGCGCGTACGCGAAATAATTAATAAGGTAGCCCCGACAGAGGCGCGTGTGTTGATTACAGGTCCTAACGGAACAGGTAAGGAGGTGGTAGCGCATCTTATCCACGAAGGCTCCGCGCGCGCTAATGGTCCGATGGTGGAAGTCAACTGTGCGGCTATCCCAAGCGAGTTGATCGAGAGTGAGTTGTTCGGGCATATGAAGGGTTCGTTCACAGGCGCTGTGAAGGACCGCGCCGGTAAGTTCGAGCAAGCGGATGGCGGTACGTTGTTTTTGGACGAGATAGGCGATATGAGTTTGGCGGCGCAGACGAAGGTACTGCGGGCTTTGCAGGAGAGCGAGATCACAAGGGTCGGTTCGGATAAGGCGATTAAGGTGAATGTGCGGGTGCTGGCGGCAACGAACAAGGATTTGGCGGAAGAGATAGCAGCAGGACGGTTTCGGGAAGATTTGTTCCATCGGTTGAATGTCATTCCTATTCATGTGCCTTCGCTCAACGAGCGACTCGAAGATGTTCCGCTGCTGGTAGAATATTTTGCGGAGCAGATTTGTGCAGAGCAAGGAATTGCGGTGAAGACATTTGAGGCAGAGGCGATTAAGGCGCTGCAGGGCAAAAATTGGACGGGTAATATACGACAGTTGAGGAATGTGGTGGAGCGATTGATTATTTTGGCAGGGGGGAAGATTACCAAAGAGGATGTTGAAGCGTACGCTTAATTGACGATTGTGATTTTACAATCATTAAACATATTAAATTATCGCAATATACGCGAGGCGAGTTTGGAGTTTAGTCCGAAGCTCAATTGCTTTGTGGGGTTGAACGGACAGGGAAAGACGAATGTGCTGGACGCGATATACTTGCTGAGTTTTGCGAAGTCGTCCTTTACGGCGCAAGACAGTCTCAACATAACGCACGGAGAAGACCTCGCTATGGTTCAAGGAAACTATGGTGAATTCACTATTTCGTGTGGGATAAAGCGGGGACAGAAGAAGCAGTTTAGGCGGGATAAGAAAGATTATAAGCGATTGATTGACCATATTGGGTTGATTCCGCTGGTGATGATTAGTCCGAGTGACCAACAATTGATTGATGAAGGAAGCGATGAGCGGAGACGGTTTATGGACGTTGTTATCAGTCAGTTGGACCGTAAGTATCTGGATTATTTGACGCAATATAACGCGCTACTGAAACAACGAAATGCGTTGTTGAAGCAATATGCGGAAGGTCCTTGTCCGGATGATTTGCTGGAAGTGCTTGAGTGGCAAATGACGCCTTTGGCGGAGTATATTTTTAAGGCGAGGACAGAGTTCTTTGGGGCTTTTGAGCCGTATTTTGAGCGAACTTACGAAGCTATTTCCGGCCGCAAGAATGCGCCCGAAGAGAACACTGAGATGCCGGTACTTAGGTATGTGAGTCAGTTGCAAGATCGGGATTTGCGGGAAGCATATGTGAAGACGCGGCAACGGGATTTGATTTTGGGATGGACAAGTCAGGGCGTGCATAAGGATGATTTGGAGATGAAATTGGGAGAGTATGCCTTGAAACAAGTAGGTTCGCAAGGTCAGCAACGCACTTTTGTGCTGGCGATGAAGTTGGCACAAGCTTTGTACTTAGGATCGGTGACGGGTGAGGGGTTACGGGTTACGGGACAAAAGCCTATTCTGTTGCTGGATGATATTTTTGATCGGTTGGATAGTGAGCGGGTGGAACGGATCGTAGAGATGGTACAATCGGATGAGTTCGGGCAGATTTTTATTACCGATACCGATAGGCAACATTTGACGGAGATCTTGCGGCCAAATGAAAATGCGAAGATTTTCCATGTAGAAGAGGGAAGAATTAACTAGACGACTAGACTACTAGATGCATAGACGACTAGTAATATTATTCTTAGTGTTTACTGCGCTTGTGCTGCATGCGGAGGTTAGTTTTCGCGGTGCTTGGATTGCGACGGTGGCTAATATCGATTGGCCTTCGGAAGAGGCAGTAGGGAACACGAAGAAACAGCAAGAGGAGATGATTTTCTTGCTGGATTCGTTAGAAAGGTTGGGGATTAATGCGATTATTTTTCAAGTTCGCCCTACCGCCGACGCGCTTTATTATAGCGAGTTAGAACCGACAAGCCATTGGTTGGTGGGGACACAAGGAGGTTCGCTTACATGGGATCCGTTGGAATGGACGATTGAGCAAGCGCATAAACGGGGGATGGAGGTCCATGTGTGGCTAAATCCTTATCGGGTTAATTTGGCAAAGACAGACACGTCGATGCTTTGTGCGAACCATCTGTTACGACGACACCCCGAGTGGTTTTGGGAGTATAATAAACAGTGGTATTTTGACCCTGGATTAGATGTGACGCGCGAATGGATTTGTACTATAGTACAAGACATCGTGGATAGGTACGACGTGCAAGCTATTCATATGGATGACTATTTTTATCCTTATCCAGTCGGACGTAAGAGTTTGCCGGACGAAGGCACTTTTGAGCGTTTCCCGCGCGGGTTTGAAGACATCCGTGAATGGCGGAGGAATAACGTCAACATGGCGATACAGGAGATAAGCGAAGTTATTCATGAGTGCAAGCCGTGGGTGGAGTTCGGTATCTCGCCTTTCGGCGTGTGGCGGAATGCGAGTGTCGATTCGACAGGTAGCGCAACGCGGGCAGGACTGACCAATTACGATGATTTATATGCGGATATACGGCTTTGGATTAAGAACGGCTGGATAGATTATGTATTGCCGCAGTTGTATTGGGAGATTGGAAAGACGGTGGCGGATTACAAGGTGCTGGCACACTGGTGGGCCAATGAGGTACGGGGTACGAATTGCAAGTTGTATGTTGGGATGGCGCCGTATAAATTAGAGAACGCAAGCAAGAAATCGCCGTGGGGGCACGGGAATGAGATTAGTCGTCAGATGGAGTTGAACCGGACGATTGAAGAAATTAGTGGTGAGTGCTTTTATTCGACACAGCCTTTATTGCGAAATCCGCGAGGAGTTTGCGATTCTATATGCAATTTTTATAAAAAATAGCATTAACTCTTGCATATATGAAATATTTTTTGTAATTTTGCAGCGCAAAATATGTGAAACACAAAAAAACAACTATAACAAACAATATTTCTAACAAACATGATTTACTCGAAAGAAGTACAAGAAATGTGCGTTGTAGCGAAGGGTCCGAAGCATGGACCGGCACCGATTCCTGAAGAGGGCAAATGGGTGAAGGCTACTGAGATCAAGGACATCTCGGGTATGACGCACGGTATCGGCTGGTGTGCACCGCAACAGGGCACATGCAAGCTGAGTCTGAATGTAAAGAACGGTGTGATCGAAGAGGCTCTGGTTGAGACCATCGGTTGCTCGGGTATGACGCACTCGGCTGCTATGGCAGCAGAGATTCTGCCGGGCAAGACCATCCTCGAGGCGCTGAACACCGACCTCGTTTGCGACGCCATCAACACGGCTATGCGCGAGTTGTTCCTGCAGATCGTTTACGGTCGTACGCAGAGTGCGTTCTCGGAGGGCGGTCTGACCATCGGTGCAGGTCTGGAAGACCTCGGTAAGGGTCTGGTTAGCCAGTGCGGTACACTCTACTCGACCAAGGCTAAGGGCGTTCGTTACCTGCAGTTAACCGAGGGTTACATCACCAAGGAGTTCCTGGATGAGGACAACGAGGTTTGCGGTTACGAGTACGTACACATGGGCAAGTTCATGGACGCTGTGAAGAAAGGCGTACCGGCAGACGAGGCTCTGAAGAGCGTTACTGGCACTTACGGCCGCACGACCAAGGAGCAAGGTGCAGTTAAATCAATTGATCCACGTAAAAACTAAGGAGGAAACGTTATGATTCGTGAAGTAAAATTTGAGTCGCAAGACCGCCGCGAGAAACAGATTCTCGCCG
>Ga0310690_10006717_pt1 | contig 15035 bp, 10 predicted proteins | sample AusTroGonzalo_MG_2_FD_207661 | JGI IMG/M metagenome (GOLD analysis project Ga0310690, IMG submission 207661) | Bovine rumen microbial communities from tropical cattle in Woodstock, Queensland, Australia - Gonzalo_04 (v2) (version 2) | ecosystem: Host-associated > Mammals > Digestive system >...
AAATGGAATATGACGTTTTAATAAAATCTTTTGCTTAAACAAAGGTCGCAATTGATCTACAGTATAGCGGTATAAATCTTTATCCTGAGTATGATAAACTTTATTGATCAACATTTTAGCAGCAACAGCCATTCGTTTTTGAGCCCAAATCAAATCAGGTTTATTTTGAAAACTTTCATACACGAAACGAATACCTGTGATATAGCTATCCACCTTTTTTATGCTAAATGAACTGCGCGTAATTGAAGTATTATCGCTGCGATAAATATAACATGGGATATCGGTGGTAGCAAATGATTTAATTTGTCCTACCAGGGTGGTCAAAAAGGGCCAATCTTCAAAATAAATCCCTTCTATAAAAGGATGATTTTTAATCATATCGGTACGATAAAGCTTATTCCAAGCAGATGAAGAAATGTGACGATTTTTAACAAAATCGGGCATTACTTTTGTGTGTACTTGCCAATGTAATGCAGGTGTTTCAGTGGTGGGCTGATTTAATTTGCGTTCGCTCATCACCACTGGGCATTGTGTGTTTTGGGCAATTTGTAGAAGAGTTTGTAGTGCGTAAATAGGAATTTGATCGTCTGAATCCACAAAGCAGGTATACTCTCCTGTTGCCATCTTTATACCACTATTTCGTGCTCCAGAAAGTCCACGATTTTCTTGAGTGATGATTTTTATACGATTATCTTTTTGAGCATAGTCTGCCAAAATTTTTGCTGACCTATCAGTAGCCCCATCATCAACGCAAATAATTTCTATATCTGTTAGTGTTTGTGCGATAATAGAATCTAAGCAGGCGGCTAAGTATTTTTCTACATTATAGACAGGGACAATCACAGAAATTTTAGTCATCTAATTCCTCTTTCATAATTTTCCAATTGTGTATCGGCGGCTACTTTATCAATGACAGCAAAAATATATCTTTCCAAAGTTTTTTGTGAACGATAATCAGCTGGCAAAACAATATGAACACGCTTATCTGTTATTAAATCCAAAGTATCTTTTGGTGGTTTGTTGTTTTTAGGATTATAAACGGCAACTGCGTGGCCTCCATTCTGGTGAACCATTTTCATACAGGGAATATCAGTTTGTCCATCACCAATATAAATCATGTTTTGAAAAGGAATAGGGCGGTTTTGTTGAGGAATATACTGATTGACATGGGCATTATCAGTAATATCTTCACAACCTTTATTGATACGGAATAAAAATTGTGTTTTACTGGTGTAATTTAATACGACTGCCGGCCAAATGGCAATGCCTCGTTTGCTGTACATAAAAGAAGAAGCAAAAATCTTTTTAAAATTCTTGGCAATCGGAGTTCCCTCAATCATTTCTTTTAAGCCTGATGAGATGATATAATGGTTTAATCGAATACCTTTTTTCTGAGCGTAATCGCAAGTGCGCTTAAACCAAGTTTCAACTCCTGCGTAAAGTGGAATACTTTTACCAAATTGTCGGAAAGATGCTTTGGTTGGAGCAATGTTCTTTTTTTGGCATTCAGCTAACATCAATTGCATATAACTAGCAATGTCATCAGCTTGTTGATTTTTAGCCAAAAGATGAGATTTATGCCAAAATTCTTTTGGATCCTCCCCTAGTGCACGCATAAAATCGTATTCTTGCATACATCCTGGTGATAAAGTTCCATCAAAATCATAGCAAATTGCCATTTGTGGCATTTTATAACTCATTTTTATGCTCCTTCAAAAAGGACAAAACAGGTTCATCGGCAGCAGGCATTTCAAATCCGTCAATTTCTTCTAACTTTACAAAGCGATATTCTTCATGATCGCAGATATGGATTGTTCCTGTTCCATCCCAAGAGGCTCTATATACGTACATGGTCAAAATGAAGTTTGGGTACTCATGCGTGATTTGGGTTAAAAATTTACCAACTTGAATATTGATATCGAATTCTTCACGAATTTCACGTGCTAAGGTTTGTTCATGGGTTTCACCTGTCTCTATTTTACCGCCAGGAAACTCCCAAAGCCCACCTAAAGATTTATCACGACGTCTTTGTGCAATTAAAATTTTTCCTTGATAGTCAATAACACCAGCACAAACTGTTACATGTTTTTTATCCATTTTTACCTCACTTTTCAATTCAAAAGAACTATATCATAAAACATATAAAAAGGCAAATATGGAGGTATGTTCATTTTTTTCTTGCTTTTTTGTTAAATATGTGTATAATAGGGCGCATGACCTTTGGGGGTATAGCTCAGTTGGTAGAGCGTTGCAATGGCATTGCAAAGGTCAGGAGTTCGACCCTCCTTACCTCCACCAATTTTAAAAGCCACCGTTCTGGTGGCTTTATTTTTATTACCCTCGAAAGCATGGGTTTTATTGACACTTTTATTTTATCCCCCCTTTTTATCAAGGGGGTATTTTATGAAAAAGTATATATTTACGGTTTTTATATTGTTTTTTTGTCTGGGGGTTGGATATTTATTTTGGGCAAAATCGGCTCATCATTCAGCCTTTATTCAACCTGATAAAAAACCGTTGCCGACTCAAATTTTAGGTGAACAAAATTTTACTTATACCAAAAGTTTTATAGGATCTGTTCAAGCGATTCAATCGGTGGATGTTGTGCCATATTTATCAGGGTATCTAAAAGAAGTTTTTGTGAATGCAGGACAGGAAGTACAAAAAGGCGAAATTTTATTTACTTTGGATCAACGGATTCCTTTGGCAGAACTCAATCAAGCACAAGAGGCGGCTAATCAGGCCGAAGCTACACGCGCCAATGCATTGACTTTTTATGAACGCATGGAGAAAACGGAAAGCAAGGCGATTTCTTCCACGGAATTAGAGCAAGCTAAAACAGAATTTCAAGCTGCTGATGCGGCCTATCAAAAGGCTTTAGCAAATCAAAATCAGGCCCAAACCATGTATGATTATACCACAATTATAGCCCCGATTGATGGCTGGGTGGGGAATGTAACGGCGACAATTGGGGAATATCTTTCTCCTATGGGAAAAACTCTGGCCACCATCATCGCTTTTTCGCCTATTCGGTTGGCTTTTTCAGTACCAATGGCTACTTACCAGCAAAATTTTGATTTGAATAAGGCAACTCTTCGAGTCTTATTAGCTGGTGGAAAAAACATTCAATTTCAAAATTTTAAAGTGATTCAAGATAATCGTGTGGATAAAACAACAGATTCAGTTTTGTTTTTTGTGGATGTTCCCAATAAAAATAAAATGTTGGTGCCTGATGCTTATATTGAGGTAGAATTTTTATTTGCTGAAAAGGGTATTTTGGTGGATAAAAATTGGGTCTCTTTAACGCCCGATGGGGCGATGGCCTATGTGTTAGCAGATGGAATCATTCAAAAGCGTTCTGTTCAAATAGGAGCCCCTATAGACAATCAGTATTGGATTCAATCAGGACTTTCAGCAGGTGATGAAATTATAACAGTCCCTGTAATGTCTGATCAGGTGGGTCAGTCAGCGCAAGGAGTTCATTCATGAACTTTTCATCTTTTTTTATCGATCGTCCGCGTTTTGCTGGTGTTATTGCTTTGATAATGGTATTGGCAGGAACGATTGCGGCCTTTGTTTTGCCGATTTCGCATTATCCTGAAATTACACCCCCACAGATTGTTGTTTCAGCCGATTACCCAGGTGCCAATGCCTCTGTTTTGGCAGACACGGTGGCGACCCCTATTGAAAACCAAATCAATGGGGTGGATGGCATGCTATATATGTCCTCTACTTCCACAGATACAGGGCAATATACGTTGACGATTACTTTTGATGTTGGGGTGGATCCAGATATTGCTCAGGTTAAAGTGGAAAATCGTTTGGATAAAGCTAAACCTTTTTTGCCGTCAGTTGTAGTGCAAGAAGGATTAGATGTACACCAGCAATCTGCGAATGTGTTGGCTTTTATTACTTTAACCTCTCCTAAAGGAACACATACCCCCTTGTTTTTAAGTAATTTTGCTTTTACGCATATTCAAAATCCATTTAAACGGATTAAAGGTATGGGGGATGTAAACATCTATGGTCCGCAAAATTCAGTACGCATTTGGATGGATATCCAAAAAATGAATGGTTTAGGAATTAATTCCAATGAAATCATTCAAGCGATTGAATCACAAAATCAGGTGGCAGGTGTAGGTTCCTTGTCTTCAGCACCAGCCCCCGAAGGCACAAATCAGGTTTTATCTTTGACGGCCAAAGGATTACTTTCTACGGTGGAAGATTTTGAACAAATTATTGTTCGGGCAAATTTAAATGGGGGAGTCATTCGTTTAAAAGACATTGCTCGTATCGAAATGGGAGCAGATAATTATCAAATTAACGCTAGTTTGAACAATCAACCTTCGGTGGTGATGAGCCTATCACAATTACCTAATTCCAATTCTTTGGAAATTATGAAAGCGTTAAAAAAAGAGATTGCAACGTTGGAAAAAACTTTTCCGCCGGATATGGAATTTGAAATTGTTTATGATTCTACGACCTACGTGAAAGCTAGTATTCAGGCGATTTTAATGACCCTACTTTTGACCTTTTTGTTAGTAATGGTGGTAATTTATGTGTTTTTACAAGATATAAAAGCTACTTTGATTCCCATGATTACGATTCCTGTATCTTTAATTGCGACTTTTATAGTGATTTATGTACTGGGTTTTGACATTAATATTTTGACCTTATTTGCCATGATTTTGGCAATTGGTTTAGTGGTGGACGATGCGATTGTAGTAGTGGAACGTGTTCAGTACCTGATTCAGTTTCAAAATATGTCGGCTGCTCAAGCATCCCACCAGGCCATGAAGGATATTTCTTCTTCCGTGATTGCAACAACATTAGTTTTGTTGGCAATTTTTATCCCGGTAGGATTGATGGCAGGAATGACTGGTAAAATTTATCAACAATTTGCCATTACCCTATCAACGGCTGTTTCCTTTTCATCCATCAATGCACTCACATTAAGTCCGGCACTTTGTGCTATCTTTTTTAACCATCAATCCAAACAAAAATCACATTGGATGAAGGGATTTAATCGTCTTTTGGACAAGGGTGAAAGTTTTTACATTAAAGGGGTACATTTTTTATGTGAACATATGAAAACAACCATGGTAGTAACGATTGCAATGATCGGATTGTTGGCTTTTTTATTTATTCGAATTTCATCTGAATTTATTCCACAAGAAGATCAGGGTATTATTTTGGCCAGTATTCAGCTGCCTGCAACATCTAGTATCAATCAAACGCAAAATTTACTGTGCGATATGTCCAGCCAAGCACGTCAAATTCCGGGTATTCAATCCTTTATTGGTATTTCTGGCAACAGCATGTTAGCAGCTAGTGGTGAAAATATTGGTATGGCAGCCATTGTCTTGACTCCATGGGATAAACGTACAAAATCAAATCTTTCTATGGATTCGATTTTGAAAAAACTGACACAGCAATTTTCCAATCGCCCTGAGGCTCAGGTCAATTTTTTTGCGATGCCAACGATTCCTGGGGTAGGTAATGCAGATGGTTTAAGTTTTCAATTAAATGCTCTTAATCAAAACACAACTGCTGATGAACTAGATAAGACACTTAATAGGATGTTAGCGTTTATCAATGAAAATCCACTCTTTTCTTTTGGATTTTCATCTTTTACTTCTGATACACCGCATGTTTATCTGGATATTAATCGAACGAAGTTAGCGGCTCATCAGGTGGCTTTAGCAGATCTTTTTGCTGTCTTACAAAACAATTTAGGATCACGTTATGTCAACAATATTACTTTGGACGGACAAATCAATAAAGTGATTGTTCAGGCGGATTTTTCAGCCCGTCAAGATATTCCAGATATTTCAAAACTTTATGTTCCGAATGCGTCCGGAAAATTGATTCAAATACAAAATTTTTTAACCGAAAAAATTGTTTTAATGCCCAAAATTATTTACCGGTTTAATCAATATTTAAGTGCAGATATTAACGCCCAAACAGCGCCTCATATCAGCTCTGGAACAGCCATAAAAACTTTACAACAATTTGAATCTACCCTGGGTAAAAATTTTAACATTGCTTGGACAGGGTTGACTTTACAAGAAGTCAAGACAGCGGGATTAGCATTGATTTTAATCACGTTAGCACTTATCTTTTGCTATTTATTTTTGGTGGCTTTATACGAAAGTTGGTGGATTGCGTTTGCGGTTCTTTTAACCAATATTTTTGCTGTCTTGGGAGCTTTGTTGGGATTGGAAATTTTTGGTCTTTCATTCAGTATCTATGCTCAACTTGGAGTAGTTATGTTGATTGGACTGGCCAGTAAAAATGCTATTTTAATTGTACAATTTACAACCGAATATCAACGTTCTGGTATGGATGTAATTTCTGCGGCGGTAAAAGGTGCAGGTGAACGTTTTCGGGCGGTTTTGATGACGGCCCTTACATTTATTTTAGGAACTTTTCCGATGGTGATTGCTACAGGTGCAGGGGCAGCCAGTCAACGTTCAATCGGTACAAGTGTCTTTTGTGGAATGATTTTGGCAACATTGGTGGGGATTTTATTTGTGCCGGCCTATTTTGCATTTTTTGATAAAATTTCATTAAAATTTGCTCCTAAAAAAGTTATTTCTGTCTTGATATTAAGTTTGTTTTTAAATGCTTGTATGGTGGGACCGGATTATGAGCAACCCCAATTTTTTACTCAGTCAGAAATTGAAAAAGCATTAGACGCAAAAACCGAGAAGACAACACTTTTTAAGCCCAAAGATTTGCACGATCAAACGCTGAATAATTTGATTGAAAAAGCCTACGAAAATAGTCCTACTTTAAAAATAGCATTGACTCGGCTTCGCAGGGCACGATCTAGTTTAAATATTTCAAAAGCTGGTTTGTTGCCTACTTTGGATACAAGTAGCCAGTATAATGGTGTTAAAAATAGTCAAAACATGGGTCAAATTTTACAAGATGATTATTATCAGGTTGGACTAGACGTAGCTTGGGAATTAGATTTATTTGGGGGACAGCGCCGGCGTATAGAATCCGAAAAAGCCAATATAAAATCAGCCCTTTATTCTGTCCAAAATACCATGGTATCACTAACAGCAGAGGTGGCGCGTCTTTACATTCAAGTGTGCACTTTGCAAGAATTGGTGAGTCAGACCAAAGAAAATATTCGTCTACAAACCGAAATGACAGATTTAGTACGGGATAAGAAAAAAACAGGACTTACTAGTGAGTTAGCTCTGGAACAAGCACTTTATTTACTAAAAAACACTACAGCAACTTTGGCTGATTTAAAATATCAACAAACAGCTGCACAGAATGCATTGGCACTCGCTTTGGGGGAATTGCCAGGGACTTTGGATGAACTGTTAAAAAATGGAAAAAAATTTCTAATGAAACGTTCCTTTGACTTTGATTTAGAAAAAATTACCAAGATTTCAACAGATGTTTTACATCATCGCCCAGATGTCAAAGCAGCCGAAGAAAACTTGATTGCCCAAAACGCCCAAGTAGGCGCTGCAGTTGCTAATTTATTTCCCAAAATCAGCTTGTCTGCACTGTTTGGTTTTGAATCTTTAAAATGGGGAAAATTATGGCATAGTAGTAGTTACGCTTATACGATTACCCCTAGTATTACGACACCGATTTTTCACTTTGGGGCTCTATGGGAAAATGTGGAAGTTCAAAAAGCCATCAAAGAAGAGCAATTACTAAACTATCAACAAGCTTTACTACAAGCGGCAAATGAAATTAAAAATGCCATGGTGGCTTTATTTCAAGAACGTGTGCGCTACCAAAATTTGCGTGAGACCTATCAACATGCAGATAAAGTAGCACAATTGATGGAAAGTAAATATAAAAATGGTTTGATTGATTATACAGATGTATTACAGGCCGAACAAAATCGGTTGCAGGCTCAAATTCAAATGATTAAATCATTGGGAGCACTTTACACGGATTTAATCCATTTTTATAAGGCTCTAGGTGGATTTTGAATAGAAAGATTATTCTTGCTTTTTTTAAAAAAAATTGTTCTAATGGGAACATGATTAGAAGAATTATAGGTTTGGTTATTTTGATTGTGGCACTTTTTTCGGTGAGTGTTTTTGCCGGTGATGGCATCGTGGGTGCTGTTCAAGGGGCGATTAATTATCTGAATAAACCGTCTGATAAGTTGACACAAGATGAAAATGCATTTTTGCAAGAAATGGCACAGATTAAATCAAAGCTATTAAATTTGGATGAATTGAAAAACAAAAAAGATCGATTAGATTACGAAAAAGTAAAATTAGAAGGATGGATTGCTCAATTAGAAAGAAAAATAGCTAATTCCAAAACGCAAGATATAGAAACACTTGAAAAAGAGCTAACCCAAGAGCAAGGGAAATTATCAATCATTGCACAAGTTGAATCGGTTTACAGCCAACTTATGCCTATATTGCAAAGTACGTATACAATATGTGTTCAATTGGAGGGCTTGTCTAAAAATTTAACAAAAGAAAACATAAAGTCAATCAGGATTTTGAGAGAAAATTATGAGGCTGGCAACTATCCTCAACAGCTTTTGAAAATTTTAGGTTTAGATCAGGTTATATCTATTAAAACGGGTCGAAAGGTTCAAACAGCTTGGGAAGGTAATTTTATCCAAAGAATTTTTGTTAAGGCAGCCTATGCGGAAACAGATCCAACGGGGGGTGCTGGAGTAATTGTGGATATTGCTTGTCCGCCAGTAGGGGCTTATGATGCGGCTGTTGGATGGGCTGGCGCAGGGCTGGATATCGCAACATGGGCGGTCACTTTGGGTTGCTATGATGGAAATTGTTGTAGTGAGGTAGCTAGTTGGATTCAAGTGGATTCCAATGTTAATAGGGTTGTTAATGCGTGTGGTCTTAGCGACGCAAATCATGTGGTTGAAAAAACCATTGAGGCAGGCTTGAATAAGCTGTTTTCCTGTGGGTGTTCAGAATCAGAAGGTAAAAGAATGATATGTGGCAAGTGCTGTGAGATAGAAGACAAGGAATGTATTTGTGAAGCATGTGATAGTGGAGAATGGAACGGAAAGGATTGTGATTGTAAGAAGGGTTACGAAAAAGTTGGGGATGATTGTTGTGTATCTACAGACGAGCACTGCAAATGCAACGCAAAAGGAAAAGTATGGAATTGGGAAAGAAAAGTTTGTTGTGATAAGGGCGATGAATTGTGTTTGTGTTATGGAGAAGTGGATGAGAAATTAGGATGCTGTGAAGGGGGGCACTGGGATAATGGCCTCTGTTGCAAAAAATATACATATAATTCCAATGGACATTGTTGTCCAAGTGGAGATGATTGGACTGCAGGGGGATCGGTGTCATTTGTTTGGGATGGAAAAGAATGTGCCTGCCCGCAGGGAACGAAAAAAATCCGTACAGTATGCTGTAAGGAAGGAGATGAAAAATGTGAATGTGAGGCTAATCTTGATGTGTGGGATCACAGAAAAAATAAATGTTGTAAACGAGAAGATGAAAAGTGCCAATGCCTCCTATATGAGTTTGATTGGAATGACGAATTAAAATGTTGCAAAAAAGGCAAATGGAGTGATGGATTGTGTTGTCGTCTTGATGAATACAATTCTAATGGGCATTGCTGTCGTGAGGGAGAAGAATGGTCTGAACATTCATCAGGATTTTGGCCGTTTAATTCAACAGATGGAAAATGTTGTCCAACGGGAACTTTTTATGACGGAGAAGAATGCGTTTGTGCCAAAGGTGAAGAAAAAACTAATGGTCACTGCTGTCCAATCGGTCATATTTGGCTTGAGGATTAAACAAAATTAAAGATGTCTTATTGCAATTGGGATAAAGCTTCATGGGAATGTAAATGCTACCACGATACAGAGTGGGGTATCCCTCTTCATGATGATCAAAAACAGTTTGAATTTTTGATGATGGAGGTCATGCAATGTGGTCTCAGTTGGAATTTAATAATTCAAAAAAGGGAAATTTTTCGACGGTGTTTTGATAACTTTGATTACGATAAAATTGCCCATTATGGTCAAGAGGATATTGACCGTATCATGAATACTGCTGGTATGATTAAAAGTTCACGTAAAATTCAAGCAATCATATATAATGCTCAGTGCTTTCAAAAAATTCGTAAAGAATTCGGCAGTTTTGATTACTACCTTTGGACCTATTCGGAAGGTAAGACAATTTTATACGATAAACATAATCAAGGGTATATTCCTGTCAGTAATGCTTTGTCTGAAAGAATTTCAAAAGATTTGAAAAAAAGAGGATTGAAATTTTTGGGACCTGTTGTTATCTATTCTCACTTACAAGCTTGTGGGATTATTAATGATCATGATGTAAATTGCCCGAGATATGATTATATTATCAAAAACTTTCCCATAATACACAAAAAACGAAGTGGGGAAAAAGGTGTGCATTATTTTAGTTAAAAGAAAGGCTCTGCTATGACAATGTGGATTATTATTTTATGGACAGTGATGGCTTTGTTGGGATTAGCTCTGGCGTATATAGGTTTTCGTGTGCCAAAATTTTTTGCTCCTGAAATAGTGGCACATTGGTCCAAGATCCGATATTTTTTGGTTGGAGGTTGGTCTGTTATTGGTTTAATGGGATTGTTGACACTTTGCTTTGATTTTGTAAACGCAATTGTTTGCATGCTTTATTTTGCGATGATTTGGGTGGCAAGCGACATTGCCTTTTGGATATTGCAAAGGTTTTTTCATTTGACATTTTTGCATTACTGGGCGGGCTATATGGCCATTATTTTAACGGTCATTTCTTTAGCAGTAGGGTGGTATTTGAACCACCATGTATGGGCTACAAATTATACAGTAACAACCAATAAAAAAGTGCCTTCCATCAGATTGGTTATGTTTGCGGATGCACATATAGGGACGACTTTTGATGGAGTTGGTTTTCAAAAACATGCACAAGCGATGAAAGATCAAAAACCTGATTTAGTGGTTGTTGTGGGGGATTATGTGGATGATGGAACAACACGGGAAGAAATGATTCAAGCCACAAAAGCGTTGGGGCAAATGAAAACGAAGTATGGTATCTTTTTTGTTTTTGGCAATCATGATAAAGGTTATTATGGTTCTGCTCGTCGAGGTTTCAGCAGTGAAGATTTGGTGGCTGAACTGCAAAAAAATGATATCACTGTTTTACAAGATGAAGCAGTATTATTAGATAATTCTTTTTATGTAATCGGTCGTAAAGATGCTTCGGTGGAAAGGGAACAAAAAGGACACCGCAAATCTATGGCTCAATTAGTAGCCAATTTGGATCAGAATAAGTATATGATTACGCTGGATCATCAACCGGCAGATTACAAAAATCAGTCTGAATCTGGTGTGGATTTGGTGTTGTCTGGCCATACACATGGTGGTCAACTTTGGCCAATGAATCAAGTAGGAAAATGGATTGGCGCCAATGACATGGTTTATGGTCGCAAAAAGAAAAATAAAACAAATTTTATTGTAACTTCAGGTATTTCCAGTTGGGCGATTCAATTTAAAACAGGGACAAAATCCGAATTTGTGATAGTGGATATCCAACAAAAGCAATAAAGTTATCTTTTTGGCTTGAATTTATAGATAAAAAATGCTACCCAGTGGAGTATAAAGAAAGAGGTTTTAAAATGTACAAAAATAAGACATTTGTTGGATTGATTCCCGCTCGAGGAGGGTCTGTTGGTATTCCCAAAAAGAATATTTATCCTTTGGATGGGATGCCTTTAATTTGGTACACAGTAAATGCAGCCGATAAGTCCAAATATTTGGATGGTATTTATTGTACGACAGATGATGATGAAATTGCAGCGGTTGCCGGTGCAAATCCAAAATGTGGTATTATCAAACGTCCGCCCGAGTTAGCGACGAATACATCCAAAACCATTGATTGTATTATTCATGCTTTAAAAGAATTAAAAAGTTACGGTAAAGAGTTTGATTATTTTATTATTTTACAGCCAACATCTCCTCTCAGAACGACTAAGGAGATTGATGATTTTATTATGCATGTAGTTGATCATGATTTACCGGCGTGTGTCAGTATTTCTCCTTTACCCTATTTGCCGGTTTTGATGCGTCATATTAAAGAAAATGACGCAGGTGGAAATTCATTAGAAAACGTTATCGAAGGAACAGGAACAGTACGTCGTCAAGATGCGCGCCCCACATTTTATGTGGATGGTTCTTTGAATGCTTGGCGGACAAAAGATTTGTTAGCACCAGGAGGGGAAAAAATCAGCTTAAATGATGCCCCTTGTGGTTTTGTGAACGATCAACTGGCGGACGTGAACAGCAAAGATGATTTGCTTTTTTGTGAGTTTTTGTTGCAGCAACGTAGAAAGAAAGATGTTTTGCAAAGAAGGTCTTTCGCTAATCCGAGAACAAATCTTCGCCACTTACTCGGACGCCATACCAACTCACGCCAAAATGTAAATGGGGCCCAGTGGCGCGCCCGCTCATCCCTACCGCGCCGATAATGTCACCCGCTTTGACAATTTGACCTTCTGCTACATCTATTTCAGATAAGTGCGCATAGCTGGTATAAACCCCATAGCCATGATCCACTAAAATTGTTTTGCCCGTGTAAAACATATCGGGATGGGTTAAAACAACAATTCCATCTGCTGCGGCCAAAACAGGGGTACCGGTGTCGGCCGCATAATCTGTTCCGCTGTGGCTATTTTGTTTAACTGATCCATTTAAAATACGACGTGAACCAAAGGGACTAGAAATACGCTTATAAGAAGCTAAAGGCTGCTGCCATTTGAATGGAAATTGTGGATAGGTTGATACTTGGCGCTTGTCACGCATGGCCTTAAATTCTGTCTGAATCCGCTTTTGTTCTTCGGCGGGTGGCGATACTTTTTTTGGGGGCAGCCCAGAAACGTAATCTTCTTTCCACTTTCTTTGGGACACATCAAAGATAACGTCCTTTGTTTGTCCGTTTTGTTTGATTTTAAGTTTTAATTTTTTGCCGTCCTGGGGAATACCCACCACAAAATGTCCTTCTTTGACGGGAATTTGTGATAATCCTTCTGTGCCATTATTTTTAGCTAAATTATCAATGAAAATTTCAGTATTGGGGGATACGTGACCATACATCAACCGACCATCTGATAATTCGTTATCCCATTGAATTAGATGTGTATTTTGATTCGATGTACATCCCAACAATAATAAAAATAACAATAAAAGTTTTTTCATCCGTGCTTCTCCACATGTTTGTGCAAAAACGGTTGTAGGACAATCATAGAAATAACCATTGCCAAAGTATCCGCAATCGGCATAGCCCAAACAACCCCCATTAATCCGTAAAAATAATTGAATAATAACATCAATGGAATGTCCAATCCACCTTTGCGCAGAACAGCCAAAATCATTGGGATCAATTTACGACCTGCTGCTTGGAAAATAGTAATAATAATCATTGTAATGGAAACGCAAGGGCAGGTAATGCACATAGCTTTTAAAAATAACTGGCCAAAACGAATGGTTTGAATATCATCAATAAAAAAGTGAGTAATATCTGTGGCAAAGAAAAATAAATAAAAAGTGGTTAAGCCGGATAAAATCAAACTGTAAAACAAACTGGTTTTAATGGCGGCTCTCATACGGTTAAACTTTTTAGCGGCATAATTATAGCCAATTAAAGGTAAAACACCTTGAGCCATACCGTTGGCAATTGCAAAAGCAACCACATCCACTCGTTTTGCGATACCCATACCCGCGACAGCAATATTAGAATAACTAGCCATCAAAACGTTCAAAACAATAATGGATAGAGTAGCGGTCCAGTTAAAGATACAACTAGGAAAACCAACGCCTAAAACATCTTTGGCAATGCCCTTGGCTTTATAATAATGCGGATTAAGGGTGATGACAGACTTTTGACGGTGGCGATGAAGTAACCACACAAAATAAAGCGAAGCGCTGGTAATAGAAATCAAAGTAGCGATGGCGGCCCCTTTGATCTTTAAATTGAAGCCAAAAATAAATAAAGGATCTAAAAAAATATTCAAAACTGCGCCCCAAGCCATTCCAAAACTGGCTTCTTTGGCGAAACCTTCGGCACGTATCAAATTGGCAATTAAAGGATTAAGTGTAATAGGAATAGCTCCTATGATAACAGTCCAAAACAGGTAATCTTCACAAAGCTGGAAAGTTTCACTATTTGTTCCTATTAGGGGTAAAAGAGAGTTCTTAAACAACCAAATGCCTAGTCCATAGAGAAAGGCTAAAAAAATAGATGTCCAAATGCAAAACGCAGAACAGGCACGAGCTTTGTTTAGTTTGCGTTGTCCCAAACAGCGGGAAATTAAACTAGCGCCTCCAATACCAAATAAATTGGAGATACTGATGGTGAGCATAAACAAAGGCATGGCCAATGTGGACGCGGCAACTTGATGAGGATCATTCAAGCGGCCAATAAAAAAGGTGTCAGCCATGTTATAAATAACGCCCACCAACTGACTTAAAATAGTGGGAACAGTCAAAATCAGCACCGCTTTAGAAACCTTGGTGCGTTCAAAAAGCTTCATATTTTGTACTTGCATAAAGATAATTTTAGGGAAAATGGGATCTTTTTGTCAATAAAATATTAAATTATAAAAATTAATGAATCGTTGTTTGCCTAAAAATACCGTTTTTATACAATATATTATATATAAAAAATTATTTTTCAAAAAACACTTGACAAAAAAAATAAAAAAGAGTATAATAGTGCCCGTTTTTTATAAAAACAAATAAAAAGGGATGAATGAAATGTTGAATTTTAACAGAAAGCAATCTTTAATAACGTTGGGAAGAACGGCGTTATTAGCTGTTGGAGTGCTTTTCGCAAGTACAGTAAGCGCAGCGGATCCATGGTCTGCAGATTTGGCTGAACTATCAACGGATTTATCGAAAGAAGCTAGTATTCGTGCCTCACGTGATACTCAATTAGCTTTGGATATTGCTGATGTGTCAATTAGTGTTGACACAGAGAGAACACGAGCTGTAAAGAGAGAGAATGAATTAAGTTCAGAGATAACAGAAGTTGCTACAG
>Ga0310690_10006721_pt1 | contig 15032 bp, 18 predicted proteins | sample AusTroGonzalo_MG_2_FD_207661 | JGI IMG/M metagenome (GOLD analysis project Ga0310690, IMG submission 207661) | Bovine rumen microbial communities from tropical cattle in Woodstock, Queensland, Australia - Gonzalo_04 (v2) (version 2) | ecosystem: Host-associated > Mammals > Digestive system >...
GGAGATATGAAAAAAACAGTTGACAGCGCGGGAAATGCTTGCTATAATGTCAAAGCTGTCCAAAATGCTGTTATAGCTCAGCCGGTAGAGCGCATCCTTGGTAAGGATGAGGTCCCCGGTTCGAATCCGGGTAACAGCTCCATAGGAAAAGCCTTGAAACACAAGCGTTTCAAGGCTTTTCTCTTTTTTTGTAAATGCTGCTCTTTTGACCATTTGGCGACCATTTGGCGACCGGAGCGGGATTTTTTTTACTTTTATGCGCGTTTTGCGAGCATTGTTTCAAGCGCTGACGCTGCTCTCTTGTCGCTCTCTTCTAAGGCGTGAGCATATATGTTCATTGTCGTTGATGTCTGAGCATGACCAAGGCGTTTTGACGTTGTCTTGATGTCTTGCCCGCTGGCAATCAGCAGCGTTGCGGATGTATGCCGTAGACCGTGAAAGGGGATCAAAGGGAGCTGCAGATCTTTGGGCTTGTCTGTATTGTATCTTCGGAGCGCGTCTTGTAATGCTTGATAAGGCGTGCTGTAATTCATCATGCGCCCGTTGTCTATCTGCGTAAAGATCCAGTTATCACCTTTCCAGCGTTGCCCGAGCTTCAAGCGGTATTCGGTTTGTGACACTTTTAGACGCTGCAGCCGCTGCGTGAGAAAATGAGGAATTGATACTTTTCGGTGTGAGGTCCTTGTCTTTGGAACCTTGATCCTCTGCTCTCCGTTTACAATTGTAACGGCTTTTGTGACGCTGATTTGATCGCATTGGAAGTCAATATCGTTCCACTGCAGGGCGAGAATTTCCCCTTTTCTTAATCCCGTATAGATCGCAAGGTTAAACAGAACTTTTATTTGCTCTGGTATCTCCTTTGTGAGCTCATAGTCTCCGACCCTGTACTTTTTTCCCGTATCGTCTACGCGCTCATGCCCGCCGACTTTTACCGTGTAGGGCTTTTCGATGTATTCCAGAAAAGCAGCAGTCTGCTCAGGCGTGAAGAACTTTATATGCTCCGCTGTTTCTTCGGAGGGGAGCCGAACAAGGTCACACGGATTCTTTTCGATGATCTCCCATTCTGCTGCAGTCCTGAGCACAGAGGAAAGCACGTTCTTAGTTTTGTTAATTGTTCCTTTACTATAACCGCCCTTTTTGCCGTCTGCTCTGCAGCCGTCTTTTGTAAAGCCGGCAAAGAATGCATTTGCTGTGTGCGGCTTGATCTCTGAAAGCTTTAAATGCCCTAGAGCTGGAAAGATTTTGTCTTCCAGCTCTTCCCTGTATTTCTGGACCGTTCCGGGCTGCAAGCGTTGATTTGCAACCTCTTCAAGCCACCTTTCAGCAAAGGCTTTTAGAGTAATTTTCCGGCCGTCCATAGCCGCCCCGTTTTTGATCTTTGCTTCAAACGCCCTTGCGTATTCTTCAACGGCTTTCTCCCTCTTTTTGGGAGTAAGCGTCAGATCAGGCGTGAAAGTGACAGTCTCCCGGAGCTTCCGGCCCGCAATATCCCGACCACACGAAACGGTAATCTGATAGGAAATCCCCTCTGGTCCTCTGCGTTCTCTAATGCTTGCCATATCAATTATCAGTGCCTCCTGCTTCTGCTGCTCTGTCAATGATTTTCCAGAAAAACCGATCGACTAGGGCTTTTGTTGCGGCGTCAAGCATATACGCTTCTTCTGCCTTTGACAAAGAGAGACCGTCAAGATCAAGCGCACTATTTCTTTCCTTTGCTTCATGTTGCCTTGCTCTAATTGCCAAAATAAGCCTGTCAAGGTTGTCTATATCGGAAAGAAGAAGAGTGATGAAATCGGCCCTTGTAGATTCTCCCCATTCTTTTTCAACAATCAGTTGAATTGCATTCCTTCCAAAATAACTATAAATATCATTTTCTTCCGATGCCGTCTTTGATATCTCCGTTGTTCCTAGCAACCAGTCAGCGGAAACGCCTAAAGCACGAGACAAAGCAGCTAATCCGTCCGCATTAGGTTGACTCTGCCCGCTCATATAGTATCCGATTGTTTGCCTCTTCATGTTAACCTTTGCGGCTAGCGATGTTTGATTCTCTCCGCGAAACTCCATAGCAGCGCGGAGCCTGACCGGGAACGTTAATTCCTCTGTTTCGCTTGCGATAGGCCGTTTTTTTGGCATATAGTAACCTCCTACAATTATGACCTGCGGCAGGTCATGTCAATTCTGGCCCGTGGTGTTGCATTGTCGGAAGCGGGCCTTATATTGTTTGACATGGCGCAGTTGCAATGATATAGTACAGTTAGATAATGATGATGTCCGCATCATCTACAGTCATTATATCATACTTTTATATAATGTCAATGGGAGGAGGAAAAAAGTTGAAAAATGAGGGAATCAGACGGGCTTCCAGAATCGCCGGCGTGCCGCTCTATCAAATTGCCGCTGACATTGGTATTTCAGAAGCGACATTAACCCGCTGGTTGCGCTTTGATCTGTCAGAGGAGCGGGAAGCTCTCATCATGTCGGCTATTAAACAGCGCGAAGAGCTAGAACGGAGGGAAAACTAAATGCAAAAGCAAACGTCAGAAGCTATAACTCAGGCAATCCCGCCCCGAATGCTGACAATCCGGGAAACCGCACGAGAAGGACCGCTGACTGAGTATGCTTTGCGGATGATGCAAAAAGACGGACGGCTCCCCGGAATTCAGATCGGAACAAAATTCCTTGTCAATTTTGACAGGCTCCTCCTGCAGCTTAATGGAGAGGCGTAAAATGGAGGAGCAAAAACCTTCCGGCTTTGGGATTGTCAGCAAGTCCGTTCTCTGTGATTCTGAGCTGAGCCCCGAGGCAAAGGCAATATATGCCTTGCTGTGTTGCTTTTCAGATAAGGCGGGCTTTTGCTATCCGTCCGTTTCCCTGCTTTGTAAGATGCTAAACATGGATGATAGACGGCTACGGCGACACATGAAACCACTAATTGAATGCGGTGTTGTTTCGAAGGAACGAGCGCGAGAAGGTAATCTCATGCAGAGAAATGTTTACAAGATCGCAGACGATATCAGGAAGCCCGATTCTGCTATTATGGTAGTATCGAACTCCGATCCTGCTATTTCCGACGCATCGAACCCCGATCCTGCTATTTCTCGACAGTGCATTTCTCGACCCCTCCAAAATGGGGGTGTAAACAATACCATAGTAAGAACAGAACCAAAGAAGGATGAACAGTACCAAATAAACAAACTATCTGTATATGTTTGTCGATGTCTGAATGATCGCAGGGCCGCATTATCCAGCAAGGGACGCTTAAAGTCACACGGTATTGGAGAAGCCGAGATCCGCGAGCTGCTTATTGCCGGAATATCTGAAAACGCAATCATGCAGCGGGCCGAGTATCTTTCAAAAAACGGTTCTCTTTCTGAATTGGATTGGTTTTCGTTTGTTGACGCTTTTCTCAACCGAAGACACCGGCCGATCAGATCATACACACGTAGCAAATAAGCCAAAAAGTTGTGAAATAGAAATGGAGGAAACTTAATGAAATATCCAGAATTTGAGAGAGTGGAGCAGCTATCGGAAGACTATGAAATCTGTTTTCTTGCATTCCGTGCAGCGGAAAGAGAGGGAGTAGATCTTCTTAATGCGATTAGATCCAGAATCACCGCCGAGCAGGAGAGCGACAAGGCGCGAGCTGATGAATTACGAAAACAATCAGCTGATTCTTCACGGTCTGAAACTGTTCGCCGTGTAGCTGCTCAGGAATTGGAACGCCTGCAGACCGTAGAATACCACGTGACAGAAATAGAATGGAACGCCCTTGATGAAATATCACAGGAGCTTTCAAAATCTCTTTCGGATGCGGCAAGGATCAGGGAGGAATTAAACGATGCCCTGAACGCTGCGCGAACTGCACTAGATGGCATTAAGAAAAAGAGCTACAACAAAAAGGATATTCCCGTTGCGAAACAATGGGCGAAAAATGTCTTTGATCAGATCGAATCACTAAAACAAAGCCAAAGGAAGGGAATGCAAAATGACTGATTTGACAGCGCGGCAAGTAACAAGAAACATGCTGCAGCGTGTAATCTCTTCTGATGATCTTGAAAGGATCAACGAGGAACACGGCATTCAGTTGACAATCGGCGCAACCCTCTATGATGCATTAAATGCTGTACTTCTCAAGAGATCCGCCGAAGGAGACCGGGAGGCTGCCGCTTTAGTTGAAAAGTATGGCATTAAATGAGAGACGCCGCCGCTTCGCGGAATACTATGCAGCCTCTGGAAATGCGACAGAGGCAGCCGTTGCAGCGGGCTACAGCAAAAAAACAGCTCGATCTCAGGGACAAAGATTGTTGACAAATGCTGATATTTTGCAGTATGTGCGACTGCTGCAGGATAAAGCGTCCTCTGTGAGAATTGCAAGTGTGACACAAGCAAAGGCGTTCTGGTCTGACGTAATGAGAGATCCCACAGAGAAAACCGCCGACAGGCTCAAAGCATCCGAACTGCTGGCAAAAGCTGCCGGAGAATTTGTGCATATTCGCCCGGATGCTGTAGACGGCTTCGATATTGCTACCGGGGAAGCAGCCGGAGAGGATGTCGTTATATATATTCCGAAAATGCTGACGGAAAACGAATGCGAGGCGGCAGAAAATGATTGATGATCCGTTATACTGGTTAACACCGGAAACTGTAGAACGTGAACACAAAACGGCGCGAGATCTTCTTGATAATCAGGGAATTATCATTTCAACGGATATGAAACTATACGAAATCGCAAGAAGTGCATTTCAGAAAATCGCGCTTGCAATGCCAAAGCTTATTTTGCACTCCACTTTGCGGCTTGTCTATGTTTACGATCAGAGGGAGCAACCTAACAGCCATATTATCAGAACAAGTGACGGCTTTTCTTCTGTTTCTGAACGCTTGAAAGACGGGAAGCGCGTTTCATCTGTTGGAATATCAAAGCAAGCACTTGAGTACTCAGAAGAATATATCATTCTCGTCTTGCTTCATGAGCTTGCACATGTGACCGTTAACGGTCAGCACAACCACGATGAAACTTTCCATTGTTGGCTTGACTATCTAATAGCAGAATATAATGACTTTCACGGAACACAGATCATAAATGATTATATATAGCGGTGATAATCCACAAAAGGGCCGAGATTATACAAAGAGCAGATTCCTGTGAAAATATGCCGCCGAAAAATAAATTGTAGAGGCGGCTTATTTTCCGGCCCTGCGTTAAATAGGAAAAACATGGGAGGAAAGCAATGGCAAGGATGAACGCGCAGGAAAGAAAACGCCTCCTGCAGAAGCGGGCAAGGCGTGAGCTAAAAGCAGCGGGCTACAGCTTGAAGCAGGAAAACGGCTGCATAACTGTTTTCGGAAAGACCGGAAAAGCAATAGCAGAATTTGAAGATATCGTCCGGTTGGGGCAGGTTTTCGGATTATGGGGCAGTGACGTCATGTGTGACGATTCCACAGTACCGCCGGCAAGAGATCCCGCTACAGGGAAAGACAGTCCAGAACTGGCAGCGGTAAGGGAAAAGATGAAAGAAACCGCCCCACCTCCCCGAAAGCCGAGCGCAAAGGACATTGGAAGAAGTAGAGGAAAGGCAGCGCGAGCAGCACACAGAAACAGATGATAAAACAACAAATGCAGGATGATAGGCACATGAGCCGCACATCCTGCATTTTATTCTTTGTCTTGCTCCCGTTCCATTGCTTCGGCAATCGCGCGGGCAACAAAGGCATTCACGCTCTCACCCTTCCGGGCTGCAAACGCCTTGATTTGTTCTTTCTTTCCTTTGGGAAGCGTTAATTCCATTCTATCATATTTTTCCTTTATATAGCGGTGCACGGCCGCCTGCTGAGCTTTAGAAACTGTCATATCTTTTCCCCTGTTTTCCGTTTGGTCATCTGATAATAGTATAAAGTCAATATATATTCACGTCAATATATAATACAGCTAATTGTTTGCCTGCAAATATGTTCAATATGCCAAATTGACTATTTACGGGAATAGATTTATAATAAATCACGGGAGCCGCCTTTGATAATCTGGGCGAAACAAACCCGCTGCGTCAGAAATGAATGGAGGTGTAAAACGATGTCAGATAGCATATAAAAAGCCCTTGCAAGCGGGCAGTTACTTACAAGGGCCCCCAAAAAGGGGAAGAAATGGAACACTCACAAAGAAGTATAAACTATTTATTGAACAATTACAAGGGGGATCTTATGAATACATACCTTGAAAATGCACAGCTTGACGCCGCAAAAGCTGATGCGCTCTGCTTTGCTATTGATGATCTTTTCATGGAGGAAGCAGAAGACCGGATGCAGTACTTATTTCAAACGCTTTGGGATCTAATAAAGAAAATCAATGGAGTTATTGAAAAGGCAAGTGAAGATCGTCGCATGGTTGATGTAATCTATGCAGTCAACAACGTCAGAAGAATTGCGGGCGAGGACTAAAGTGTGAAGCGGAGCACACGGCTCCGCTTCCGTCTTTGATCGGCGGACCTTTGGCGACCATTTGGCGACCAAAGTTACAGAATAGCAGGAAACGCGCCGCTACACTTCGCAACGATAAAAGCGCGTTTTCCTTGCTATTTCAATACTTTTTGCAACAATTCAAAACGGCGAAACACGCAAATAGCCCCATTGGTAAGGATGAGGTCCCCGGTTCGAATCCGGGTAACAGCTCCAAACATTTGAGACGTAAAACTTACAGTTTTGCGTCTCTTTTGTTATGTTTTACGTCATTTTTGAGACATTTTCAAAACGCTCAGGATTTCAAAAAACAGCGATTTTCCAACATTTTTCCAACAAACTCATTTTGCCACGCTTCGGAAGCCCAGCAGCAAGGATGCAAGCGCAGGATTATTATACAGGATTTTGACCGCCTCGGACACGTCCGGATTGGCGGTTTCTTCTTCTGCACGGTCCATTTTTCGGAAGAATTCTTCCTCGACCTTCTGCGCCAGCGTCCGACGATCCTCGTCCTGAATGTGCGAATAGATTTCCGTGACCATTCTGGCCTGCGCGTGGCCGGTGTCGCCCTGCACGACCTTAATGTTGCCGCCGCTGAGCTTGAGCTTCATCGACGTGCTGCAATGCCGCAGACTGTGAAACACGACCGGTTTCAGATTTTCCTTCTCGATCAGGTCCTTCAGCCTCTTGGAGATCAGACGTTCCTCGACCGGCGAGCCGTCCGGCTGTGCGATTACAAGGTTGAAGCCCTTGTAGCCCTCGCCCAAGACGACCTGCATCAGTTCCTGCTCCCTTTTTACCTGCCGCAGATGCTCTGCAACAGATCGCGGGAGATACACCGTGCGAACGCTGCTCTTGTTCTTCGGGTTCTTGAGGATCAGAACGGTCGTGCCGTTCTGCTTCAACTCCGGGAACTTGAAGAACACCTTGCATTTTCCGCGGCGAATCAATTTGTCGAGGTTTTCCTTGACGCAGCGTTTCAGTTCCTTGTTGATATGCAGCGTTGCCTGTTCTGCGCCGTCCTCCCCTTCCGGAATGTCAATGCAGTCCCATGTCAAACCGAGCACCTCGCCAATTCTGGCCGAGCAACCGACTGCGATGATCATGCAGGTTTTCAGGATCGGGTCCTCACAAACCTCAATTGCGCGCTGTGCTTCCTCAACGCTCCATACCTCGCGTTCCTCATACTCGTATTCAGGCGGCGTACAGTTCATCGCGGGATTTGTGGAAATGCAGCCCCAGGCGATTGCCTGATTCAACGCCCCTCTGACAAGCGCGTGAACCTTGTTGATCACGCTTGGAGAGATTTCGTGCTGCTCCTTGTGGCCCTTCATGACAACGGCAGGCTGATCCAGCAGGCTGCTGTAGTAGGCGTCCAGATCGTAAGTCGTAAGGTCCTGGATGTAGACGCCGCCAATATAGGGCTTGATGTAGTCCCGGATGCGGTGCAGGTTGCAGGATAAGGTTGACTCTGACCAATGGTTCAACCCGTAGATTTGGACGTATTCATCCATCAGCTCCGATACGGTTATGTACTTCTTATGGATGACGCCATCCTTTTGCTTGCGGGTGAATTTGGTCGGCGGGCGAAGCTGATTGTGCGTCCTGTCATACTCAATCGCGGCTATGCGAAGATTCGCTTCCTCCAGAGTCTCAAAGCGTTCATAGTAGGGCTTTGGATGCCCCGGACAGCGGTAACTGATTTCATACATCGTTCCTTTCTTTCGCGCGTTCATTTGGAACAACTCCTTTCAGAATGATTCAAAGAACCCGTGTTGATCGGTGTACCCACCACCGTTGACTGTATGATACACCAAAACGGAACGGGCCGCAAGGATGCCGCATCATTCGCTTTTCCCTTTTATAAAGGACTCAACCGCAGACCGCTGAATGCGGTACAGGCGTCCAATCCTGACGCTTCGGATTTCGCCTTTTTAACCATTGTATACGCCCGGTTTCTGCCGATAGACAGAATGGGCATTAAATCCTCGACGCGGAGCATCAGAGGAAGTGCAGACAAGTTTACGTTACTCATTTCAGTTTCCTTTCCACACGCCGCGCAGCCTTGCTCCGATCATGCAGAGCAATGCTGCGCGGCTTTTTTGCTTTCGCATCCGCCGTCATTGTCACCGCCCCCGGCGAAACAGGCATGATGCAGGCCGTCCGTGGTCGGACTGTCCCAGCACCGCGGTGCCGCTGCTTGTAGGGCTGGCGTACACCGCAGTGCTCCCCCTCTAGTCAGTGGGAGGCCGTAGCTGGAGGTCGCGTATTGTCCGTGCGGTCGTCGCACACCGGGGATGCCATTCTCCGGCTTGAGGGCTGCGGTGGTCGCTCGAACAGGGAGAACGAGTGTGTTGCACCCTGTCGTCCTGGCGTCGTACCTCTGCTGCTCACGCATGGGCTCTGTACCTGCATCATGGTCTATTCGATTTTCAAAGTCCATTTCAAGAATCAAAAGTGTCCTTCACTTATTACCTTTTTAGTGCCGCTTTTACCCCCTGTTTTGCGACTTGTTGAAAAAATATTTTTATTCTTTTCTTGGCCGCAATAATGGACTTAGAAATCCGCTTCTGGCTGACATTCTCACGGCGGCCGATTTCCTGCTGTGTCATGCCTTCCACTCCGTACAACCACAGCCTGCGATACTGCTTTTCCGTGATGATCGTCTGTACCAACTGTATCTGTTTGGCTGATACGTTCCCGCGCAAGGATCGTTCAAATCGTCGTATCGCAGTTTCCTCCGGGCTTGTCACACATCCGACGCCCTCCGCAAGCGCATGGAGCGAAACCGTATGCTTGTACTCCTGATTGTCGGCCTTTGCCTGCGTATGATAGTCGCCATCCAACAATTCCTTCCAAAAGTGGAACTCCGCTTCCGAAGAAAAATACTCTCTTGTGATCAGACGCTCTCCGTTCGTGTTATCGGAGCAGACGATGGCGTCGGGGTTTAATTTGTTCCGGGCGTAAAGACTCTTTCTGTCAAATACCTCGCCCATTTCTATGTACCTCCATTCAGATTTTTGGGAAATCCGAATGGAGGCGGGCGGCCCGCGGTTCCTACAGAAAAAGTAAAAACTTATTGTATTTGTATATGCTTTGTCAGTTCTTTTTTTGTACGGCAACAATTCAAAGCAGCACATTACTTGACGCCATTCTTTTTTCGGAATTAATCAGCTTGCAGCTGGCGTCAACGCAGAAAAAACCCGCAGACAATTGCCTGCGGGTTTTTTGAGCGAAGTATGTATTTTTCTGGATCATGAGTTAACTTTCCTGCGCTATTTTGAATTAACGTGCCGTTTTTTATATGGTACTTGGGCGAAATGCAAATTTGCTGTTCCATTCTGCAGATTCTCAGCTTGACATTCGCTCCGCTCCAGGCAGATCAAAACTTTCCGTTCCTTTTATTCCCGTCTCCACCTATGAATTACATCGTCAAACACCACGTCAATCCAATCCTTATTCCATTCGTCGTAAACATTTACGTTACTTGAATTGGGAATGGGATCCGGCATATCCATTTTTACAACGGCAGGAAGCGGAACGGCATCTCCGACAACCAGGCATTCTCCGGCTGCTAAGGTCGGGAGCACCTCAATAAGCGTAGCGTTATTATCTGGCAGCAAGTTTTTTATGCAGCTTTGGTCGTTGACATTTGTGAGTTTAAGCACAATAAAGTTGTTGCATTGAGAAAAGATTGTTTCAGATACTTCAGATGGGCGCTGACTGACAACCATCAGATTAAGTCCGTACTTTCGCCCCTCTTTAGCTATTCGTTCGATGGAATGCTTTGAAGCATCATATTCTGCCCCACCATTTCTGGGAATATAATTGTGCGCCTCTTCACACACAAGCATAAACGGGATATCATTTACCAAGCCAGAAGCATGTCGGATTTTTGAGTAATGGAATGCAAAGTCAAAGATAACCCTTGAAAGCAAGCTAACAACGATGCTAAGCACTTCAAACGGAATAGCGCTAAGATCAATAATCGTTACATTACACTTATCAATATAGCCCAGGAATTGTTTAAGGATTTCTCCAAAATCCTCTGTCCGGTATGGCTCACCATCAGTCTTTTTTGAGGCTGTAATAAACTTAAGTCGCTTATCTGCGAGTTTTGTCTCCAGCCTCGTTATAAACCTCTCAAACTCGCCATTATATGGACCATTGGAAGCTTTTGTGTCCTTTGCCGAGCTATTTGCTGCAAAATCAATTTCCTCTGTCAAGTATACTTCATCAGCATTTGTGATTATTGTACCATCACTTCGTTTTGGCAAATGCGGTTGCGTATCATTCTTATTTATTACCTCATTGTTTTTATTTTTGATATATCTGTAAACTTCACAGATGTCAAAATATACTGGTGTATCATAAGTGATCCGTTCCATGCCAGGATTATGTTTCTCTTTGCTTAGAATTACAGCCTTCTTGAACTGAGAAATCTGATTATGTGAATTCAGCTCATTACTCTCAATGAATAGCGCCTCCAATTCTTGCGCATTCATAAGCCAATATGGTAGGCACAGTTTCTCCACATCCAAACAGTTTAGGTTAAATGACTCCGCTTCAGCCAGGGTAAAGGCAGATCGATATTCAGAATGAATGTCAAAAATAATGACATGTGCATTCTTTAACACACCTGCATTCCGATTATGCCCTTCTTGAATTTTCAAAACAGTCTGTAGTAGTTTTGCAACAGCACAAGATTTTCCAGACCCAGTTGATCCTACAACAGCAATGTGTTTTCCAAAAAAACGATTTCCATCAACATAATAGTCCACTGTATAATTGTTTGACAAATTTCCAATTCTAAAAGAGAAATTGTCGTTGCTGCTAAAAATCGCATTAATGACTGTATCGTCTGGCAGATATACCGGTTCGGTCGGCGACGGCAAATTGACGCCACCCTGTCTGAAGGCAATACCATCCTCATTTTCCGAAAAACAGCCTATTGGAGAGCATGCTACTGTATAACTGATTGTGTTTGCATTAGCATTTTGAATCGCAGAAACATTCTGTATTGATGCTAAGATTTTGAGGTTGTTTCCATCCTCAATTGCCATATAGCGAGAAATGCGAATCTTTGATTTATTTCGTTCAAAGTCTTCAATACTGTTAAGGACCACCTGTATTGTTCCAGGCGTACTGCTCACAACTTTCCCTATTTCTATCATCTGCTATCCCTCCAATGTTTTTGTTAAATCAAAAATATACATAAGTTCTTTTGTGGTAGGTATGTCTAGCGTTTCCTTGAGGTAATTCTGACTACTCAAGTCATCGTCTATTGCCCCGACGATATACAGTTGATTGACTTGACATTGTTCAAAGATACTGGAAGAAACATTCTTAAGTTGTGTAATTTTGCACACAAACTCTTTGGGGCAATTGGGGTTGTGGATAAAGCTATCCGCAAGAAATTGGGTGCCCACAAAGCCGGTATGAACCTGCTGCTGATACTTATATAACGACATAACTACATCTTGCATTATTCTTTCGCTGTTATCTCCGAAAACAAAAAGTGGAGGTTTCTGTAGTTTGGGCTTTTTATAGTATCTTCCGAGGTATTCTCTGATAAATGGAATAATTGTTTCAGTATTATTGCTCAAAAATGCATCTGAAAAAACAAACGCTCTAACATCAGGATTTGACGCAAGAAGAGTGGACAGATAGCTCTTTTTGGCTTTTAGTAATTTCCTCTGATCCGTTGCTTCTAACGTCCATTTGTTAAGTAAAACCGATTTTCTATCTGCTAAAAAACTTAATAGCCGTTTTTTTGTAACGGTACGTTCTTTGATTTGATGTTTTGCCGACAGCAATGCAACAAAGGAAAAAGCATTTGGATAGTACATCGAAGCTGCCGTGTCCGGATCTGTCAGTTTGCTGAGTTCCGCAATGACCGTTTCCTTCAGCTGATCAAATCTTTCTGCCTTAATATAATGAAAGCAATTCCAAAAATTATGAATGTCAACTCTCATTGAAAGGCGCGCTCGATTTGCTTTATAATAAGAAATTAGCGTTTCTTTATCACTACTAGTCTTCTTTGATTTGTTCGCAATATTGAGTATTTGTGCCTCTGGCACAGTAAAAATACGATGAAAGTATTTTATCAGTATTTCCTTGTCCTGTGTTTTTGACAGAAAATTAAGGAAATCTGTCATCTCAATATGATCAACATTGTCATTAAAAAATGCATAAAGAATGTATTTCGTATTCTTTCCAATATATACTGCTTCGCAATAATTACAAAGCATCTCCAAAATAGGCTCTGCAACACTAGACATTAAAAACTTTTTATCTTCATGATATTTACACTGAATTGTCGTGGTGCTTGTTGGTGACAGAATATCAATATCTTCAATTGTGCCTTCCAAAACGACCTCGTCATCATCATCGAGTTTCATTATTTCCAGTATTGATTTGTTGAACTGGTATAAGTAACCCTTTATTGTGCTGTCTGCTTGTCGCACTTTATCGCCACCTTGTTTCTATAATTGTTCTAAAAACTTCCATGATGCTTTGCAAATGATGCTTTGCAAATGAATGTTTTTCGCCCTTTAATCAAAGGGCGATTTGTACTAGTCTTTATCATAAACATTACAATAACTATTAATTATTATAAAATAGTGCACTAAATTCTGTTTTATATTGGCATATGTTTGATAAATAACTAAGAAAAGGGATACTATGATGGATTACACGATGACGCTTGGTTTTTCAATAAAGAGGTTCACATCAGCAAAGGATAAAGACTTTACAAAAGCGCTTATTATCTACAACAGCACAATTCCTGTAGATACAAAAACAAGTTCAAGCGAAATTATATATCATGTTGATCATCCAAAAGCTTCCACTAAAAGGGAAATGTTTTTTTTCGGACTATTTGTTGAGGATTCTGTGGTTGGTTTTATGGAAGCAGGGTATCTGGTTACCACAAAAACAATTGTAATAGACTATATTGTCCTCAAGGAGAGCTATCGGCTTAACAGTATATTTTATCCACTATTTAGTCTTGTTCAAAAATACTTCTCTGAGCAAATGATAGATTATGATTTTATTGTTACAGAAGTGAGCACAAAATGTCTAGAAGAATCTGTTGATACTGAAAGCTTTTTTTCTAGAAAAATGCTTCAACTTGAAGATTTCCGTATCGTAGACGCCTTATACCGGCAACCTCGATTGGGAATCAAAAATGTTGAAAGCAATTTTGATTTTCAGCTCATGATACGGTCGATGCAGTCTATCTCATACATAAAGAAACAGACTTATTTAGCAATAGTAAAAGACATTTTTTTCGAACACTATTTTTCGTGGTACGATATTACTGATCATGAACATAGCAGACAATACCAAACTCACATAAAAAATGAGTACCAACAGATAGTGGCAGCAGTAGAATCAACAGTTGGGGATAATATCCAACTAATTATCCAAGCTCCGCTTTGTGCATATTATAAAGCACCTGATTGTCACTTTAAAAGCAGTACTGCGGGGTTTGTTCAAGATCAAAAACCTAAACGCAAAGCTGTATTGTTTATCGGCGTTCCAATTATAGCTGTTTGTGCTTTTGGCATATCGTTATTGATATATTTTCTGCTCGGAAAGTTCGGTATCCAACCAGACAAGTTTTCAGGGTTATTTGCGGCAATCACTGCTATCTGTACAGGCGTATTCACGCTTGTCTTTAGCATTCTCTCGAAAAAATCATAGCTTTTTTTGACAAAGTAAAATAACATTGTGAGCAATAAAATAGGAAATCGGGGAAAACAATGGATCAAAGTGAGCAAATCGTCCAGATGGTTCTTCCTTTTTCGTTATTCGATTGGCGATTGCGCTAAGGCAGTGGAAACGTTTTCGGTCAAGAATTATAAACCCGTTAGACTTCAAAAGGCTTGAGATTAGGCGCTCAGAGTATAGCCACAATGTATGGGTGTGCCCAAGATATTCATATTTTTGGATTGTCGAACCTTTTCCGTATTCTTTTGTTCCCCATAACTCTCCTGTATTGCTCCGTTCAAATTCAAGAACCATATACCCATTTGTTTTCAGAGTACGCGACAATTCCGAAAGACTTTGGACTACATCGCAATAGTTGATTACGCTGCCAACGCAAATCGAACAATCAAAATAATTGTCCTGAAATGGCAGTTCTTCAATTGAAGCTACCACATGATGTGGAAAAGAAGCAATTAGCTTTTCAACAATGTCAACATGAAAACAAACACCTGGCAAATCGTAGCTACTTCCTCCTGAACCAGCATTTAGGTAGACGCTTTTTTCTTGGAGTCTATCTGTTAATTCACGATATATAAAGGACTGGATTGCTCTATGTGTATAATCGTACCATCGGTCGTTTTCTGGCCATACTGATTGCAGTGATGAATAAATCTCCCCAGCACTTTCTTCCTTCATTGTTTTCTCCTCTTGCATCAATAAAAATCTCCACAATACTTGTTTGAAATAATTAATAGTTATTGCAAACAAACCCACACTCCGTAGGTCTTCGAATTTGGTATAATAAAGTATTCTGTCCAAAGGAGAGGAGCTACGAATGCAAATCCAATTCCTAACTGTTGATGAATTCC
>Ga0310690_10006723_pt1 | contig 15030 bp, 10 predicted proteins | sample AusTroGonzalo_MG_2_FD_207661 | JGI IMG/M metagenome (GOLD analysis project Ga0310690, IMG submission 207661) | Bovine rumen microbial communities from tropical cattle in Woodstock, Queensland, Australia - Gonzalo_04 (v2) (version 2) | ecosystem: Host-associated > Mammals > Digestive system >...
GCTGCTATCAAATTCAATGTCATTGAGCAGACCAATGTCGAACTCATCAAGAGCGAAGAAACGGTAGATCCCGGAGTACATCCCGCTGACGGTGATGAACCTTACATCGAGTAGTCTGACATTGACTAAAACACCCCTTTTATTATAGCTGCTGTTCCATGAATTGGCGAATGGCAGCAACCAGTTCATCATTTTCTTCCGGACGTTGCGTAGCAACCCGGAAGAAATGATCGGATAATCCTGTGAAGTTGAAACAATCACGAATCAGGATACCATGCTCGTGTATCAAATAGAACTTCAAATCGGTACTAGTGGCTGGTTCTATCTCACACAGCATAAAGTTGGTCTTGGTCTCAAAGACACGGATACCCTCTATTTGACGTAAATTCGTCCGCAAGCGTTCTGTCTCTTCCAGATAGGCGGCAAGGTCGGGAACGGCAGGCTCTGCTTGTTCGATAAGGAATTTTCCTGCCTCTATCGCCAAAGCACTGACAGACCACGGATGACTCATTGCGCGAAGCAGATGAATCGTGTCTGGATGAGAAGTGACATATCCTAAGCGGATACCAGGAACGGCATATTTCTTACTGAGAGAATGGAGAACCAACAGGTTGTGGCGGTTCTGCATCTCTTTCGGAACGATCAGTTGTTCCTGCGTATAATCCTCATACGACTGGTCGACGACGAAGGTATAACGAGGCGAACGGCGCACAATATATTCAATGATACCTTTCGTCATCACGTTTCCTGAGGGATTATTTGGATTACAGAGCCAATAGACACGGTCGTTGGGTAATGATGTCAGTTCATCTGCATTCTCGTAAGAAATCAGGTGATGGTTGGCTCGACAAGCATCAGCATACTCACTGAAAGTAGGTTGTGGAATGATGGATGAACTGTTGTGCAGCATCTTGGCAATCAGATAAATGGCTTCTGTTGCGCCATTCGTCACCATCACTCCCTCAGGAGAGATGCCCAGTTTCTGTGCAATCAGTTTTTCTAACGAACGAGCCTGCGGTTCAGGATAATTATTAATTACATCCAGATGACTTGCCAGATGCTCCTTCAATGCCGTATGGTCAGCATGCTGATAGACATTGGAACTGAAATTGATACGAACCATACCTTCGTCATAACGGTAAAGATCGTCGCCGTGTCCTTCTATCATAGTTTATTCTGTTACTCGGATTGTCAATGTCTGGGCATTAAACTGGATACCCTTATGCTCGATAAAACGACCTAATGCACCCTCGTCAGCCAATTGGCGAGGAGTACCTACACTGAGTTTTTCTGGTTCCATCAACCAGATACAGTCGGCTATCTGCATGGAGAGTTCCACATCATGAGTAGAGAGAAATACCGTCTTCTGTTGCTCACGAGCCAGTCGGTGAAGCAATTGCATCACCTCAACCTTACTAGGGAAGTCGAGGAATGCTGTGGGCTCGTCGAGATAGATGACGGGGGTCTGTTGGGCAAGTGCCTTGGCAATCATTACTTTCTGTCGCTCACCATCACTAAGGGTATGGACATAACGTCCCTTGAGCGACTGGATACCTACCAGTTGGATGGCATCATCCACGATACGACGGTCATCCTCAGAGAGTGTCCCCCAAAAACCAGTATAAGGAGAACGCCCCATACCCACCAACTCTTCTATTGTCATATTCCGCACATCAGGCTTTTCCGTTAGCACCACTCCTATCATACGACTGAGTTGCTTGTCAGAAAAAGAAGAGAGAGCGGAATAATCAGAGTTTTCCGAGTTCTCCGAGCGCCTCAGCAGGATCTCACCACTCAACGCAGGTTGAAAGGCAGAGAGGGTGCGCAACAGGGTGGATTTTCCAATACCGTTGCGCCCTAACAGACAAGTTAGTTCACCGTTACAAATAGAGGCGTTCAGGTGTTCAGCCACCACTGTAACGTGATTTTTCGTCTGATAACCAATACTGAGTTCCTTGAGTTTGACCGTCTCGTTCATGTTGCAAAGATAATCATTTTCAATTATAAGCCAAGGAATAAGAGAAAATATTTGGAGGAAATCAAATAATTTCTTATTTTTGCAACAAAATATTGTAGAATATGAACAAAAAGGTATTTTTCTTGTTTTTTAGTTTGCTCTTCTGCTGTGTTCTCGTTAGTGCACAGGAAGCGCAGAAAAGTGACTTACATCAGAAGGCTGAGGCTGTCAATCCTACTCAGGATATCGCCAAGGCTCGTTCCTTGTATATCCACGCTTTCAACGACTATGTCAACAAAGGACAGACGAAACTGGCTGTGGAGTGTGGCGTAAAGGCTGCGGCTTTGTATCATAAGGAAAGTCTCTTCAAGGAGTCCTTCGAATTGTTACGCCGTGTCGACCAGGCTATCAATACGGGAAGCGACAAGACTCCAAGTGCTCAGGCTACACTACACTATCAAGTAACCAAAGAGCGTTTACAGATGTACATGAAATTTAGAAAGATAGAAAGTGCCAAGGAGCAACTCAACATAATGGAGAATCAGGCTAATGTCTCCAACGATGAGAGCGTGAAAAATGACCTGCTCTACAATAAAGCAATCTTCTACTATACCTTTGGACAGACTACACAAGGTAATGCTGTCTTCCAAGAGATGGCCAAGAAACTGACGGCAAGTAAGGAGTATGACAAGGTAGATGAAGTTTATCAGACACTGATTTCCAATGGAAGAAAGAGCAATAATGCCAGCTTGGTGGCACAGTCATACAGCAACTACATTGCATGGAAAGACTCTGCCAGAGCCCTGAAACACGCTGATGAAATCAATGCCCTGAAGAAGCAGATTGCTGACAATGAAGCTACCATCGCTGATAAAGACAGTTCGTTGACAACCCGCTGGGTAGTCATTATTGGACTGATTATCTTGGTCGTAGCCCTCGCTGCAGCCCTTGCTGTCGGTGCTATTATCCTGCTGCGCTATATCCTCCAGACACGCAAACAGAAGAAGACCATCAAACTTGCCAATGAGAGCAATGCCTTGAAGGCGAAGTTCATCAGTAATATCTCTGCCCAACTGGAGCCGACGCTTCAGAAACTCGACAACAGTACCCCAGAGGTGAAGGCATTGTTGGATTTCTCCAGTCATATCCAGACCTTATCAGAACTGGAGAACTCAACTGATGAGATAGAGTTGGAGGAAACACAGATACAATCGTTCTGCGAAGGATTGATGGATCAGATTCGCGACAAGGTAAAGTCTGATGTTGCCTTGGCTGTCAAAGCTCCGAAGATGGGTGTATCACTCAATAAGGAATATGTCTCTCATGTTCTGCTCCACCTGCTTGACAATGCGGCAGAATATACTCCCGAGGGTGGCAAGATTACGTTGGATTACGAGAAGCGTAGTGCACATACCCATCACTTCCTGGTATCTGACACAGGTTGTGGTATACCTGCAGAGATGCAAGAAGACGTATTCAAACCGTTCCGTGAGATCAAAGACCTCACTACAGGTGATGGACTTGGCTTACCTATCTGTAAGCAGATGGCACTGAAGATGAACGGAGACCTTGAGATTGATCCAAACTACACCAAAGGAACTCGCTTTATTCTGAGTCTGCATTCATAAGAACTGCTTCCTAAGGGCGTTTCTCATAACGCCGAATCAGTTCGGAAAACAGCGCGTTACGACTGAGTATTGCCACATTACCCGTCATCAGCAACTGCTTGCGAGCACGGGTGATGGCAACATTCAGTTTGCGGTCTATCGTCTTACCGCCTTCCTCAAAGCAGTTTGCCGTCAGAAAATCGAGTTGGTAAGGCTGTTGAATGGTGAAACTATAGATGATGACATCCCGCTGACTACCCTGATAACGCTCCACGGTATCAATGGAGATATCCTTCAAGGCTGGGATGTCCAACTGTTCTACCTCTCGTCGTATCATGGCTATCTGGTTGCGATAAGGCACAATGACACCCACCGTCCGTGCAGCATCAAAACGCTCTGCACCATACTGGCGATAGATACGACGCAATAAGTCTGCAACCATCTTTGCCTCACTGCTATTCACCTTATCGCTGATGCCAATAGAATGACAGGGTTCAGAAGGGAAGAACAATACCCGATGTTGCTTCAATAAATCGTCCAACGCATCCTTGGAAGGTTGCGGATAATCCAGTTGCTCTTCCTCCTGATGAGGACAGGGCACAGGTTGTAATTGCTCTTGGGCATAGAACATCTCATTGGGGAAGGCAGCAATCTCCGGATGCATACGTCCCTGACGCTGTAAGGTTGCCGTGAAAGCCATTCGTCCAGCCTCCCGTTCTACCTTTAGAAGACGTTCGAACAACGACAAGCGACAAGAAGACAGGCGTGGCTCATCATCAGGTTGCTGAACGACGGCAGGCAGTTGTTTATGGTCACCTATCAGGATGAAACGACGAATCTGTGGAGCTGCCAACAGTCCTATGACATTGGGTTCCAATATCTGTGATGCCTCATCGACGATACACAAGGAGAAGTCTTTCAGTTGGAAGAGATACGGACGCGACAGCATTGTGGAGGTCGTACTGACGATGACCCTCGTCTGGATAATCCGTTGACGAATAACATCCATGCGAGGATGCTCACCAAAGACACGCTCTAACAGATGACTAGCAAAACGAGGGTCGCAGGCTGTCTCACTGCCTAGTCGCAGATAATCTATCTTTGCTTCCTCCAGCATCGCACATATCTCATCAACGGCACGGTTGGTATAGGACATGATAAGAACGGAGGCTGAAGAGGTAGAGAGTTCTTCCTCGACGAGGAAACGAAGTGCCATAGAAGTCTTACCTGTTCCTGGAGGACCTTGCAACAGGAAATAGTCTTGTGCCTGCTTTGCCTTTAGGAGCACCTCGTCATAATGAGGATGATAGGAACGGGATAATTGGAGTGTTTTATCACAACGAGGCACCCTATCGCCTAACAGCAGGTCACGACGTTCTGGAGAAGCAGTACAGAAAGCTGCTAAAGAACGGATGGCAGAGGTAGTTCCCCTGTCTGTAAACGAAGGCTCGATGGCATACGTCGCATCTGCGAATACCTCAGGATTCTGTTGTCCGTCATTCAGTCGAACGACAATCTCATGATCTGTCAATCCCTCAATGACACCTTTATATAATATACTATGCCTTATATCCGGTTCACCGTCATAGGCATACAAGCACACCATATCATTGCGACGGAAGTTAGGCAGGAAGTCATCATTCAGATCAGGAATGGAAAGCGTCAGGCGGTCGAAACCACTATAGACGGAAGACTGCTCTTTATGAAGGATACGAAGTCCGTAGAAGATACAACCTGTATCACGTTTCTCTGTCAATGGCATATTCCACAGGTTCGCCACGGCTCCACCCTGTCCTTCTTGCGTACCGACCTTCTGTGCCAACTGTTCCCGATAGACGAAGGAGAGCATACGCTCCACATAATCTTGTTCCCTCTCCGAGAGCGTCTTCCACCAGTCGATATAGAAGTTGATTACGCCAAATCCCTCTCTTGCTATCTGTATCTCCTTTGCCACAATCTGATTACGCAGACGGATGGCTTCATGGAACAGTTTCTGATAATAGCTGACCACCAACAATCCTTTTTGTGCTGGGTAACGGGAATAGAGCAAACGGATATCCACCTTATCGGCAGCGAGATGAAAGTTATAGTGCAGAATACCGTAATACAGCAACAACTGCACATAATGTGCCTCAGCGTAAAGGTGGGAGGCAATAGATGAGGATTGAGAGGAATGTTCGAGATTCCAATTCTTTCCGGATTTCTGTTCTACCAATAGACGTTTATCACGAGTCATCAAATCGACACGCCCCTGCAAGCCTAACTGTTCACAGACAAAAGAGGGTTCGAGTAGTGCCTCATCGCTCATATCCAATTGCTCCACAGCCTCTTGGATGTTTGCTGCCTGCTGATAGGCATCCTCCTTGAACTGACGGGGATTGAAATCCTGACAAGTACAGAACTGCAATACTTGTTCACAGAAAGAATGACGGATGGTGTCATTGACTTGGAAGTCCTTTTGGTTGATGATATCATCCAAGGCAGCACCTGCAAAGTTACCTAACAGGATCGGTTGGGTATTGGCATGAGGCTTCAGGCGTCCCAAGGTATAGGAGATGGGAAGGTGTTCTTTATTCGAGAAGCAGGCCGCCAACGAAGAGATGTCCAACAAGAAGTCAGGTTCCACGACGATGAGTTTAGGTTGAATCGTCTGTCCTTCCCGATGACATTCGAGTAAGTTGAGTTGCATTCCTTCTGTCAAGATAGGGTGAAGTGTTTCGTCATCTGTCTTAATACAGACACTCCCCTCATCCGTCGTCGCATAGATATACTTGTCGTCCCAGTAGGACACTACACAACGGACATATTGCTGATTGACACGCAGGGCGAGATTCGTAGGACGCCCCACTGTAGGAATACGTGTCACCAACTCATGGGGGATATCCTCCTTAAAGACAGCGGAGATAAAGAGAGCAAGGGCACGTACATCATAACGGAGATCCTGATGGGTCAGCACACTGTCTTTCCTGTTAGAGTGTCGTCGCATCGTCTGGATGGCAATACGGTCGGCTACACCAACGCCAGCCTCCTTGCACAGATAATCCGTCTGAGCCATCAGATTGCCGAATCCCTTCCCACTGCCCTTGAGTGCTTCAGCACATGCAAGCACCAAGGTCTCATGCATATAGCGCAAGACAGCCGCAGAAGGCTCCGCCTTCACGATCTCTATACAACGGTCGAAGAATTCAGAAACGCTCATGAACTCCTCATTCCACTTTCGACTCCATCTCGTTGCGCAACCCCTTCATGCCTGTCAGATAAGCCTTGGCAGAACCGAAAGAAAGGAACATGTCAAGACGGACAGGCAGATGGTTCTTATCGTCTGTGATGAAGAAACGAATCAACTCATGGTTCTTCCCATCCTCACGTTCGATAAAGGAGAATATCAGACAACGGTATTTGTTCTTGTTGTTCTTCATCTTCAGCGTGGTCTTACCCTTATATTTCAACCATGAGTTCGTCAGATGACGGGCGTCACTGATCGGCATAGGGATATTCTCACCTTCCTTCATCTTCGACGCATCGAAGTTACGGGCACGAAGGAAGATACTCATCATGTCATAGATACAATCCTTGTATTCTGCTTCCTTCCAATGATGTGTACCGTCGTCCTCGATACGGTGCATCTTCAGATGGCAGTTGTTTTTGGGATAAGTGTACCACAACTCATCCACGTAATAGCGCTTCCCTTCACGGGCACCCTTGCGGAAATACAATGGTGCGATATTTTGGTCAGTATAACAAAGCAATGTGTCACGCATGATAAAATAATTATCCAGTTTACTATTACCACGAGTAATCAAACTGCTGCGGAAGGAAGTCTTGCCATTATAGGTAGATTGCACCGTAGACATCGAAGCCGTACCGACCTTCATCCATACAAACTTCCAATTGAAATATAGGTCGTAAGAAAGAAACTCACCCGACTTGAAAGCCGTATTCTCGATACCACACTGGGCATGAGCCGCCATCATTCCGCATGATGCGATGATGATGAATATGAGTCGTTTCATCTGTATCATAATCTTTGCTATTTTACTCTTTTACTTTTTTCACGTATTCTATTCCTAACTCACGGGCACGTTCTGCATTACGGTTACGTAGTTTCTGCCGTTCCTTGTCTGGTTTCTGCTTCGTAATCGCCCCTGGTTTCTGTTGCGTTCGTGGCGTCCCTGTCAGATTCCAAGATAAGGTGATATCAAACTTCGCCTTACATTCAATGCTTCGAGGATAGTAATACATATCCTCTGGCTGCAAGTCTTGGTCAAAGTTGCCAGTGTCCCATTTACCATTACCATTACGGTCGACAAAAGCACGGGCATAATAGACATTTGGTTTTAGATAGAAGAACTCCACACTGCCGTTTTGATCTGCACGGACGGTCTTGATGGGCTTATCGCTCTTGTCCAACAGTTCCACGATAACGGTAGAGTCACTCACGCCACTCAGTTGGAATAATAAGGTGGCATATTCATCCATCGAGCGCACCTTGATACCTTGTTTATAGGCTTCTGACGCATAGCCGTAGATATCCACAAAGGCAGCAGAGTCAATCTCCAGACTGTATTCCGTATCAGGTTGCCATTCCGCTATAAACTCATAGGTGCGTAGCGTAGAGTCTTTTCGATTGAACTCAAAGGGTGTGCGATACCATAGGGAATCTATCTTCGTATACAGGTGGATGGCAGACGTGTCACATTGCGCCAAAGGAGTAGGCATTTCGAAGGTCACACGATTGTCAGGATCCATCTGCTGCGTCACATGATAAATCACACGCAAGGGGTCAACAGGCATGATACTGTCGTAAGGCTCGCCACGCTTCTTCAGTTTCTCCTGTTGCTTCGTCCATTCCTCTACCGCCTTCTTACGCTCTTTCTGTCGTTTCTCATAACTCGTCTTCGCCAACACGTCAACCGTATCTACTTGTGTATAGAGCACACCTGCGCTATCCGTCATAAGATAACTCAGTTCCATGCGTAGCGTATCCTGATTGACGAGTGTCGTATCCTTCAACCAGTACGTCAGCGTATCCTTCTTCGCACTTGCCTCCAAGATAAAGGCATCCTCCGCGTTAAAGTTCAGTCCTTTTATCAGAGGCAGTTGCGGATTCCCATAACTGAAATAGATGGTGAAGTGATTGGCATCCGTCCGTTCTGGCTGTTTCAGTAGATAACGGTCTGTCATCACCTCCTGAAAGGCCAGTAAGAGAATGTCATCAGGGTAGAAATGCGTGTATTTTACTTGTTGGATATTGTCGATATGCAAACTGTCTCGCCAGATGGTGTCTTGTCGGACATCAGGAGCCGCCGACGGTTTGAAGGTCTGATGGGTATAAGCCATCATCTCACTCTTCTGGTTGAAGACGTAGTTTCCATCCATATCCTGCAAGGCATAGACGCGATACTCGCCTGGGGCAACACCCTTGATGACGAAATGCCCACTACCATTGGTACGTGAGACGCGCAACAAGGGCTTCGTCTTAAAGGCAGAGTCGCTCAGGTTGTCATACAGTCCTACCAAGATACCCTTGACAGGTTCCAGGTTAGAAGCGTCCAACACATAGCCTGCCACCTCGAAGGTATCTATCTGCTCACCAGTAGAGAACGTGAAGGTATAGTTACCCATCGGGTTATCCTCATTATTGTCACTGATGGCATCACTGAAGTCGACGGTATAGGTCGTATTCGGTTTCAGGGAGTCTTTCAGTTCTACGATAATCTTCTTGCCTGCCCCCTTGATTTCCGGCATCTCTAACTGTGGAGGAGACACGATGACTTTTTGTGTCGCATCTGCCAGTTTGATATATTCATTGAAATAGATCGTCACCTTCTGGGAAGTAACGCCTGTCTCTTGGTCTTTGGGGGTAGAGGCAATGACGCGTGGAGGATCGTCATCATACCATCCTCCGTCAGGCTGTCCCATTCTTGCGCATCCGACAGCCAATAGCAAACAGCCAATAGCCAATAGCCCAAAAACTTTCCTCATACGTTCAATTTCAGTAGTTGCTCGATATGCTCGCGAGAGTTACACAGTCGGGGCACCTTATGCTGACCGCCCAGTTTTCCGCATAGCTTCAACCAGTCGTTAAACAAGCCTGCTCTGGCAGGGATGATTTCCAGTTGCTGCAGGGTGATATCCTTATGGCGCTTCGCCTCATAGTCGCTGTTGATTTCCTGCAGGCGCTTGTCCAGTAGGTTAGTGAATTGTGCCAAGTCCTGTGGTGCCTTCGAGAACTCGATGAGCCACTGGTGGCGACACTTGGCATTGGCATCCATAAACACAGGTGCTGCTGTATATTCCAGTACCTCTGCCCCTGTCTGCTGACAGGCATAGGCCAATCCCTGTTCGGCATTGTCCACGATTAGTTCCTCACCAAAGGCATTGATAAAACTCTTCGTGCGTCCTGTGATGACGAACTTATAGGGATTCGTAGAGGTGAAACGGATAGTATCGCCTATCTTATAGCGCCAAAGTCCACACGAGGTAGAAATCAGCATGGCGTAGTTCTTGTCTTTCTCCACGCCCCAGAGGGGAACGATAGCGTGCTCTCCAGCTTCTCCGGAGAGATCCTCAAATTCATAGAACACCCCATAATCCAGCATCAGCAGCATCGCCCTGTCGGCAGGATCATCCTGAAGACCAAAGAAACCCTCCGAAGCATTATACGTCTCCATATAGTGCATCTTCGGCGAAGTAATCAGTTGCTCGTATTGCTTGCGGTAGGGCGTGAAGGCGACACCCCCATGGAAGAACACCTCTATGTTGGGCCATACCTCTTCCAAATGCGTCTTACCCGTCATCTCCATCATACAGTTCAGCACCGACAGCATCCATGAGGGAACACCCGAGATATTCGTCACGTTCTTGTTCATGGCCTCACGGGCTATCTGTTCGCGCTTCACCTCAAAGTCAGAGAGCAGAGCCGTCTTTTTCTTAGGCACCCTTACCAGATTCACCAACGGATTGATATTCTCAATCAGGATGGCACTCAAGTCACCCACCAGCGAGTTGGGCAGGTTATAGTTAGGCGCATGACTGCCACCAAGGATAAGACCCTTGCCGTCGAACATCCTCGACTGGGGATTGTTCCGTAGGTAGAGAGCCACAGAATCATAGCCACCGGCATAGTGAATATCATGCAAGCCATCGTGGCTGACAGGGATGAACTTCGATTTATCGTTGGTAGTACCAGAAGACTTCGCATACCATCTGACGCGACCCGGCCACAGAATATCAGCCTCTCCGTGACGCATCTGGTCAATGGATTCTTTCAGCTCCTCGTAGGTATTCACGGGAGTATGCTTCACGAAGTCGTCATAGTCCTTCATCGCCGAGAAAGCATACTTCCTTCCGTATTTCGTATCCTTTGCCGACGTCAGCAAGTGCTTCAACACCGCCCTTTGCATCGCCTCACCCTCTGTCTGGTATTTCTCCAGCGCCTTCATGCGAGGCACAAATATATGTCTTACTAAACCTGTAATGCTCATTGTCTTGTATATAATACAAGGTGCAAAGATAGTGCAAAATTTCGATTAAGCGAACAAAATGAGAATGTATTTTCATTTATTTACTCGAAATAATAGAGGAAGGCGGCGATACCCTCGAGAGCAGGTTTTCGCTGCCCTTCTATTTCGATGACGAACTTAATCTCTGCCTTACAGATGCCACGAAGGTTTTGGATGTTGTGTAACTTCGTGACGAGGCGTACGCGACTGCCAGTGATAACTGGCTGACCGAAACGCATATCGTTCATACCGTAGTTGACGAGCATCTTGATATTGTTCACTTCGATAATCTGATCCCACAGATAAGGTAACAGACTCAATGTGAGATAGCCGTGGGCTATCGTACTTTTATAAGGGCTCTCTTCCTTGGCACGCTCCACATCGACATGAATCCACTGATGGTCGAGGGTAGCATCGGCAAACAGGTTGATACGATCTTGATCTACTTGCAGCCATTCAGAGGCTCCAAGTTCCTCGCCCAGATGGGCGGCAAACTCATCATACGAGTTAATGACTAATTTTCCCATAGAGATGTATTATTTAAAATTATGGTGCAAAGTTACGAATTTTTCAATTGTCAATTACCAATTATCAATTATATTTTGTACTTTTGCACAAAATTTGACTGCCCTGATAGTTAAATGGATATAACAAGGCTCTCCTAAAGCTTAGTTCCGAGTTCGATTCTCGGTCGGGGTACTATGGAAGCAATAGAGATTAGAAAAGTAAGTAACCTAAAAGAACTGAAACAGTTTATTCAGTTTAATTACGATTTGTACCGTGACTGCAAGCAGGCGGTACCGTTTCTGTATTCCGACGAGATGAACACGCTGCGCCGTGACCGTAACGCAGCCTTCGATTTTTGTGAAGCCGACTATTTCATGGCTTTCCGCAACGGAAAGATGGTAGGGCGTGTTGCTGCTTTTATCAACCATCATGCCAATGAGCGTTGGCAGCGTAAGGAAGTACGTTTCGGTTGGTTGGACTTCATCGACGATATCGAGGTAAGCCGTACGTTGCTTGACACTGTAGCCGCATGGGGCAAGGAGAAAGGTATGACGGAGATAGCGGGTCCTTTGGGATTCACCGATATGGATCGTGAAGGTATGCTTATTGAGGGCTTCGATCAGGATGCCACGATGTACATCAACTACAACTATCCCTACTACGTACAGCATATCGAGCAGATAGGCGGTTTCGAGAAAGACAACGACTATATGGAATATCTGGTAAAGGTACCTGAGAAGGTGCCCGACAAGTTCCATAAGATTGCCGAGATGATTCGTAATCGCTACAACCTGCAAGTACGTAAGTTTACCCGTCAGGAACTTATCAAAGAAGGCAAGGGAAGGGAAATCTTCGACATCATCAATGAGACGTATAAGAACCTCTATGGTTATTCGCAGCTTTCCGAGAAGCAGATTAATCAACTCGTTGACCAGTACATCAAGGTGGCAGACCTGAATCTTGTTACTGCTATCGAAGACTGGAGTACACCAGAGCATAGGATGGTGGGCTTTGGCATTACTTTCCCATCATTTAAATACGCATTAAGGAAAACACGAGATGGCAGATTGTTGCCTTTTGGTTGGTGGCACATGCTGAAAGTACTGAAATGGCATAAGACGGATGTGGTTGACCTATTACTGATTGGTGTATTACCAGAATATCGTGCAAAGGGTGCCAATTCCCTCATCTTCGACGACCTCATCCAGTGGTTCCAGCGTTATGGTTTCAAGTGGGCTGAGGCAATGCCGCAGATGGAATCAAACGAGCACATGCGTGGACAATGGCAATATCTGGAATCTACGCAACACCGCAGACACCGTTGTTTCAGAAAACCATTATAAATAAATCTACTTCAGGAATTTTTCGATCTCCTGCTCTATATCCTGGGGCGGGAGATTTCGTTTGATGATACGTCCTCTGGCATCCGTGACAATCATCGAAGGAACGGTCAACATTCCCAACTGGGAAACAATAGGTGTCTGGAACATCTTACCATCACAGACTATCGACCAGTTAAGAGTGTCGCGATCACAACGACGCTGGCATTCCCACTTATCACCATCGAGACAGATGCTCAACAGGTTGAGGTCGGGATGCTTCCGACGGAGTTTCTGCAAGTGACGCTGAATATCCATACTCGGATAGTTCCATGTTGCCCATGTAGAGATAATGTTTACCTTTCCGTTCAACTGGGCATTGCTAACCTTTCGTCCTTTGGTATCAACGACTGAGAAAGGAGGCAATGTTCCTTGCAGCTGATTGGCTTTCAAACCTTCGAGTTGACTCTTCAGTTTACGCAACCTACCATTGTCGGGATCATCCTTCAACATCCGCGTAACGAGTTTGTAGGCTTGGGGATAGTCAGGTTGTGGATTCAAAATGAAGTACTTATCCAACAGATAACGGCTAACCAGTGAGGTGGGGTGTTCCTCAATATATTCCACGATGACGGGCGGTATCTCAGGGGGTGTGAGGCGATTGATGCGCTGGCGTAGCTTCGTCAGGTCGTCGTTGAGGTCAGTACCCTTGATGGTCATCTCCTTCAGATGGGTGGCATCACCCTTGATATCCACCTCTCCACCTGGTTCTGCAAAGACGGCTTGTTCACTATAGTTGGGGAATACCAGCATGAAGGTGGTTTCGTTGCGTACCTCTTTCTCATAAGAGAAGCGACCGTCGCGCACCTTGATGGTGTCGATGCCTATAAAACCGCCATCGGGGCTATATACCATAAACTCACCCTGATTCAGATTACGGAAACGTCCCGATAAGCGGAACTTCCCGTTCTCTGAGCCACAACTGCCGAATAACAGACAGCCAATAGCCAATAGCCAACAGCCAACAGCCAATCGATTCATTACTTCTTCACTTTCACCAATTCCAGATCTGTATCGGCATAGTTTTTCAGCGACGGGTCTTTCTGGATAGCACTACGCAGGAAGGAAGCCGCTGCATCTTCGTTGCCCTGACGAGCATTGACGATAGCAGAGAGATAGTCGGTCATTGCGTCTTTCTCCTTCACGTTCTTCAGGGTCGTCAAGGCGCGTGCATAGTCCTTATTCAGAATCTGTGCCAGTGCAGCACTATTGGTAGCCTTATAGCCGAAGTCCTGTTGAGCGAGGGCATAGTTGCCTTGTGCCAGATGCAGGTTGCCTAATGTCTCAGCCAAGCCGTAGGCACCAGCCGAACGAGAGATCAGGTCTTCTGCTTTCTTCGTATCACCAGCCTGTAAAGCCAGCAGTCCGAGATTTGCATTTGCCTCAGGGATATCGGCGATGGCTTTTGCCTGTTGCAGATAACGCTCAGCCTCCTCCTTGTTTCCATTCTGCATAGCCAGCACGGCAAGGTTGTTATAGGCTCGGGCATCCTTCGGATACAGACGTGCGGTAGTCTTCAGGATATCCTCTTTCTCTGCTGTTGTCGGAGCGATGATACCAGCGTATACCAGTTCTTCCAGACTGAGTTTCGAGACATCTTTCTTATACTGGTCGAAAATCTGTTCGTCATCGCGACCAATCACCTCGTAATTGATGGTCATACGGGCACGACGCAGTTCGGGCAGGATACCGTCAGCCAGTTCCTTAAAGCCCTGACTCATATTCTTAATCTGTTGCTCACGCTCCTGAGGATCCTGATACATCGAGAGCACGCGCAGGATGACATCCTTATCAGGGATATTGCTTGCCTTCACGAGTTCCTGGAATCCCTCCCAGTCCTGAGCGGTATATTCTGAAGCGACGCCACCTTCTACGTTAGCATCTTTCATCTGCTGGCGCACGAAACTCTCTGTGTTTTGCTGACGTTTGTTGGCTAACTGCTCATTGAGTTTCACACCACCGTCAGGTGAGGCGTAAGCAGAAATCTCCACACTCGAGAGGTTGAGGTTTTCCTGATCACGGGCAATCTGCTGAAGTAGTTTCACAAAGTCCTGTACGGAATTTGACTGTAACTC
>Ga0310690_10006724_pt1 | contig 15029 bp, 14 predicted proteins | sample AusTroGonzalo_MG_2_FD_207661 | JGI IMG/M metagenome (GOLD analysis project Ga0310690, IMG submission 207661) | Bovine rumen microbial communities from tropical cattle in Woodstock, Queensland, Australia - Gonzalo_04 (v2) (version 2) | ecosystem: Host-associated > Mammals > Digestive system >...
AATTTTGTGAAATTATAAAATAAGTTAGAAAAAGAAAATTTAAAAATACATGTGATAAAGTATAGGAGAGGAATACAACAAAAGATGGATAAATTAATTGCCAATCTATCAAGAGAAGAATTAACAAATCTAATACAAGTATTTGATGTGCAAATTGCAATTGTTATCGTATTGCTAGTTTTTTTGACGCGCAATTTTGTTGCTACTATCATATTAAAATTTTTTGATTTTCTAACGAAGAAAAAAGAGCAACCTCATAAGAGTGAAATGTATGCACCAATAAAATTTATGTATGTATTCATGGGGTCTTATTTGGCAGTTAAAATTTTACCGATTTCTAATAACTGGTCAATTATTATGACATCGCTTTTTAGAAGTGCCTTAGTAATATTCATTACGAATATTATTAATTCTACTGTTTTCGTAAAAGATTCTAAGTTTTTTATGAAGAGAAGTAAACCTAAAAGTGAAGCAGTTGCTAATTTTATTAGTAAGATTGCAAGAGTTATTATGTGGATTATATCCATTTACATTATTCTAGTTTTTATTTTGGGATTCACGCAAATTAATGGATTGGTTACAGGTCTTGGAATTGGAACCGTTATTATTTCACTCGCAGCACAAGATACAGTAAAAAGTTTATTTAGTGGTATTAGTATTTTAAGTGAAAAACCATTTGTGATTGGTGATTGGATAGAAGTAGGACAGTTTTCTGGAACAGTAATTGATATTTCTATTAGAAGTACCAGAATTCGTTGTATGAATAATTCTATTGTCACGATTCCAAACTCTACCGTTACTTCTGAATATGTTGTTAACTGGAATAAATTAAAGTCTAGAAGATTTGATTGCATTTTAAATCTAAAAAAGCAAGATTTGAATCCAGAAAAAATTAAAAATATTATTAAAGAATTAAAAGTGGTTATTTGCGCAAAAGATTATGTCCAAAGAGATACGGTCTATGTTGGTTTTAACGAAATCGCAGATTATAGTTATAATATTAAAATTTTTGTGTATGTGACAGAAACAAATTATACAAAGTTTTTAAAAATTCAAGAAGATTTAAATTGTGAATTTGTAAATGTGTTAGAAAAAGAAAATGTAGAGCTAGCTTATCCAACGCAAACGATTCATGTACAAACGATAGAAAATAAGAATTAAAGAGTTATGGAAGTAACTCTTTTTTGATGATGTAAAGGAGGAGAAAAATGAAAGCATTAATCACGGGAGCTTCTTCCGGAATCGGAAGAGATATGGCTCGTTACTTAAGTGGTTTGGGTTATGATTTAGTCATTGTAGCAAGAAGAGAAAACCTACTAGAAGAATTAAAAAAAGAACTAACGAAAACAGAAGTAATAGTTGAAAAAGCAGATATTAGTGATCCTGATACATGCCAAGAGTTATTTGAAAAACATCCTGATATAGATATATTGGTTAACAATGCGGGTTTTGGAAAATTTGGAGATTTTACAAAAATAGAATTAGCAGAAGAATTAAATATGATCGATACCAATATTACAGGGCTACATACATTAACCAAATTATATGTAGCAAAAATGAAAGAAAAAAATCAAGGATATATATTAAATGTTGCTTCCAGTGCAGGCTTGATGCCAGGAGGCCCCCTAATGGCAACATATTATGCTACAAAAGCTTATGTAATTTCCTTAACAAGAGGAATCGCAGAAGAACTGAAAGTAGCTGGTTCAAACGTTAAAATTGCAGCATTATGTCCTGGTCCAGTAGATACTAATTTTAATAATGTAGCCAATGTTCGTTTCGCTTTAAAAGGTGTATCAAGTGAATTTGTAGCCAAATATGCCATTGATAAACTGTTAAAAGGGAAGAGAATTATTATTCCTGCATGGTACATGAAAATAGCATGTTTTGGAGCAAAAATTCTGCCAGCTAACGCAATGTTGAAGATGGTATATCATAGGCAGAATTCTAAAGAAGAATAAAAAAGAAAAACACATGGTGAGGAAAATCAAATTTTTTCCTCATCATGTGTTTTTTTAATCGTTTGTATTCCAAACAACGGTATTATTCGTAATTGTATTAGAAACGGTATTCGTTGTGTTTGTGGTAGTATTAGAAATCGTATTGGTAGTAGTATTCATATAATAGTCATCATCTACAAGGATGGTTCTTGTCACAGTGCCATCTCCGCCCAGCCAAGGATTATGCTCATCTGGATCAGTAGGGTCCCAATTGCGATTTTGGCGATTATCTGAAATTTTTTGGATTTGAGGTTTTCCTAAAGGACCAGGATTAGAACTGTCAGAATAGAATTCTACAGTACTTCCTGCTTTAGCATTGTCATAAATCCATTTGGCATCTTTAACACAAAGTCTAACACATCCTAAGGATGCAGCAGTTCCTAATTTATCGTATTCCCAGTATTCTAAGGTATTAGCATACATACGCTCATAAGGTACAGAATGAAATAGAATATTGCCATGAATACGAACAGCATATTGACCGTATACGCCTCCAATTAAAGAACGCCAACGATATCTATCAGAGATTTTATACGTTCCAGATTTAGGAGTGGATCTACCGGTAGAGCATACAAAAGCGATGATGGCTTGAGTATATTTTCCGGCTTCATCTTTGTCATAAACTGTTACTGTATTTGCTGCAACGTTTACTTTAAAATGATAAACTTTTTTTTCTACAATATTCTGATCAACGGAAGCAGAGGCTTCTGTAACGGCTTCAGATTCATTACCAAATTGGTCAATTACTTTCACATAGATAGTATAATTTTCATTGGTGGTTAGTTCTGTAAAAGTATAAGTATTTTTTGAACCAGTAGAAATATACTGGCTAGAATCTGCTAATCTAAAAGAATATTCTAATTCAGAAGAAGTATTATCTGTGGCAGTAACATTAACAGTAATAGAGGTATAAGTAGAAGAGGTTTCTAATTCTCCAATTTCTGGTCCTGTTTTATCGATGTTAGTAATTTCAAAAACATAGGGAACAGGAGATAGTTTTCCAAATCTACCATATTTTAAATAAATAACACCATTATTTTCAATTGTGACTTGAGAATTCTCTACTTTTCGATACTCTTTATCACTAATTTGTTTTACTTTAATAGCCATTGCTTCTTCAGAAGAAGTTTCATCTTCATAGTATTTTTCTTCTGCGAAAGTATAGTCAATAAAGTAATAGATATCATAATGTGTTTTGGTTAAAACGTTTGCAGTAATATTACTTCCTGTGGGTTTAATAGTTGAAAGATTAATGTTAATGGTTTCTTCTGTAATGTTTTTGACAGGAATTAACTTATTCAGTAAAAAGAAAATTCCTGTTAAAAAAGCGATTAATATGATGATTAATATGGTAATAACGATTAATTTTCGTCTTGTTAATTTTTGTTTTTTGATAACTCTATCCATTTATAGTTCCTTTTTTATTATAAAAAATTTGGCGATTGTTTAGAGATACTTTTATCTGGAATATATTCTTGTGTTTTATCATCCCAAAAACCGGCCTTTAAATATCCATTTTCATCTAGACCACCTGACAATAAAACAACATCACTTGCTTTTCCTTCTTTGAAAAATTGTAAATCTTTCTTTAGTTTTTTAACAAAAATATCTGTTAATTCAGTATCTAACTGTTGAGACATTCTGTTTTCTTCTAAACCAAAATGTAAATGAGAAGAGACTTGAAGTTCATTGATAGCCTCTTTAACAGTTTTTAATTTTAATTTCTCAGGAAACTCTTCTAGTTTTGTAGTATAATTACGTGTCGTTGTCATTGCATCAAATGAATCTGCGATAGCTATAATTTTAGCAATATCTGGGAATTCTGTCAAGTGATGGTATCCAAACCCATCAATTCTTTCATGATGCGTTTCGATAATTTCAGCTAATTCTTCATTTTCTAGAATTTTACGAATCATTTCTGCTCCAAAATCAGCATGCATTTTTACTAAATCATGTTCTTCCTCTGTTAATACAGAATCTTTATTTAACAAGTTTTGGGCAATGCTATTTTTTCCAATGTCATGTGCCCAAGCAGCAAGCATGGTTAAATGCATTTTTTGGGCAACATATTCTTGTTTCATTTGTTCATATTGTTCAGCATCTTGTTTTTTTGCTTTAGGATAAAAATGATTATATTGTTTCGCAAAAAATTCTTCTCCAATGGCTAGAGCATATTTAGCAACACGAGCAGAATGATCTTTTGTGTAAGGATCTTTGTTTTCTAATATACTAATGATTTGCATGATAAATTTTAAATCTTTTTCATGTTCCCTATTTTTTTCTTTTTTTAATTCTAAAACAAGATTACTTCGTTCTTGAATAGCGTTAGATATTTTTTCTATATCTTGAAGACCAATTACTCTAATAAAAAGTTTCAAAATACCTAAAACATTTGCAATATTTTTAGGAATTTGTGTATCAAAAACGGCTTCATCTAGAACAGATAAATATAGTCTTAAAGTCTCATCTGGTAAGTCACTTAAATCAATGAACCTAAAAATGGTATTACCGGTTATTAAAGAATTTTCTAAAGTTTTTCCAAATTCACTGTTAGAAGAATAATAGCCGATAGTATACTTTTTAGCGGCTTTTCGCTGTTCTTGAATGGGATTCATTGGCATATTCTAACCTCCTTACATCATATTATTTATTGTATAATATATTGGCGAAATATTCAAGAATAAATCAAAGTTTTATACATATATTTGAGTAAGGAGGAATAGAGATGATTCTTTTTTCTAAGATGCAAGGAACGGGAAATGATTTTGTGGTCATTAACTGCTTAAATCAATATTTTAATTATCATTTAGGAAACTTGGCTAATTTTTTATGTAATCGACATTTTGGAATAGGGGCGGATGGAGTAATTTATTTATTTCAAAGTAGTGTAGCAGATTTTAAAATGAGAGTTTTTAATCCAGATGGAACAGAAGCAGAGATGTGTGGAAATGGAATAAGAATAATCGGAAAGTTTTTATATGAAAAAAGTATTACGACAAAAACTTTCTTAAAAATTGAAACATTATCTGGTGTTAAAACAATTAATTTAATGGTTGAAAACAAAACGGTCGTACAAATTAAAGTGAATATGGGCATGCCTAATTTTGAAGCCTCTAAAATACCAGCATATCTCCCTAAAGAAGAAAACATGAATGCATATCATACTATTCCAATAGAAATCGAAAAGAACACATACTACTTGGATTTGGTTTCGATAGGTAATCCTCATAGTGTGTGCTTTGTAGAGAATTTGGAAAAGGTAGATATAGAAAAAATAGGTCCTATTGTAGAAAACTATAAATATTTTCCCAATAGAACTAATGTGGAATTTGTGCAAGTGATGGATAAAAACAATATTAGAATAAAAGTGTGGGAGAGAGGTGTTGGTAAAACTATCTCTTGTGGAACAGGTGCATGTGCTTGTCGGTGTTTGCGCTATGAAAAGAAATTTAGTAAATCACCATGTAACTGCCCAATTAGATGGGGGAAGATTGCATGTTGATTATGACGAGAAAGCTGGAATAGAGCTGGCAGGTGGAGCAGAATTTTGTTATGAGGGGAGAATTGATTTATAAAATAGATAAGGTTTGTGTAAAAAATTCTGCCCCAGCTTTTGTACTTAAAGAAAGATTTTTCTTTTTGTGAATGATTTTTTGAACTTCCCACAAACCTAAACCATCATTGTGGGATTTAGTTGTAAAATTTTTCTTGAAAATCTTTTTGGTAGAAATTCTTCTAGATAAATAGCTGTTTTCGATAATGATAAGTTGTTTGTTCTCTAATGCTTGGAAAGATAAATTGACAATTTTAGTAGATGTTTCGCTAGAGGCCTCAATAGCGTTATCTAAGAGTATTCCTAAAATCTTAGAAAAATGATAGGTATCTAAACGGATTAGATTTAAATCCATTAAAATATTTAAAGACATTTTGACGTTTTTTTGTTCTGCTAAATTATATTTGTTAGAAACTACACTGTAAATGGCCGCGTTCTCCATCAGTTTTGCATGAAAACGATACAAATTGTTAATACGAAAACAATCTGGAATTAAGTGATTATAGTATTCTTTTAAATCATACATATTATTGGTTTTAATGTATCCACCAATGGCTTGCATGATATTATTAAAATCATGACGAAAAGTACGCATAGAATCACACATAGAATTTAATTTGGTAAGTTCAAATCTTTGTTTATGTAGTAAAAAACACAAATAGGTGATTATACAGATAAATAGAATTGTTTCTAAAATCAAAGCTAATTTTATCATGATGTAAAACCTCCTTAGAAAGTGCAATTAAAAATGATTGCACTAAAATTATAGAATATAAAATGTATGTTGTCAAAAGAAATTCATTGTCATAATTCGACAAAAAGACTGTTTTTGCTGAAAATTTTACAAAGATACATATTGACAAAAAACGTTAGTATTTATATTATATTATTAGGAAAATTTTACAGAAGAAAAGAGGTTTTTGTTTTATGGCAGAAGAAAAACAAAGTTTTAATGGATATCCAGAAGAGTTATCAGATGAGAATTTGGAATATATCTATATTGGAATTATCATGAATAACCCAAAAGCATTATCTATATATTATTTTGTAGCGGACGAGTTTTATTTTTCTGATGAAGAATTGGGTGAAATTTATAAATCCATTTTATTCCAAGAAGCAGAGAAATATGCTCCAGCTGCAGCAAAAGAAAACTATAATATTCCAAGAGAAAAAGCAAATACTTATGCCAGAAAGCAAGAAATCAAAAAAATCGTTGGTCAAAAAAATTATAATATAGAATATATTTATACAGAATTAAGAAAATTATTTATTTTAAAGAAATATTATATTGTTGCTGCAACGAAAAAAATTCGTGATAAAATTTTAGAAATTACGAAGTATGAATTATATGGCGATATGAGCGTAGAAGAAGTGCAGAGTGCTATTGATCAAATTGGTGTTACTGCAAGTTTGAGTCAATCTATTTTGAACGAAGATGCGACGAATGCACTTTTAGCTAGAGATGGAAATTTGAGTACTGGTGCTAGCTTGCCATTTCCAATTTTAACAAAGGTATTTAAAGGATTAAGAAAAGGCGAAACTATGGCTTATGCGATGCCTTCTAACTATGGTAAAAGTAGGTTTACAATTAATGTTGCAGCAAGGTTAGCCTTTATTGAAAAAAAGAAAGTTTTAATTATTTCTAACGAGATGAGCGAAGAGAAAATGCGACTTTGCTTAATTACAACCATTATTAATGATCCAGAGATTCAAAAATTACATAAGCAAAAATTAATTAAAAACGAAGGAGAACTTTTGGAATTAAAATTTAAACCAGATAACGCCAAAAAAGCTCCAGTGGATGAAGGTGGATTTTTAATACAAGGAAAAGATGAAACAGATGAAATGTTTGTAGATAGGCTTTATGAAGAATCAACAGAGTTTCAACAAGTAGTAGCTGCAACAGATTGGCTTTCTGATCAAACCAAAAACAGTATTTCCTTTATTCATGTAACAGAACACTCTAATGATGATTTACGCAAAATTATTTTAAACTATTATTATAAAGATAAAATTGAATATGTATTTTACGATACATTAAAAACAGACATTGATAATATTGGTAATGGAGATGAAGTAAAAAAGACGGCAACGATTCTTTCTAATATTGCACAAAAATTTAAAATATTTGTTGGTTCCTCTTTGCAATTATTAGAGAGTAATACTTTACCATGTAACTTAACCATTAACGATATGAGCGCTAGCCGTACGGTAAAGGAAGTTTTAGATACACTTTTCCTAATGAAACAAATTACTAATCAAAATTTAAGTAAATACGAGTATTCTGATACAGAAACCTTTGATGTTTGCCATAATATTGAGAAACCAAAAGATGTTAATATAAGACACTATGTTTGCGTTGTAGATAAAAACCGTGCTGGTGATAAGCCAATTCTATTATTTAGACTAAATTTGGCTTATAACAGATGGGAAGAATTAGGATATGTAAGAATGAAAGAATTAGAAGAGAGTTAATATGTACGATAATTGGGAAGAATTAGAAAAAAGTATTCAAGATTGCCAGAAATGTAAACTTTGTAAGCGGAAGAAAAAATATTGTTTTTGGAGTAGGAAACAAAGAGGCGAAAATTATGCTAATAGGGGAAGGACCAGGCGCTGATGAAGATACGCAAGGAGAACCTTTTGTGGGAAAAGCGGGGCAATTAATGAATAAAGCTTTCGAATATATTGGAATAGAAAGAAGTGAGGTTTATATTGCTAACATTGTAAAGTGTAGACCTCCTAGCAATCGTAATCCAGAAGAAGATGAAGCACAGGCTTGTTTAGATTATTTAAGAAATCAAGTCATTCTAGTGAAACCCAAAATTGTTGTTCTATTAGGGAGTGTTGCTCTTCAACATATTCTAGGAAAGGAATATAAAATTACTGCGAGTAGGGGAAAGTGGTTCGTAAAAAAGAATATTAAATACTTACCAACTTGGCATCCTTCAGCAGTTTTAAGAGATGAAAACAAGAAGATAGATTTTATTAGAGATTTATTGCTTGTTTATATGGAAAGTCAAAAACTTTAAAATAAAAAGAATAAAGTACAAATCATAAAAGCAACTATATATCATTTTTCAAAAAATGCTCGTACAAGTTAATTTTCGTAGAAAAATCAAAAAAATTTTGTGGCACCCTTCCACTAATCGTGAACTCTTTCCACAAAATTTTTTGTTTTTTCTAACTCAATTACTTGCGATGCGCTTTTTTTCAAATGATATATAGTTGCTTTTATGATTTATATTCTATTTTCTATATTATATTTCAAAGTTTTTGACTTCTTAGAATAATCTTCTTGCTGTAATATAGTTTTCTAAATAATATCCAGATTCAAGAGTATCGATAACAACACCTCTCCTAGAATTAGCAGCATGTACAAAATTACCGTTACCAATGTAAATACCACTATGTCCGATAGATTCAGAACCATAATAACTAAATAAAACTAAATCGCCTGGTTGTAAGTCTTCTTTGCTAACAGGAGTTCCGTTGGCTGCTTGATCACCAGAAACTCTGTTTAAATGAATATTGTATAATCCAAATATATATTGCGTAAATCCAGAACAATCAAAACCTGTTTCTGGTGAAGCACCACCTGAAACATAGGAATAGCCTACATATTGTAAAGCAGTTTCTACAAGGGAACTAGCTGTAGCAGATGTTGTTTCTTGGATTTCTGGTTCTACAACTTCTGGATCACTTGGGGTATCAGGGGTAGCTACGGCTTCTTCAGGAAGAACTGTTTCTATCGGTTCAGAAACGATTTCTTCCGTTTTTTCTGGTTGTGCTTCAACGGGTGTAGCAACTACGGACATTTCTTGTACATGGTCTTTTTTCTCTTCGGAAACAATCACTTCTGGTGTTTCTTCTATTACAGTTTCATTATACACTTCTTCTGGGTGATTAGAGCTTAAGTCTAACACCTGAGCAACTGTTTTTTTCTGTAAGACAACACTATATTTTTCCGTTGGTCTTACAATTTCATAATTTACAATTATTTTTAAATCAATAAATGCGATTGCTAAGATGAATCCAACACCTATTGCTTTTTTCAAAAAGTTCATTTAATATTCCTCTTATTTGTATATTCGCCATCAGTATATATTTTTTTGAAAAAAATGTCAAGAAAATAAATAGAATATTATCATTTTGTAAAAATCTTGTAATATCTAGGGAAATGTAACAATTCAGAAGAATACGCAATATGATATATAAATACGAATAAAGAAGGAGAGAGAAGATGACGAAAATTTTAGTTTTTAATAATGATACGAATCAAATGTTAACGTTTAATCGTACACTAGACCAGGCAATGCCCTATAATTCTGGTAGAACACTAACGGTGAAAGAATTTAGAGGAGGGAGTAATTCTAATACGCTATGGACATCTTTAAGATGTATGGAGGCTTGGAATAGTTTTCGATACCTTTACGGAAGGGGAATTTTTGTTGGTTTTGCTTTTAAAAGACCATGGGAGGGACGGACATAGTAGATTATCACAACATTATGCACGGCCTAGCTTTTGATGTAGGTCAGAATTTAAATGCTTCGCGGGAGAGCAGAAATGCGTAGTTTGGCTTCGGAATCTGGTATTTGGAATTATGTGGAGCCGGTTAGCTTAACACCTAGTTGGGTACATTTTGATGAAAGACAGGTGCCTGCTGGCTACCCTCAAATTAAGCAAGGAGCGAAAGGAGTTTATGTTTGCGTTTTACAAGATGCTTTAAACACATTGCGGATTTAGAACAGGAGGATTAGACGGTGTTTTTGGTATGCAAACCAATAATGGTGTTAGAAATTATCAACAATCTAGGGGATTATTGATGGACGGAATTGTAGGACCAATTACATGGAATCGATTAATGGGAGAAGTTGTCGGAAATGGAGCAACGAATACGACAATCAATTAGAAAAAAATTAAGGTTGAAAAAAGTTTAATACCTTATATAAATTTCTGCTTTTGTAGATTTATTTTTTTTCTGTTATATGATATAATCTCTTCATGAATTATCTCAAACTAAATGAATATTTAAAAAGTAAATATGGCGAAAGAGTTTTGAAAATATGCGTGGATGGTGGCTTTACTTGTCCCAATCGAGATGGAACCAAAGGAACGGGAGGATGTATTTATTGTAGTCAAAGAGGTTCCGGAGACCACTTAGAGAATCTTTCGATAAAAGAACAAGTGAAGAAAGGGTTAGAAAAGAAAAAAGATAGGGCTAATAAATTTATTGTTTATTTTCAAAATTACACGAATACTTATGATAGAATAGAAAATTTAAAAGAGAAATATGAACAAGCATTTATCTGTGATAAAATCGTTTGCTTAGCAGTAGCTACAAGACCAGATTGTATTAATCCAGAAATATGTGAATTATTAGCTAGTTTTAAGAAAAAAGTAGATGTTTGGGTAGAACTTGGTTTGCAAACGGCTAATGATAAAACAGGCGAACGTATTAATAGATGTTATACGGCAAAAGATTTTACAAATGCAGTTCATTTACTTCGTCAATACAATTTAGATGTGATAGCTCATATTATGATTGGACTGCCAGGAGAAACACATGAAGATTTAGACAAAACAGTGGAATTCATCAATCAACAAGATATACAAGGCATTAAAATTCATTCTACTTATGTAGTTGAAAATACAAAGTTGGCTGAGATGTATCAAAATCATGAATATAAACCTATGTCATTAGAAGAGTATATAGAAGAGGCTTGTTATGTTTTAACTCATATTCATTCGAATATAGTAGTTCATAAAATTTCAGGAGATGCACCAAAAGACATTTTATTAGCACCAAGTTGGAACGCGCATAAAAAGTGGATTTTAAACGGGATAGAAAGAAGGGTGAAGCAATGGAATACATTAAAAAATTAAAAGATAAAATGAACATTTTAAGCCTATTTGTTATTATAATGATAATCATTATATTGATAGAAACAGCCGTAATCCTTATTTTTAGGTATGAAAAAATGAAAAACGAATTAGAAGAGTGTTATCAATTAGAATCTTATAATGCTAGTTTTACTTGGAATAAGATCGCTGAATATGAAGAAGAATTGCAACGACTAAGAAAAGAATTAAGTAAATATGATGAGAGTTATAAAGAACAAATTGATAATCCTATTGTAGTAGAAGTAGAATCCATTTCTGAAGAAAATGGAAGAATGAAATTACATGTAAAAAGAATTTCTAATACAATAAAAACGGAACATGATGTTGTTATTTCAGAGAATACAGAAATTGTAAAAGATAATGATATTGTGGACATATCTTTGTTAAAAGAAGGACAATTCTTGTATGTTCATTGTATAAGTGATGAAGCAGAAAAATATCCAGAAGAAATGACAAATATAACAACCGTAGAGATTTTAACTGTTACAAGTTTGGAAGCTGAAATTACTGAAATAAATGCTAACGATGATATTTTTGCAATTACTGCAAATAGCAATGATGGTTTTGCTTACTATGTATATATTTCTGAAGATACGAAAATTTTGAAAAACGGTGTAATCGTTGATCAATCAGAATTGCAAGTTGGTCAAAAAGTAGAAATTAGATATCCTGGATTAAATGGTGGCTTTCCACAAACATTAAGTGGTGTCACAAAAATTGAAATTGTACAATAAAGGAAAATAGCACTAACATCTAGTGCTATTTTTGTGCTTGAAAACAATGTGACTAAGTGATATAGTATAAATATATAGGCTTTAGTTTTGTGATAAGGAGAAAAAATAAATGAGAAAGAAAGTTTTAAAAAGAATTGGAATTTGCTTGATAAGTATTCTGGTTATAGCAGTTGTTCTATTTTGGGGAATGATTATTAGAAAACATATTATCATTCAAAGTATTAGAAATAAAATTGCTAAGTATCAACAGAGTAAAGATTATTATATTCATATGATAAGTAAAATGGAAAATGACTCTAGTCAAGTAGATTTTTTTAGAAAAGGAGATTTAGAAGTTGCTCAAAAATATACAAACTCTGAAAACCCTAATACAGTATACTATTGCCGAAATTTAAAAACGAAGAAAATGGATTGGTATTTAGATAATGGAGATAGCAAAATTGCCATATTAGGACAAGATTATGATGAAGATATTTATGGAATTTTTGCCGATTACTTTGCTATTCAAAATAAATGGAATTATTTAAGATTTTTAGTAAACGTGAAAATCGAAACAAAGAAATATCAAGGAAAAAACTGTTATCATATTAATTTCAAAAAATGTTTGAATTATATGGAAGACACCTTAGGAGGATTTTTATTAGAAGAAGGCGAAACAATAGAAGATTATAAATTAGAGTTGTATATTGAAAAAAAGACAGGGTTAACTATTTATAATTCTATTTTGCAAAAAGAATATGAGTATCAGTTCGATTGTGTGAAAGACGAAAACTTAGAGGCTCCCAATATTGCAAGCTATAAAGCAATGTATGTATCCATCACAGAAGAAGATTATCAAAAATATAATGAAGGTAATTTTTCACTAAGAATTTGTGGATGGGGAAGTGGTGTTTATAATGGAGAAGAAACCATTAGTTTAACGTTAAGAGTTTATAAACAAATTCCGGATGAGACATTAGAAGGAGAAGTAGGAAGATTTCTAGGAACAAATACGTATTTTTCTCTCAATTTAGATCCCAATATGAAATGCACATGGGGTAACGAAGAAAGAACATTAAAGGAAGAATATGAAACGAGAAAACAATCTGGTGCAATGCTACAAAATGATGGAGATGAAGGTGTTTTGCCTTTGCTAAATGATCAATTTATTTTTGAAAATGGAAAATTGGTTTCTATTATTTTTTCAACCGTGTAAAATCTAATTGAGAAGAAAAGGAGTATTTATAGAGTGAAAGAAAATAAAATAGAACAAAGAACGCAAGCAGTAGAGAAAAGTTTAAAAAAATATAGTGGATACACTATGGAAAAGTTGCTCAAAGAATATAAAACTTCTTTAGATGGATTAAGTGTTGTAGAAATAGAAGAATTGCTTGAAAAATATGGAAAAAATACCATTGAAATTGAAAATAGGCATTCGATGTTTCACAGAATAAAAGATGCTATTATCAATCCTTTTAATATTGTCTTAATTTTAGTTGCAATCATTACCTTTGTGACAGATGTTATTATTGCTACAGATAAAGATTATGCAACCTTTATTTTGATTATCAGTACCGTCATTATTTCTGCGATTATTTCGCTTGTGCAAGAAACAAAATCAGATAATGCAGCCAAAAAATTAAAAAGTATGATTTCTAATAAAGTAGATGTGATGCGTGATGGGTCATTTTCAAGTGTGAAAGTAGAAGAGATTGTTCCTGGTGACATTATTAAACTTTCTTCTGGTGACATGATTCCTGGAGATGTTCGCTTTTTAGAAGTTAAAGATTTGTTTATTAATCAGGCGTCTTTAACAGGAGAGTCTAACCCTGTAGAAAAATTTGCAGAATTAAAGGATAGAAATGTGGATGTCACAGATCTTTCTAATATTGGGTTTATGGGAACAAACGTGGTAAGTGGTAGAGCAATTGCTCTTGTCTTAACCACTGGAAATCAAACGTATTTTGGAAGTATGGCAAAATCTTTATATACCGTTAAAGAAAAAAATAGTTTTGAAGAGGGAATTGATTCTGTTAGTAAATTGCTAATTCAATTTATGGTTGCTATGTTACCAATTATTTTGGTAATTAATCTAGTAACCAAAAGTGATTGGTGGTCATCTTTATTATTTGCAATAACGATTGCAGTTGGCTTAACCCCAGAAATGCTTCCTGTGATTATGACAACGACCATGGCTAAAGGTGCTGTAGATATGTCAAAAAAGAAAACAATCGTAAAAAGATTAAATTCCATTCAAACTTTTGGAGAGATGAACATTCTTTGTACAGATAAAACCGGAACTTTGACGGAAGATGAAATTGTTTTGGAAAGATATATTGATGTAAAAGGAAACGAGAATTTAAGAATTTTAAAACATGCCTTTCTAAATAGTTATTTTCAAACAGGTTTGAAAAATTTAATTGATGTTGCCATTATTTCTCGAGCAGAAAAAGAAAATATGAATGCTTTAAAAACTAGCTATATAGCAGAAGATGAGATACCATTTGATTTTTCTCGTAGAAGAATGAGTGTGGTGCTAAGAGATGCAAATGGAAAAAGGCAACTAATTACAAAAGGCGCTGTTCATGAGATGATGGAGATTTGCTCTTTTATTGATGAAGATGGTATCGTCAGCAGAATGACTTTAGAATCTCAAATGAAAGCATATGAAATTTACGAAAAATATAGTAACGAAGGATTACGAGTTTTAGCGGTAGCGCAGAAAAATGAGATTCATGATATTGAAACTTTCGGCGTAGAAGATGAATCTGATATGGTATTAATTGGATTTGTCGCCTTTTTAGATCCACCAAAAGAAAGTGCGAAACAAGCGATTTCTGCCCTAAAAAGAAATGGCG
>Ga0310690_10006726_pt1 | contig 15027 bp, 15 predicted proteins | sample AusTroGonzalo_MG_2_FD_207661 | JGI IMG/M metagenome (GOLD analysis project Ga0310690, IMG submission 207661) | Bovine rumen microbial communities from tropical cattle in Woodstock, Queensland, Australia - Gonzalo_04 (v2) (version 2) | ecosystem: Host-associated > Mammals > Digestive system >...
ATCAGCATGGAGCCGAAGACCGGGTGACCTTTCGGAATCTCAGGAAAGATGCGGCTGAAGAACGGATTGATCGCGCGGCCCAAGGTGTTGACCGCTCCCGCTTTCTCGCCGATCTTCATGATGCCCATCCATAGAGCAAGTACGCCGGTCAGGCCGAGAGAGAGTTCAAAGCCCGTTTTCGCGCTGTCAAACGTGGAATTGAGAATCGTGGAGAAAATATCCACGTTTCCGTAACAAATGGCTTGTACCACTCCCATCAAAATGGCCAGCAAAATGAGCGAAATCCAAATATAATTCAAAATCATGCGACAAAAGTACACTTTTTTTTGCATATATGCAAATAATTTAGTAATTTTGCACGATAAATGGCAAAAAGTGGTAATTTCCATAGAGTATGGGCGTTTTTGAGGCATAGCCTCACGTCCTGGAATACGACCGGAGAAGGCATTCACTCGCCGTACTTGTTTGAGTTGGTGCGCTTTGTGCTGCGTGACCGCAACGCCTATTACTGCTTTGAGGATATAGAGCGTCGTCGGGAGTTGTTGCTCGCTTGCGAAGATGCCTTGGACGTGGTGGACTACGGTTCGCAAGGATCGCCGGAGGGCAGGCATGTGCAGCGCCGCGTATGTGATATAGCCGCTAACCACTTGGAGAGTGCGTCGGTCGGCCAGATGCTGTTCCGCTTGGTCAATTGGATCGGAATGCACGAGAAACGGCCTTTGGAGGTATTGGAGTTGGGCACTTCATTAGGCATCACCACCGCCTATTTGGCGAGCGCAGACAGCCGAAACCGAATCGTGACGCTGGAGGGCAGCGCCGAGGTGCAGAAAGTGGCGCAAGGCGTTTGGAGGGCATTGCGGTTGGAGAATATCACATGGCGCGAAGGCAATATTGACAACACCTTATATGAATGCGCGCGCGAGAAACTGGACGTCGCCTACATTGATGCCAACCATACCTATGACGCCACTCTCCGCTACGCGGGTTATCTGTTGCCGCGATTGACTGAAAAGGGCATTCTGGTGTTAGACGATATTCATTATTCCGAAGAAATGGAAAACGCTTGGGAGGCCCTGAAGAACGATCCGCGCGTTACCACGAGCATGGACTTGTATCATGTAGGCCTGCTTTTCGTGGATCCGCATTACCTCAAGAGACACTATAAGATCAGACTTTAATATTTTGTGATTATGGCTATTTATACCAAAACAGGTGACCACGGCGAGACCTCACTGGCCAGCGGTCAGCGCGTCGCCAAAACGGATGCGCGCATAGAGGCCTACGGCACCGTGGACGAACTCAATAGTTGGATAGGGATGTTACGGGCACAGATCGCTTGCGTTGACTGCGTACAGGGTGCGGACAGAATGGCGAAAGCTGACGTTCAGTTACAATGGGTGCAAAACAAACTCTTTAACCTTGGAGCGGAACTGAGTGACGCACCCGGCGAATGGATCAGCGAGCCGGATGCGAAGCAGATTGAGGTTTGGATTGATGCCATGCAGGCCGAAGTGCCGAGGCAGCGGGCGTTCATTCTGCCCGCAGGCGGAGAGGCTGTGTCGCGAAGCCATATTTGCCGTACGGTATGCCGTCGTGCAGAGCGCAGAATGATCGATGCGAATGCCAAACATGCCGCTTTGGAGTTCATAAATCGCCTCAGTGATTATTTGTTCGTCATGAGTCGGTACCTTGCATGGTGTTCCGGAGAGACAGAAATGGAGTGGAAAAAGGACTTTTATGTGGAAAAATTGACGGAATAGTGTCAAAAAGTGCAAAAAATGACGAAAATTGTAAAATATTGTACATTTTATTTGCGTAAATCGAAGATTTTTACTACTTTTGCACGATTTTTTTGAAAAAAAGTATGTATTGGACTTTAGAATTAGCATCAAAATTGGACGACGCGCCATGGCCGGCTACGAAAGATGAGCTATTGGATTATGCGAACCGAGAGGGACTTCCGTTGGAGGTGATTGAGAACTTAAACGAATTAGAGGGAGATGACGAAGAACAGTATGAAAGTATATTGGATATCTGGCCTGATTTCCCTACGAATGATGACGATTTTCTGTACAACGAGGAGGAATATTGATCTGTTGTTGAAACGAATAACAATTGTCCTGTTCGGCTTGATAGCCACGATTACCGCGAGCGCGCAGTATGACCCACAAATGGGGCAATATATGTACATGATGGCTGCCTATAATCCTGCAGCAGTGGGAGAAGGCGATTTGATGAAGGTGGCGGGAATGCATCGCATGCAGTATGTGGACATCGCCAACGCTCCGATGAGTACCTGGTTCTCCTTCAGTTCGCCTTTCGTGATCGGGAAGACAAGTCACGGCGCAGGAGTCCGGTTCCTCAACGACCGATACGGATTATTCACCACCCAGTCGTTTTACGCGCAGTATGCATACCGGCAGAAACTGGGGAAAGGATACTTGAGCGTAGGAGTGGATTTGGGATTTGTGAATGTGGGATTTAAAGGCGACTCGATCAACTTGAGCAAAATGGGAGATGATTATCACGAGGCAAGCGACGAGGCAATACCGACAGGCAGCAAATCGGGAATGAAATTTGACATGGGATTGGGATTGTACTACTGCACCCCGGTATGGTGGGTCGGAGCAAGTTACAGCCACCTGTTACGCCCTCAGGTCGATTGGAGTGACGGCACGAGCGGAATGGAGCAGAAATTCACAATGGTGGGGACGATGTATGTGACGGGCGGTTACCATTTCCGGTTGAAGAATTACAAAGAGTGGGTCCTGACACCGAGCGCGATGGTGATGAGTGATTTTGTGAGTTGGGATGTGAACTTGACACTGATGTGCGATTATAGGGACAGATATCGCTGGGGATTGGGATATCGCATATTAGGAAGTGTGAATATATTGTTAGGTATAGATATAATCTCCGGTTTACAATTGGGTTACAGTTGCGAATTGCCGACGAACAAATTGTTGCTGGAGAGTTATGGCAGTCACGAAATATATTTGGCCTACGGATTTAATATCCTGAAGCCCAAAAGAACGAATAAATATAAATCAATTAGATACTTGTAAGTATGAAAATGACTAAAATCATGCCGCTGATTGCGCTGTGCGCAATGATGACGGTAAGTTGCAACAAACCGGCAGGAGAGCTCGTAGGAGCCTACAAGTCTACCAATTTTAAGGAGGCGAATCCTTATGGTATGTTGTTTATCAAAAAAGGTAGTTTCATGATGGGTGCCAATACGCAGTCTGCTGTGTTTGAGCAACCGGACAATGTAGTGATGGTAACCGTGGACGCGTTCTGGATGGACGAGACGGAGATCACGAACAATGAGTACCGTCAGTTCGTTAACTGGGTGCGTGACTCGATTGCCCTGACTAACCTCGTTGCTGCCGGCTTGACGGATTATGCCATTCAGCCGAAGGATGAGGATTTCGACGAGGAGAATTTCCGCATCAACTGGAACAAGAAAGTGCCTTGGAAGAGTAAGGAAGAGGACATCGTGGACGCATTGGCTTCGATGTATTATTCCGATGGTTCTTTCAACACCAACAATCTGCATTACCGTTACAGTTGGGTCAACATGGACGAGGCGCTGCCGCAACGTAACAAGTTTGACGTGGCTTCGAGCACCTATCCGAAGGGCGCTACGGCACGTGTAGATACGTTCTGGGTAAATGCCAACAACGAGATTCAGGACTCGACTATTATCCGTCCGTTACGTGAGCCGAAAGACCTGCTGACGGAGAAGATTATCTGTATCTATCCCGATACGTTGGTATGGGCACGTGACTTCCAGTTCTCGTATAACGACCCCTTGCTCCATATGTACTTCAAGCACCCGGGCTACGCAGAGTATCCTGTTGTCGGTGTGACTTGGGAGCAGGCACATGCGTTCTGTAACTGGCGTACCAGATTGTTCAACATGAACTCCCCGATCGAGGTGAACGAGTATCGTTTGCCGACGGAGGCACAGTGGGAGTATGCTGCACGTGGCGGTCGCAAACTGGCGATGTATCCGTGGGGTAGCAACTACGCTCGTGACGGCAAGGGCTGTTTCTTCGCTAACTTCAAGCCTTACCGTGGCGCTTACAACGACGATACCGGTACCACGACGATGAGAGTGGCACAGTTCCGTCCGAACGACTTCGGTCTGTTCGATATGGCCGGTAATGTGGCTGAGTGGACCAACTCGGCTTATCAGAGTGCGGCCAATACTCATATTCACGACCTGAATCCTGATTTCAGTTATATGGCTCGTAAGGCCGATCCGGACATCCTCAAACGTAAGGTTGTTAAGGGCGGTAGCTGGAAGGATATCAGTTACTTCATGCAGTGCGGCGTCCGTACGTATGAGTATCAGTATGAGAGCCGTCCGTACATCGGCTTCCGTTGCGTCCGCGCGTACATAGGCGAATAATATAATAAGGTAAATATATTTTAAAGCAAAAATAATTATGTCTACAGAAAAAGCTGCAAAGCAAGGTTTATGGGATCGATTCATGCATTGGTATGAGTCGTACGATGGTAAAAACAAAGTTAACATCATCTATTCGGCAGGTGCGTCTGTCGTTATCGTCGGTGCGTTGTTTAAGATTCTGCACTGGCCGGGTGCAAGTACCGTGTTGATGATTGGTATGTTTACCGAGGCATTCTTGTTCCTTATCGGAACATTGGAGCACCCGCATCCTGAGTTCCACTGGGAGAACGTATTCCCGCAGTTGCTGGAGTACGGTACGAAGCCGGAATTGTTGGAAGAGAAATCTAAATTACCGCGTCCGACCTTGTTAGGCGCAGGTGTTGCCGGAGCTCCGGCCGCCGGTATTGCTGCTCCCGCAGCAGGTCCCGAGGCTGTATCCGCAAAGGCTCCTGGTCTGAAGGACGAAGACTTCAAGGCACTTAAAGAAGGCATCGCAGAGTTGGCTAAGACCGCTACGCAGTTCAGCGAGTTGGGCAAAGTGGCTCAGACTGGTGTCAAACTGAACGAGAAACTGGCTGCTGCAGAGGCTGCAACGACTGAATACGCTGCCAAGTTGGCTGCTGTCGGTATCGCTACGGACAATCTGACTCAGGCTACCGGCGGTCTGTCGGGCGCATATGAGCAGATCGGTGCGGATATGAAGAGCGTAGCTGAAGAGACGAAGGCATACAAGGCCGGCGTTGAGCAGGTAGGCAAGAGCATCGCTTCGTTGAACACCGTATACGAGCTGCAACTCCAGGCTGTTAACGCACAGACAGAAGCACAGAAGAATGCTGTAGCTGCAGCTAAGGAAGCAGCAGAGGCTCAGGTAGCATTCGCTAACGGCGCAAAGCAGTTGCAGAAGTCGGTAGCTGACCTGAATACAATCTACGGCAGCATGCTGAATGCACTCGCATAAGCGATTGAAATAGAATAAGTTGAATAAAAACTATAAAACACTTCAGGAATGGGTGGAGCAAAAAACTGTCCGGAAACCCCGAGACAAAAAATGATAGGTATGATGTACTTGGTGCTCACGGCCATGTTGGCCTTGAACGTAAGTACGGATATCCTCAATGGTTTTACATTGGTGGATAATAGCCTGCACTCCTCTATTGCTGCATCGGATACGCGTAATGCCAAACTCTATAACGATTTCAAGGCGGCCAATGCCGACAACCCTGAGAAAACGCAAGAGTGGTTCGATAAGGCAATTGAGGTTCAGAAACGTGCCGACTCGCTCTATAACTATATCCAGGACTTCAAGGAGCAGATAGCTATCTTGGCGGACGGAAAGAAGAAAGTAGATGAGTGGAAGGCGCAGGGTATTGATCCGACCATGCATATTGAAGGTAACTCCAACTTGGACGTAACCGGTCAATACGCGATTGTACAAGGTAACGGTTTGATATTGAAAGAGGTTGTGGCGTACTACCGTGATTACGCTGCCGACCTGGTAGAGAATGATCCCGAGTTGCGCGATGCCATTCGACAGAACTTGGCTACCGAGCGTGGTTATAATGCACACGAGAAAGACTCCTGCGACTGGGAGGTGGCTATCTTTGACGGTATGCCTGTAGGTGCATCGATCACAATTCTGACCAAGATGCAGAATGATGTTCGCTCGACGGAGAGCCAGTTGATCCAATATTTGATGGATCGTACGGACGCGGGTGACCTGCGCGTGAATAAACTGAACGCGTACGTGATCCCGAACTCGAACTATGTCATCCGTGGTGGTAAATATTCGGCTAAGATTATTCTGGCGGCAGTGGACTCCACGCAACGTCCGGAGTATTATGTCGAGGGTCAGCGCATCAATGATCAGGGTGTATATGAGGTCCCGGCAACCGGTGTGGGTCTCAAGAAATACTCGGGTTGGATCGCTTACCAGAACCCGTCTTCCGGTGAGATGGAGCAACTGCAGTTTACCAGCGAGTATAGCGTAGGCGAACCGGCTGTAACTATCTCCAATACGGATCTGAACATCATGTATCGTGGCCATGAGAACAAGTTCTCGATTTCGGTACCGGGTGTGGCGAACGATAAGGTCAAAGTGAGCGTCAGCGGTGCACAGGCACGTCAGCAAGGCGGCTTATGGATCATCAAACCGGGCGACGGCGCTAAGAACGTGACGATTACCGTATCGGCGGAGTTGGACGGACGTATGCAACCGATGGGTAGCAAAGAGTACCGCGTAAAGCAGTTGCCTCCTCCTAATGCATACTTTACCGTACGCGATAAGGATTACCCGACCGGAAATATCCCTGCGAGCGCCTTGGCGAACTCTACAGGTGTAGTAACCGCTTCTTACGGCCCGGACGGTCTGTTGGATCTTCCGTTCAAGGTTACCCGCTTCATCGCATTTATCGGCGGTCGTTCTTCGGAGGTAAGAGGAAACAAATTCACGCAGGAGCAGTTGAATCAGATAGGTAAGTTGAAAAAAGGTGGTATGGTTATTCTTCAGGATATCCGTGCTACAGGTCCTGGTGGCCAGGAACTGAGATTGTCACCTCTGGTATTGACTGTGAACTAATACGTAATGATTATGAAGAAACTTAGTTTTATTGTATGCCTGTTGGTGGGAGTAATGACCGTCCAGGCGCAGCATAATGTGATCTCGTTCTTTGACGAGATGGGTAGCGCACGTATCCAGACGGAGGAGTTCTCCTATGCACACGATACGATCGTGATGGTAGACCACCGTATTGATGATGTGATCTGGGCACGCTATGTGTACCGAATCATCGACATGCGTTACAAGCAGAATTATCAGCTCTATTTCCCGACCAAGGTGGACGATCCGGATTATCGAAATCTGTTCAAGGTGATAGTAGATGCAGTGGTGGACGGTATGCCTATTTATCCGGTCAACGCAGAAACGATCAAGCCTGATTTCAAGGTGGAGCCTTTTGCCAAAAATCAGATCCCGCGTGATGCCTTGATGGTGGTAGATCAGACGGAAGACCACTCGGATGACGACGAGTTCTATAACATCGCGACCTCCCGTGCCATGTTGGTAAACTATGACAGTATCACGGATGAGTTGAAGATGCAACCTTTCTCGTTCGAGAGTGTTGTTAAGAACCAGATCAAATATCTGACTCAGGAGGTAGTATTCTTTGACAAGCACACCTCTCGTCTGCATACGAAGATTATGGCCATTGCTCCGCTGCATCCGGTGAAGATCAGCACCCAGGACAGTACGCAAGTGATGTCTATGCTCCGCGAGTCGATCATGTTCTGGATTCCGTTCGATCAGTTGCGTCCGTATATGGCTATGCAGTATGCAATCCCGAACCGCAACGAGGTAAAGCGTGTGACCTATGACGAGTTCTTCCAGAAACGTCTGTTCACATCCTATATCGTAGGTGAGGGTAACATGTATAACCGTTGGATCCCTGATTACGCACGTACGGAGGAAGAGGTGAAGAAAGAGCAAGCTCGTATCGCTACGGAGTTGCTTAATTTTGAGCAAGATCTCTGGGAATATTAATGCGTAAACATCGCTTCCGTAATTCATATCTGATTTCCGGCGTCAGCGTTTCGCTGGTGTTATGCCTTATCGGATTGGAATGTGTGCTCCTGCTGTCGGCAGGGGCACTTGTTACACGCATGCGCGAGAATATTACGCTCACAGCCGTGTTGGCTGCTGATACGGATAGTACGCAGTGTGCGCATCTGGAGCAGATATTATCTTCCGGCGACCGTTGTGCTGGATATACGTATGTGTCGGCAGAGCAGGCCTTACAGGAGCATGTCCGCTCATTGGGAGAGGACCCGAGTCTCTTTTTGGGTTATAACCCCTTGTGCGCGAGTTACGAGATTCATCCGACGGATGCCTACAGCGCGCCCGACAGTCTTGCCCTCATTGCGCAGCAGATAGAGGCTTTGCCTTATGTGACGGAAGTGATCTACCCGCGCGACTTGGCGGATTTGCTTAATAGCAATGTGCACGATTTTTCGCTTATCCTGCTTGCTGTCGCATTGGCGCTGTTGTTAGTGTCATTAGTGCTCATCGTCAATACCATCCGCTTGCAGATATACGCCAAACGCTTCCTCATCAATACGATGACACTGGTGGGGGCAACGTCATGGGTGACGCGCCGTCCGTTTGTGCTGCGTAATATGCTGCTGGGGTTTGTGTCCGGTATTGTGGCGTTGGCTGTGTTGGGCGGAGTGGTATATTATGTGGAGTATAAACTGGGCCTGTTGCTCTTCCCATTGACGTGGCAGAATATCGCCTTTGTATCGGCGGTAGTTTTGGCGTCAGGCCTGTTCATCACATTGTTGGCTTCGATGATAGCTACCGGCAAGTACATCCGCATGGATAATAACTCGTTGTACGAGATATGATTGATTAGTTGATATTTTTATTCTATGAAACATACATTACCTACACTCAACCTCATCATGATTGCCGTATCGGTGGTAATCATTATTGTCGGTTTTGCGTTGATGGCCGGTGAACCCTCCGGCGAGGTGTATAATCCGGATATTTTCTCGTTCCGCCGCATCACGGTGGGGCCGATGATTGCATTATTCGGTTTTGTAAGTATGCTTTTCGCCATTTTATTCCGCGGTAAGAAGAAATGAGTTGGTTAGAAGCGCTCATATTGGGCATCGTGCAGGGCTTGACGGAGTTCCTTCCCGTTTCGTCTTCGGGTCATCTGGAGATTGGCCATGCTTTGTTAGGCACGTCGGGCGAGGAGAACCTCACGTTCGCCATTATTGTACATACGGCCACTGTGTTGTCCACTCTGGTAGTATTGTGGCATGAGGTGGCACAACTCTTCAAGGGCACGTTTACGACGCTCCGCTGGAATCAGGAGAAGGACTACGTGGCCAAGATACTGGTGTCGATGATACCGGTGTTTGTGGTGGGGATGTTCTTCAAGGACCAAGTTGAGGCCTTCTTTGGTAACGGACTGCTGCTGGTCGGTGTCTGTCTTCTTGTCACTGCATTACTGCTGGCATTGAGTGAATGGTTGCAAAAGAAACGTCAGGGAGCAGGCCATGAAGTGGGATATAAGGATGCCATCATCATCGGTATCGCACAGGCCTGTGCCGTATTGCCCGGTTTGAGCCGTTCCGGTACCACTATCGCTACGGGACTGCTCTGTGGTGTCAAGAAAGAGAGTGTGGCGCAGTTCTCGTTCCTGATGGTGCTCATCCCTATCTTGGGAGAGGCGTTCCTGAGTTTGATAGACCTGCTTCAGGGAGAGGCTGAGAGTTCGCTGGATATACTGCCGGCAGTTGTCGGGTTTGTTGCTGCTTTTGTGACCGGCTGTTTAGCTTGCCGCTTCATGATAGAGATTGTACGACGCCAGCGTCTGGTGTGGTTTGCACTCTATTGCGCGATAGTCGGCTCCGTCGCTATCATCTCCTCCGTCTGCTGATATGTGGGATTTTGAGCAAGGCGAAGTGTTGGCTTTTGACAAGCCGTTGCACTGGACATCCTTTGATCTGGTGGCCAAAGTACGTTATAACCTGTGCCGCAAGTTAGGCACCAAGAAACTGAAAGTCGGTCATTCGGGCACCTTAGACCCTTTGGCGACAGGAGTGGTTGTCGTATGCACGGGGCGCAAGACCAAGCTCATTGATCGCTTGCAATACGATGTAAAGGAGTATGTGGCTACACTGCAGTTAGGCGCTACCACACCTTCTTATGACATGGAGAAAGAGGTCGATGCCACTTATCCTACGGCGCATATAACACGCGAACTGATAGACACAACCATCCCGCTTTTCTTGGGAGAGCAGTGGCAAGTGCCGCCGATGTTTTCAGCAGTGCAGATTAACGGTAAACGCGCTTATGAACTCGCACGCAAAGGGGAGCAGGTGGAGCTTAAACCCAAATTGCTGGTTATCGATGAGATAGAGGTGCTGGCTTTCGACGAGGCACAGATGCTGTTGACCATCCGGGTCGTGTGCTCCAAAGGAACATATATCCGCGCCTTGGCGCGGGACATCGGGCAGAAACTGAACTCCGGCGCTTACCTTACCTCACTGCGTCGAACGAGAGTGGGGGATACACGGGTAGAAGACTGCTACACAATTGAACAATTTTTAGAAGAACTCAATAACTACGAACCGAAGAATAGTTCGGGTGAAACAAGATAAGAATATGTACAAATCCAATGATATGAGGCTGTGTCAGTTTAAGTTTAGACTGCCAGAAGAACAAATTGCCCAATTCCCTGCTTCGTACCGCGATGAGGCGCGCCTGTTGGTGCTCCATCGCAAGACAGGAGAGATCGAACATAAGACGTTACCTGAATTGGTTACTTATTTCGACGAGGGAGACTTGTTCGTATTCAATGATACAAAGGTTTTTCCGGCGCGTTTATGGGGGCACAAGGAGAAGACGAACGCCTTGATTGAGGTATTCCTTTTACGCGAGTTGAACCACCGTAACCGTTATTGGGATGTGCTTGTGGAGCCGGCACGTAAGATACGAATCGGCAACAAGATCACGTTTGAGGAGGACCCGTCCATTGTAGCGGAGGTAATTGATAACACCACCAGCCGCGGACGTACTTTCCGTTTCCTCACGGACTATGATAACGAGGAGTTCGTACCGCGTTTGTACGCGTTGGGAAGTGCGCCGCTGCCTAAGTATATCCGTCGTCCGATGGACGCAGCTACTTTTGATGAGTATACGAAGGTGTTCCATGACCAACCCGTCAGGGAGATGGACACAGAGCGCTATCAGACTGTTTTTGCGGACAAAATTGGTGCCGTTGCAGCCCCTGCATCCGGCCTGCACTTCTCCAAGCAGTTGCTCAAGCGTATGGAGATACGCGGTATCGACATGACGTTCCTCACCAGCCATGTGTCGTTGGGTATCTTCAAAGAGATTGACGTGGAGGATCTTACCAAGAACAAGATGGAGTCTGAGCAGATTATTCTGCCGGAGGCCATGACCAACGCGGTCAACAAGGCTCATGAGAACCAGAAGCGTGTATGCGCTGTCGGTACGGAAGTGATGCGTGCCATGGAGCACGTAGCAGGTACGAACGGTATGCTCAAACCTTATGACGGTTGGACGAATAAGTTTATCTTCCCGCCCTATACTTTCACCGTAGCTAACAGTTTCTTCGTCAATCTCTACCTGCCGCAGTCGAGCCAGATGCTCATGGTGGCAGCATTTGCAGGCTACGAGGAGACGATGCATGCGTATGAGGTGGCGGTAGAAGAGGGTTATCGTTTTGGTGATTACGGAGACGCTATGTTGATTGTAGATTGATGAATGTACGAATAGATCCATCTTGGCAACGCGTATTGCAGACGGAGTTTGATAAACCTTATTTTGAACTCCTCACTCAGTATGTGCGCCAACAATATAAGACCCGTCGGTGTTTTCCTCCGGCAGGTCTTATTTTTAACGCTTTTGACTCCTGTCCGTTTGACAAAGTACGTGTGGTCATCATCGGTCAGGATCCCTATCACGAGGACGGTCAGGCGATGGGCCTTAGTTTCTCTGTGCCGGACGGAGTGCAGATACCACCTTCACTGGTGAATATATACAAGGAGATCCACCGTGATCTCGGAACACCGATTCCTGCCAGCGGAGACCTGCGCCGATGGGCGGAACAGGGAGTACTGTTGCTCAACGCCACCTTGACAGTAGAGGCGCATAAAGCAGGCAGCCATCAAGGCAAAGGATGGGAAGAACTGACGGATGCCGCTATTGCTGCGTTGAATAAAGAGCGTGAGCATATTGTATTCATGCTGTGGGGTTCGTATGCCCAACGCAAAGGGCAGTTCATCGACCGACGCCGGCATCTCGTATTGCAGACCTCCCATCCGTCGCCGCTGTCCGTCTATCGTGGTTTTGACGGGTGCGGCCATTTCAGCCAAGCCAATAATTATTTGATTAAAAACGGCTTACAACCGATAAACTGGTAACTCATAAACCTACAATCATACATGAAGAAACTCCTTCTTATCGATGCATACGCGATGATTTTCCGTGCGTACTATGCGTTTATTCGTGCGCCGCGGATGAATAGCAAGGGTGAGAATACCTCCGCTATTTTCGGCTTTGCGGTCACGCTTGAAGATCTGTTGCGTAAGATCAACCCGACGCATATCGGTGTAGCATTTGACCCGGCCGGAGGTACGTTCCGCCATGAGGCATACGAGCAGTACAAGGCGCAGCGGCCGGAGACACCGGAAGATATCCGAAAGGCTGTGCCTGTCATCAAACGATTGCTCGAAGCTATGAATATACCCGTGCTGGAGGTGCCCGGCTTCGAGGCGGATGATGTCATCGGCACTCTCTCCAAGCAAGGCGAGCAGGCGGGCTTCGAGGTCTATATGGCTACACCGGACAAGGATTACGGACAACTCGTATCCGATCATGTGTTCATGTATCGTCCTCGTCATACGGGTGGCTTTGAACTGATGGGCCCTCAAGAGGTGTGTGACAAATACGGTCTGCAGCGTAAGGAGCAGGTGATTGATTTGCTTGGTTTAATGGGGGACGCAAGTGACAATATCCCCGGCTGTAAAGGAGTGGGGGAGAAAACGGCTGTGGCATTGCTGCAACAGTTCGGATCAATTGACAACATGCTGGCGCATACGGATGAGATCAAAGGAGCCATACGGCAGAAAGTCGAGAGCCAGGTGGAGGAAATCCGATTCTCCCGCTTCTTGGCGACCATCCGCACCGACGTGCCTATTAATTTGGACGAGGACCTGTTGGCGAAGAAGGATCCGAATATAGAGGCGCTCACGACGCTTTATCGTGAGTTGGAGTTTAACACGCTGTTACGCAAACTGACGCCTTCAGCTCCGGCGAGTCCGACTAATCAGACTGCTCCGACAAATCCCGCTTCCTCGAAAAAAGCCAAACCAGTAGATCCGTCCCAACTCGATTTGTTCTCGGATATCTCCGAATCATCAACACCTTCGAATGTCTTCGAACAGCCGAGTTATGACACAATTGAAAATCGTCTCTGCCAGTATCTCCTCAATCCCGAGGTGGCGTTCAATCCTTATAAAGAACCGGATTGGGAGGCCTTGAAGGCGGATGCCGATTTGTGGAATCTGTATAATGAGGTGGAATTGCCGCTGGTGTCGGTTTTGCGTGAGATGGAGGCTGCCGGCGTGCGCGTTGATGCCGACAAACTCAAAGAGGCGGAAACCTCGCTTACGGCAGAACTGAATGACTTGGAGCAGCGTATCTACGCTATGGCAGGTGAGACCTTTAATATCAACAGCCCGCGGCAGGTAGGAGAACTGTTGTTTGAGAAACTCAAACTTGACACTAAAGCCAAAAAATCCAAAACAGGCCAATACTCAACTTCGGAGGAAGTATTGCTTGCGTTGAAGGAACGTCACGCCATAGTAGGGCTGATTCTGGAATACAGGGAACTGAAAAAACTGGTAACGACGTATATATCAGCTCTGCCAGGTTTTATCGCAGCGGATGGTAAGATCCATACCACTTATAACCAAACGGTGACGGCTACCGGACGTCTGTCCAGCTCCAACCCGAATTTGCAGAATTTGCCCATCCGCTCTGAGCGTGGACGCTTTATCCGCGAAGCCGTTATTCCCGATGAGGGGTGTCTTTTCCTCAGCGCCGACTATAGCCAGATAGAGTTGCGGCTTATGGCGCATTTCAGTCAGGACGAACATATGCTGGCAGCGTTCCGTTCCGGTCAGGATATCCATGCCGCTACAGCAGCCCGCATTTACGACTTGCCTATTGAGCAAATATCTAAGGAACAGCGCCGAAAAGCCAAAACAGCCAATTTCGGCATTATTTACGGCATTTCCGCTTTCGGCTTGGCGCAGCAACTCGATTGTAGCCGCACGGAAGCCAAGCAACTTATCGACGATTACTTTACCGCTTTCCCGCGCGTCATTGAATATATAGAGGCGCAGAAAGAACTGGCACGGCAGCGCGGTTATGCTGAAACACTCTTCGGGCGCAAACGATATCTGCCGGATATACATTCACAGAATGCTACTGTACGCTCGTTCGCAGAGCGTAATGCCGTCAATGCGCCTATTCAAGGTACAGCGGCGGATATTATCAAGATGGCAATGGTCTCTATCCATCGTCGTCTCAAAGAGGAGCAACTCAACGCGCAGATGATCATGCAGGTGCATGACGAACTCAATTTCAATGTGCCTGCAACCGAGGTAGAACGAGTACGAGAGATAGTTGTAGCCGAGATGCAGAATGCTGTCCATCTGACGGTCCCATTAATAGCAGAATGCGGAGTGGGTAATAATTGGTTAGAGGCCCACTAAACGATATATTATACTATGCTACAACTCTCAACGATTCTACTGGTTATACGGGTCTTATGCATCGGCAACAGCTTCTCATGGGATGCTGTTGAACAAGAACTGGTCCCCTTATGTGCTAACGCTGGTGTAGAGGTGGAGGTGCATAATCTTTATTATGGCGGTTGCTCATTGCAGCAGCATGCTGAGTTCCTCATCAAAGACACTGCTGCATATAGCCATCGTGTTTGTACTCCCGTAGCAGGTAATCCGTCGCATATAACCCAGAATCGCGTTATCAAAGATACGATTACTTTAAGGCAGGC
>Ga0310690_10006727_pt1 | contig 15026 bp, 12 predicted proteins | sample AusTroGonzalo_MG_2_FD_207661 | JGI IMG/M metagenome (GOLD analysis project Ga0310690, IMG submission 207661) | Bovine rumen microbial communities from tropical cattle in Woodstock, Queensland, Australia - Gonzalo_04 (v2) (version 2) | ecosystem: Host-associated > Mammals > Digestive system >...
CGCCATGACCACGCGCCAGACAGAGGCGCTCTGGGCGAGGATCTTGCCGTTTGCGTCATAGATCGTGCCGCGCTTCGCCGATATGATGGTGTCGCTGAGCTGCTGCTCCACCGCGCGGCGCTGGAGTTCTTCGCCCTGTACGAGCTGCAAGTATGCGAGACGGATAATGACCGAGCCGAATCCCAGCGCCAGTATCACGACCAGCAGCCATACGGTACGCCTTCTCAGTCTTTGATTAGCGCCCACAGCGAACACTCCTTTCAGATTAGTGAAGAACTAAAAGAGAAGAACTAAGAGTGAAGGGAGAGCTCCGCCCTCACCCGAATTCTTCATTCAACAGAGATTTCAGCGTTAACCGCTACCCCTTGAAAAAACACGAATAAGAGTTAAGACAAAACCTAACTCTTATCGGGAATCTGTATAAAGTTTATGGAACCGCGCGGCGCATTATGACCACAGCGAAGCGAAGTACTCCGCGATGCGCTCGAAGATGCTCTTGTTCGACTCAAGGGTCACCTCGGCCTTATCTCCCTCAGAGAGCGAGACGAACTCCTTCTGCGAGTTCGCGGCCTTGTTCATGTTCAGGGTCTCCTGCGCATACTCCTCGACAGCCGAGTTCGAGACCGAAGCGTCGACCTTCATCGAGAGCTGGGTATAGATGCTCTGCTTCTCGGCCAGCTCGGCACGCGCGTTGATGATCTCCTGATTCAGCTCGGTGAGCTGTACCTGACCGTGGATGATCGCCGCGACGATCACCACGACCGTCAGTCCCGCCGCAATCGCTAACGCAATGCGGCCGAAGTTGGAGCGGCGGCGCTTGACGCGCTTGATCCGGGAGGTCTTCTCGCCGGAGCTTGCCTTTGCCTTCTTGCGGGAGGGGGTATTCTCTTTTCGGGCGGCGCCGCTGTCGGCGCTCTTTCCCTCGCCTTCGCCGTCCTTCATGTACAGGCGAATGTCTTCCTCTTCAAAAATCGTGAAGTCATAGGCGAGGTTGTGGTTTCCGTAGTAAGCCATACATAACCCCTTGGTTGTCGGCCGGAGCCATGCGGCCCGCTGCGGGCGGCTCCAAGCACTTTGGTTTCTGTTCTCTGTTTCTGTTTATCTATATAAAGGCAAGATGATCTACAGGAAGAGTCCTCCCGACGTTTGTGGAGAGCGCCTGTAAGGGCGGGAGGGGCGATATATCAGGAACGAATCAAATATAATCTGACTCTGTTCGCTTGCGTCGGGGCGGCCCCTCTGTATCTCCCCTTACGCAGGGGAGGCTCTCTCTTTCAGAGGATCTCGGTTGACTGTCGCCGTACTCTTTGCACAGCAAGTCCGCAGACTCCTGTGTTTGGTTACATTTTTGTCACCGGTTTATTATATCTCATCCTTTTTCACTTGTGATTCTCTTTTAGAAAAAACACAAAATACTGTATAAAATAACGAAAAAAGTCACAATTTGTAGTGCTTTTCGTAAAGATGACTAACGATTACAAAATTGTTATCATTTTACACGATCTTCTCGGGCTTGTCCATAGTGAATATGACTAAAGATACCGCAGGATCAGCCGAAAAGCGTGTCTTTCGACGAAGATATGACCGAATCCCGCCATCTCTCACAGCTTTTCGATGATCCGCAGCTTTGCCGATCGGGCGCGGGGATTCGCCTGAAGCTCCTCGTCGGATGGGACGGTCGGCTTACGGGTGATGATCCTGCCGCGCGGCGTCCTGCCGCAGACGCAGACGGGGAAGTCCCTCGGGCAGGTACAGCCCTGCGCCATGTCCTTCATAAAGGTCTTGACGACCCTGTCCTCGAGCGAATGGAAGGTGATCACACACAGCCGTCCGCCGGGGTTGAGCAGTTCAAAGGCGCCGCTGAGCCCCTGCTCCAGCACCTCCAGCTCACGGTTCACGGCGATGCGGATCGCCTGAAAGGTCTTGCGGGCGGGATGACCGTCGCGCCGCACCTTCTGCGGGACGTTCTCCTTGACGATCTCGGCGAGCTGCAATGTTGTGGTGATCGGTCCTTGCTCACGGGCACGGACGATGCCCTTCGCGATAGAATACGCGTACTTCTCCTCCCCGTACAGGGAGATGATGCGGCTCAGCTCGCTCAGCGCCATACTGTTGACGAGATCGGCTGCGGTCGGACCGCTCTGACTCATCCGCATATCCAGCGGAGCGTCCTCGTGATAAGAAAAGCCGCGGGAGCCTTCGTCGAGCTGGTGAGACGACACACCGATGTCCAGCAGCACACCGTCAACGCCGCCGGCCCCGCGCTCTCTGAGCAGAGTCAGCATATCGCCGAAGTTGCCCTCGACGATCACCGAGCGGGGATCATCCCGGAAGCGTTCGCTCACCACGGCGATCGCGTCGGGATCCTGGTCGATGCTGTACAGCTTGCCGGTATCGAGGCGCGAGAGGATCTCGGCCGAGTGGCCTCCCCCGCCGGCAGTCCCGTCGACATAGATGCCGTCAGGGCGGATATTCAGGCCGTCTACGGCCGGATAAAGCATCACGGAAATGTGTCTGAAATCCATCATCACAGCCTCAGCAGTTCCAGCGCCTCTTGCAGGGAGGCCTGCTTCTGGCGCTCCATAAAGGCGTCGAACGTCGCCTTGTCCCAGATCTCGATGCGGCTGTCCATCCCCACCACAGTGACCTCGCCGGTCAGCCCCGCGTCCTCACGGAGCTTCTGGCTGATGCTGATGCGTCCCTGCGAATTCGGGGACACAAGCACCGCGGGAGAGATCAGCAGATACTGCAGGGACAGCGCCTTATCGGCGGGGAGCAGGCGGATCTGCTCACGCAGACGGTCGAATTCGGCAACGCTCAGCACCTGCACACAGCGCTCGAACCCTTTGGTAATATAGAAGCTGTCGCCCAGCTCCTCTCTGAACTTGGCGGGCAGGATCACCCTGCCCTTTGTGTCTAAACTGTGATCACTGGTACCTAAGAACATCCGCCCACCTCCTTTTGAAGTAAGAAGTAAGAAATAAGAATTGACGTGTGCATCTGTGTCACTATCCGCCACAAAACGCCACTTACGGAACAATTATAAACCATTACCGCCGCAAAATCAAGATAAAAGTTACGATTAATAACAATTTTTTTACAGTTTTTTCATTATTCTTCAGAGGAATAACGGGGATAGAAATAAGAAGTAAGAAATAAGAACCGGGAAAAGCGGATGATGGATGATAGATGATGGATGATGGGTGATTTGGTTACAGGTTACGGGTGATAGATGATGGATGATGGGCGATGGATGAATGGATACCGGTTATAGATAAAGGATGTTAAAAAATGGCTGAAATCCTGCGTGAGAATAAGCGAATCTGCTTGCCTTTCAGTCGGATTTATGGTATTATGTATAAAATAGGTTTTTGTTTTATTACAATATTTTAGCACTTTAACTATATACCGCTTTAAATAGTGTAAATCTTTGCCATCATGAGGAGGCTTTATGCGGCAGATCATTCCTTTGAACCGGGACTGGGAATTCACCGTGCATTGCGACGACAGCTTTGTCCGCGGCGAGAGCGCCGGAGCTGTCCGCGTCAGCCTGCCTCATACCGTGAAAGAAACGCCGCTGAACTACTTTGATGAGAGCGAGTACCAGACAGTATCCTGCTACCGCCGGCGCATCAGCCGCCCCGCCGACAGCGAAGATAATCGTGTGATCCTGCACATCGGCGCTGCAGCTCACTATGCCGAGGTCCTTCTTGACGGCGAGCCGATCACCTCCCACAAGGGCGGCTACACGGAGTTCACCGCCGATCTGAGCGACCGCCTCGGAGAGGACAGTCTGCTGTGCATCCGGGTCGACAGCCGCGAGAGTCTGAACATCCCGCCCTTCGGTCATATCATCGACTACATGACCTACGGCGGTCTGTACCGCGAGGTATGGCTGGAGGTCACCGAGCGGCAGTATATCGCCGACGTCTTTGCCGTGCCGATCATCCCCGACGAGGCGCTGAGCGGAACGCATGAGGATATGACCGCCGAAGAAGCGGCGTCGATCACCTTTGACGGCACGATCCGCTGCCAGCTCACGATCGAAGCGCTGGGCGAGCTGACCGTGCGCCAGCGCGTATACCTCTGCGGCGCGGAGGATCAGCCGCCGCTCGCCGAGAAATGTTATCAGAAGGGCGATACCTGTGAGCTGACCGTCCCGTCGGCAAAGCTGTGGGACATCTTGAGCCCTGCCCTGTACACCCTCGTCACCGAGCTGACCGACGGCGAGAGAGTCGTCGACCGCGTGACGACACGCATCGGCTTTCGCCGCAGTGCGTTCAAGGCGGACGGCTATTATCTCAACGGGCGCAGGGTGCTGCTCCGCGGTCTGAACCGCCACCAGAGCTATCCTTACGTCGGCTATGCGATGCCGCGCTCCATGCAGCGCTACGACGCCGAGATTCTCAAGCGCGAGCTGGGGCTGAACGCCGTGCGCACCTCGCACTATCCCCAGTCGCATCACTTCATCAACCGCTGTGACGAGCTGGGTCTGCTGGTCTTTACTGAGATACCCGGCTGGCAGCACATCGGCGATGAGGAATGGAAGGACGTCGCCGTCATGACGACCGGCGAGATGGTACGCCAGTACCGCAACCATCCATCCGTCATCCTCTGGGGCGTACGCATCAACGAGAGCCGGGATGACGACGCCTTTTATACCCGCACGAACGCAGCGGCGCATGCACTCGATCCCACCCGCCCCACCGGCGGCGTCAGATATATCAAGAAGAGTCATCTGCTGGAGGACGTCTTTACCTACAACGACTTCAGCCATGACGGCAGTGCCCCCGGCTGTGAGCCGAAGAAGGCCGCTACCCCGGATATGAGCAAGCCCTACCTCATCTCTGAGTATAACGGGCATATGTACCCCACCAAGAGCTATGATAACGAAGAGATGCGCCTTGAGCACGCCCTGCGCCACGCGCGGGTACTCAACGCCGTCGCAAAGCAAAAGGACATCTGCGGCTCGTTCGGCTGGTGCTTCTTTGACTACAACACCCACCGCGACTTCGGCTCGGGCGACCGCATCTGTTATCACGGCGTGTGCGATATGTTCCGCAACCCGAAGCTCGCCGCCGCAGTCTATGCCTCTCAGCAGGAGGATGCCCCCGTGCTGGCGGTCAGCTCCTCGATGGACATCGGCGAGCACCCCGCCTCCGTCCGCGGAAAGGTCTATGCCTTCACCAACGCCGAGAGCGTCCGCTTCTACAAGAACGGAGAGTTCATCTGCGAGTATCCCGCAGAAAGCGAGGAGTTCTCCGCCATGCTCCACCCGCCGATCGAGATCAACGACTACATCGGCGACAGGATCGTCAAGGGCGAGAGCTTCGGCAGGAGGCAGGCAGCCTGTATCAAGGACGTGCTCAACGAATCCGCCATCCGCGGAATGAACGGTCTGACCCCTCAGACGAAGCTCAAGGCCGCCTACCTCGCAGCGCGTCACGGGATGGACTACGAGGCCGCCTATAACCTGTACGGCAAGTATATCGCCAACTGGGGCGACAGCGCGGCAGTCTTTCGCTTTGAGGCGATCCGTAACGGCGAGGTCGTGAAGGTCGCAGAGAAATCCCCCTTCCTCAGCCGTCATGTCGAAATCAAGGTCAGCCACACCGACCTCATCGAAGGCGACACCTATGACGTCGCGGCTGTCCGCATCAGGATGACCGATCAGAATGATAACACCCTCACCTTCTTCCATTCGACCGCGGCGGTCAAGATCAGCGGTCCGATCTCCCTCATCGGACCCGCAAACGCCCCGATCATCGGCGGCATGGGCGGACTGTATGTCCGCACCGCCGGCACAGCAGGCAAGGCGACGCTGACCCTCACCGTCGAAGGCACCGATCCGGTTACGATACATTTTACGATACAGGAGGCATCACATGAGTAACAAGAGCAAGGTCATCTTCGGGAACGCCATGCCCCCGAAGGTCATCAAAAAAGCCGAAAAGACCAAGATGAAGAACGCGAAGAAGTACGGCGACGACAGCCATGCGAACTATGCCGCCAAGCTGACCGAGAACCGAACCCTCACCGCGCCGCTGGGCGTCTATGACATCCGCGTCAACGAGGGCGAAGGAGAGATCCCCTTTGATACCGAGAAGGGCATCATCGTCGGCAACATCCGCATGGGCTTCGGTCACTACCGTATCTCGATCGCGATGGCCTCCGCCGCCCACGCGCTGGGATACACGCCCTACTGGATGGACCTGAACTCCTACAAAGACACCACCTGCACCAAGGTCATCTCATCCCAGAACGACCTGTACTCCCTCGGCTCGCGCCTGAGCCAGAAGAGCCGGATCTTCAACAAGATCGTGTGGGAGCCGATGAACTATGAGGGCTTCCGCCAGCTCAGCTATAACGCCTCGGATCAGGCGAACGCCGAGCTGATGGCGCCGGTGTTCCACAGCATCCCGAAGGACATCCCCGTGATCGGCACCCATGTCTGGCCGGCACAGGCGGCGATCCACGCCGGGATGAAATATGTCGTCAACGCCATCCCCGACAACTGGCCGATGGCGCTCCACTTCGCCGAGGGCGCAGTACACCTGATCCAGACGCATCAGAGCTACATCGGCTATCGCATCCTCAACGGCATGCAGAAGAAGGACGTCCTGCAGCCGATGCCCGCCGACAGCCTGAAGTATGTCGGTCATTACATCGACCACGAGCTGGCCGCGAACATCAAGAAGGACTGCGACGCGCGCATGAACCGCAAGAAGGACGGCGAGCCGATGCGCTTCCTGCTGACCATCGGCGGCGCAGGCGCTCAGCGCGAGCTGTTCACCGCGATCATCCGCCATCTGATCCCCGCCGTCAAGGCGAAGAAGGCCGCCCTGTACGTCAACGTCGGCGACTATCGCGCCGTATGGGACGCGCTGTGCGACGAGATCAGCGGGCTCAAGAAGCTCTCGACCGAGCATATGAACGACTGGGATGATACCGTCCGCTTCGCTGAGGAAGCGATCGACGGCAAGGCGGAGGGCATCCACGCCTTCTGGCACGAGAATATCTTTGAAGCCGTCTACTGCACGAACCTCTTGATGCGCTCCTGCGACGTGCTGGCGACGAAACCCTCTGAGCTCGCCTTCTACCCGGTTCCCAAGCTGTTCTTAAAGCGCATCGGCGGTCATGAGAAGTGGGGCGCGATCCACTCCGCCGAGATCGGCGACGGCACCCTCGAGTGCGAGGACATCCCGCACACCCTCCAGATGATCGACCTCTTTATGGAGGACGACAGCATCCTCGGCGGGATGTGCGACTGCATCAAGGTAAATCAATCCATCGGTCTCTACGACGGCGCGTATAACGCCGTGAAGATCGCCATGGGACTGAAATAAGGAGGAACACCATGAAACGATTATCGAAACATCAAATGAGAATCTTTGCTGTCGGTCAGCTCGGCTGGTCGACGCTCAGCGGCATCATCGGCGCGTGGTTCGTCACCTTCTATCTTCCGACGCAGTCGGATATTGAAGGCGGTGCGGCGCAGTACATCACCCCCGGTCTGGTGATCGGCGGCTTTCTGACCGTCTTAGGTCTCATCACCGCCCTCTCCCGTGTCTTTGACGCGGTGACCGACCCGTGGATCGCCTCGATATCCGACCGCAGTAAGAACCCGCGCGGCAGACGCATCCCCTTCATGCAGTACGCGGCTGTTCCGCTGTCCGTGGTGACGGTCCTGCTCTTCTGTGCGCCGATCGAGACGATCAGCTCATGGAATGTGGTGTGGATCTCGGTCTTCATCGTGCTGTTCTACCTGTTCATGACCATGTACTGCACACCCTACAACGCCCTGATCTCTGAGTTCGGCAAGACGCAGGACGACCGCATGTATATCTCCACGGCGATCTCGCTGACCTTCTTTGCGGGCACGATGCTCGCCTATACCCCCTTCGTCTTTGCCGGTATGCTGCGCGACAGCGTAGGCTTTGCGTGGAGCTACCGCCTCTGCTTCATCGTGCTGGCGGTGCTCGCGTGCATCTGCATGCTGATCCCCACCTTCTGCCTCAAGGAGAAGGACTTCGTCGACACCAAGCCCTCTGAAGCGAATATGCTCAAGTCGCTCGGCGCGACCTTCAAGAACGGGAGCTTCCGCACCTTCGTCGGCTCCGACATCATGTACTGGGTAGGTCTGACCCTGTTCCAGACGGGTCTGCCGTTCTTCGTCAAGGTCTCCATGAACATCAGTGAGGCCTACACCATGTACTTCCTCGGCGGCATGACCATCCTGTCGGCGTGCTTCTATCCGATCGTATCCAACCTCGTGCGCAAGTTCGGCAAGAAGAAGCTGGTCATCACCGGCTTCCTCGGTCTGGCTCTGGCCTATGTGGTCGCCGGTCTGATCGGCATCCTCGGCACGGCCGAGAACCCGGGTCTGTTGGGCATCGGCTCTATCCCGGGCATCTTCTTCGGCATTGCGATCTGTGTGATCGCGGCGTTCCCGATGGCTCTCCTGGGCATCATCCCGCAGTCGATCGTCGCCGACGTTGCCGAGGCCGACGGCTATGATACCGGCGAGAACCGCGAGGGCATGTTCTTTGCGGCGCGCACCTTCGCGATGAAGTTCGGTCAGTCGCTCGCGATGCTGATCTTCACCTCGCTCGCCATCATCGGCACCACCCAGAATACGAACAGCAACGACATCACCGCCTCCACCCTCGGCATGACGATCGTGGGCGTTGTCGCGGTGGTCTTCTGCGTCGCGGGTGCGGTGATCCTCGGCTTCTATAATGAGAAGAAGGTCATGTCCACTATCGACAAGCACCATGCAGAAAAGAAATAACAGGTGATCTGAGTGATTCAAAAACTTTCCGGCGGGCGGGAGGCCTTTCTCCTGCGCACCGACAACACCGCTTATGCCCTGATGATCACCGCGTCGGGGCATCCGGAACATTTATACTACGGCTCCGTAATCGACGCCGAGAGCGCGGATGAGCTCGACGCCCTCAGGGAGAAGCGCGCCTTCGAGCCCGGCAACGCCGTCGTCTACTCCGAGCAGCATCCCACGGTCGTCCTCGAGGATATGTGCCTCGAGATGAGTTCCTTCGGTCACGGTGATATACGCGAGCCCTTCATCGAGCTGATAAAGCCCGACGGCAGCCGCTCATGCGACTTCACCTATGACAGCTGCCTCATTGATGAGCAGCCGCCCGTGATGAAGGATCTGCCGTCCTCTTACCGGGAGGACGGAAAAGCCGAGCACCTCTGCCTCTATCTCAAGGACGGGGAGCTGACGCTGGAGCTGCACTACTATGTCTATCCCGAATGCGACGTCATCACCCGGCGCGCAAGGCTGATCAACAGCGGCGACACGATCGAACTCCTGCGGCTGATGAGCCTGCAGCTCGACCTGCCCGCGGACGGATACTGTATGACCGTCTTCCGCGGCGCCTGGGCACGCGAAATGAACAAGGTCACCGTCCCCCTGCCGGGCGGCAAGTTCGTCAACGAGAGCCGTGCCGGCACGTCATCCAACCGCGCGAACCCCTTCTTCATGCTCCACGCGGCCGACGCGACCGAGTGCTTCGGCGACGTCTACGGCTTCAACCTCATCTACAGCGGCAACCATTATTCCGCCGCCGAGGTCAACGCCTACGGCAAGACGCGCGTCGTCACCGGTATCCAGCCGCAGGGCTTCCGCTTTCTCCTTGATCGCGGCGATGCCTTCGAAAGCCCCGAAGCGGTGATGACCTATTCTGCGCTGGGCTTCACCGGTCAGAGCATGAATATGCACCGCTTCGTCAAGTCACACATCCTGCGCGGCGAATGGGCACAGAAGGAACGCCCGATCCTCCTCAACAGCTGGGAGGCCAGCTACTTCAACATCACGGAGAAGAACCTCGTCGCGCTCGCAAAGGCGGCAAAGGAGCTGGGCGTCGAGCTGTTCGTCATGGACGACGGCTGGTTCGGCGACCGTCACGATGATCAGAGGTCGCTCGGAGACTGGGAGCCAAACCCTAAGAAGCTGCCCGGCGGACTCAAAAGCCTGTGCGAAAAGATCAATTCCCTCGGCATGGATCTCGGTATCTGGGTCGAGCCGGAGATGATCAATGTGCAGAGCAAGCTATATGAGCTCCACCCCGACTGGGCCATGGCAGTGCCCGAGCAGCCGCACAGCGAGGGACGCCACCAGCGCGTACTGGATCTGAGCAACCCTCAGATCGTCGATTATATCACCGAGAAGATGACCGCGGTATTCTCCGCGGCGAACATCAGCTACGTCAAGTGGGATATGAACCGTATCTTCTCGGATGTTTACTCACCGTATCTGCCCCCTGAGCGGCAGGGCGAGGTCGCCCACCGCTATATCCTCGGTCTGTACCGTATGATGCGGACACTGACACAACGCTTCCCGCACATTCTCTTTGAAGGATGCGCCTCGGGCGGCAACCGCTTCGACCTCGGCGTCCTGTGTTTCTTTCCCCAGATATGGGGCTCCGACGACACCGACGCGGTATGCAGAGCCGCGATACAGGAGGGCTACAGCTACGGCTATCCCCAGATATGCGTCGGCTCGCATGTTTCTGCCAGCCCGAACCACCAGACGCTCCGCGCTACCCCGCTGGAGTCGCGCTTCAACATCGCGGCGTTCGGCGCCTTCGGCTATGAGCTGAACGTCCGGGACATGAATAAGCGCGAGAAGGAGAGCATGAAAGCACAGATCCTGCTGTACTCCGTCTGGCGGGAGGTGTTCCAGCTCGGACAGTTCTATCGCGGACGGACCGGAAATCTGCACGAGTGGACGGTGGTGTCGCCCGAACGGGACCGCGCCGTCGGCGTCATCCTGCAGGAGCTGACCGGACCGAACATACAGTATGAAACCTACCGTCCGCGGGGGCTCGATCCCGATCGCACCTATCGGCTGTACAGCGTCTCGGGCAGCGTCAATGTCAAGCTCTTCGGCAGCCTGATCAACACCATGGCGCCCATCCATGTGCGTCAGGACAGCCTGCTGCACAGCATCATCGCCCGCGTCGTCAAGATGGGCGGCGAGCATGAGGACTATAACGCCAAGGGATCCGTCCTCATGGCAGGGGTCAAGCTCAGCCAGGGATTCAGCGGGACCGGCTTCAACGAGAACGTCAGGCTGTTCCCGGACTTTGCGTCTCGTATGTATTTCATCGTCGCGGATGATGTGTAGCCATCATCTGCAAACAATAATATCCATTCATACAGCAGCGCCCGACAGGACATCATCCTGTCGGGCGCTTTATCTTTCACGGTATTGCAAGTGAGGAATCAGGAGTGAGGAGTGAAATTGTAGGGATGACCGATCGGCATATATTCCAAAACGCGTCAGCGTTTCCCTTCACTCTTAGCTCTTAACTCAAAAAGTTCTTATTTGAATCCAAACGCCACATTCTCGGCGCAGTGCGCGTCGGAGGACAGGACGAACCGACCGCCGCGCTCACGGATATATGCAGTGATGTCGGCACTCGGATACGGCTGACTGCGATAGCCGCGGGCGATCGCGCCGGTATTGATCTCGAAGGGTACGTCGTATTTCAAGAGCTCATCTACCGCCGCCTGCCACGCCTTGACATAGCGCGGATGATGCTCGTCAAAGAGAGAGCCGTCCTCGTTGAACTTCATGATCAGGTCAAAGTGTCCGATGATGTCGCAGCCGGTCTTATGCACGACGTCGGCGACCGTACGGAAGTACGCTTCACACAGGGCGTATATATCCCCGCCGAAGTATTTCTCCGCAGCGTCCGTGAGGATCGCGGGGCTCTCGTCCACGGGGACGCAGTCCTCGCCGCACTTCAGATAGTGCACCGAGCCGATCGCGTAGTCGAAGTCGTCGGTGGGATACTCGCTGCAGTAGTCCTGTTCCACGCCGCACAGCACCCGGATGCGGTCGTAGTACGCCGCTCTGAGGTAGTGCATCTCGGCGATGAAGCGCGGTATATCCGCCTCACGGATGCAGTAGGAGAGATCGCAGCGCGTATAGCTGTGGCACACGACGCCGACAGTCTCCAGTCCCTTGTCGATGGCGGAGAGCACCATCTCCTCCGGGGTATTCGCACCGTCGCAGTAGACGGTATGCATATGCAGATCCTTAGCGGTCACCGGTCATCTTCTCCTGCTTGACTTTTTTATCGATCACATGGCGAGAGCTCAGCTCCCTGTGAATATCCTCGAGCGAGATGCCCTGCTCGATCATGAGCACCATCGTATGGTAGCACAGGTCGGCGATCTCATAGATCGTCTCCGGCTTATCCTCCGCCTTGGCGGCGATGATGACCTCGGTGCACTCCTCGCCGATCTTCTTGAGGATCTTATCGAGACCCTTATCGAAGAGATAGGAGGTATAGGAGCCCTCCTGCGGGTTCGTCTTGCGCCCCTTGATCAGCTCCATCAGCCCTTCATAGCTGAAGTCGCGGCGGCTCTCGGACTCCCAGACGGGATTCTCGAAGCACGAGGTCGTGCCGAGGTGGCACGCGGGACCGTCGGGCTCCACCATGACCACCAGCGCGTCCTTATCACAGTCAGCGGTGACGGACACGATATGCTGATAGTTGCCGGAGGTCTCGCCCTTGAGCCACAGCTCCTGACGCGAGCGGCTGTAGAAGCAGGTCAGCTCCTTCTCCATTGAGATCCTGAGGCTCTCCTCGTTCATATACGCGAGGGTGAGGACGCGCTTCGTCACGCTGTCCACCACGATCGCGGGGATCAGTCCCTTTTCATCAAATTTGAGTTCGGATATGTTGATCATAGTGATTCTCCTTACAGTCTCGTCGGTATCCCGGCATCCGCCATCGCACGCTTCAGATCGGGAATAGCGACCTCGCCGAAATGGAAGATCGAGGCGGCCAGTCCCGCGTCGACCTTCGGCAGGGTCTTGAACAGGGTGATGAAGTCGGCGATCTTGCCCGCGCCGCCCGAGGCGATCACGGGGACGTTCACGGCGTCACAGACCGCCGCGAGCATCTCCAGGTCAAAGCCGCCCTTCACGCCGTCGGTGTCGATGGAGTTGAGCACCACCTCGCCCGCGCCGCTGCCGACGCACCGGCGGATCCACTCGACTGCCTCCATGCCGGTATTCTCACGCCCGCCCTTCGCGAAAACGCGGAATACACCGTCCACACGCTTAACGTCGGCGGAGATGACCACACACTGGTCGCCGTAACGCTTGGCGGCCTCTTCGATCAGCGAGGGGTTGCGGATCGCACCGCTGTTGACGCTCACCTTATCCGCGCCGCATTTTAAGACACGGTCAAAGTCGGCGACCGTATTGATGCCCCCTCCTACCGTCAGAGGAATAAAAACACAGCGCGCCGTCTCGGTCAGGATGTCAGTGAAGAGAGCGCGTCCCTCATGCGACGCGGTGATGTCATAGAACACCAGCTCATCCGCGCCGTTGTCGCTGTAGTAGCGGGCGAGATCAACGGGCGATGCGACGTCGCCGATGTTGTTGAAATTCACGCCCTTGACCACCCTGCCGTCGCGCACGTCGAGGCAGGGGATGATGCGCTTGGTGATCACAGCAGGCTCACCGCCTCTCTCAGGTCGATCGCGCCGGTGTAGTAGGCCTTGCCGATGATGGCGGCATAGAGTCCCATATCGCGCAGGGCGATCACGTCGTCCAGAGAGCTCACGCCCCCCGACGCGGTGATATTCATATGGTATCGCTCGGACAGGCTGCGGTAGAGCGCGCGGTTGGTTCCCTGCATCGCCCCGTCCTTGCTGATGTCGGTGCAGATGATCGTAGAAATGCCGATCGCCTGCATCTTCTCAAAGAAAGCATCGGCAGTCACGGCGGAGCGCTCCAGCCAGCCCTTGACAGCGATATAACCGTCGCGGATGTCCGCGCCAACGGCGATGCGCTCGCCATAGGACGCGACCGCCTCACGGAGAAAGTCCTCGTCCTCCACCGCGGCAGTGCCGAGGATCACGCGGTCGACGCCCGCGTTCAGATAGCGGCTGACGACCTCCATCGAGCGGATGCCGCCGCCGATCTCGCAGTAGAGACCGGAGGACTGTTTGATCTTTATAACGGTGTCGAGGTTCGGGGTGCCGCCGTCGCGCGCACCCTCGAGGTCGACGATATGGACGTGCCGCGCGCCGCAGGACTGAAAGTCCATCGCCACGGCGGCGGGGTCGTCGGAATAGACGGTCATGCGGTCATAGTCACCCTTGAACAGGCGCACCGCCTTACCGCCGACGAGATCGATCGCAGGGAAAAGTATCATATGTATCATCCTTATAGTAGGGACGACCATCGGTCGTCCGCGGACAGGCAATGCCCGTCCCTACGGTAAATTACAAAAAGCGCGGAGGATATTCAGCCCGACGCTGCCGCTTTTCTCGGGGTGGAACTGGCAGCCGCAGACGTTGCCGCTCATCACGGCGGCGGTCAGCTCGGCGCTGTACTCGGCCGTCGCAACGACCGCGTCATCACAATCGGCGGCATAGTAGGAATGGACAAAGTAGACGCAGTCGCCCTCATGAATATACTTGAACAAGGGACAGTCTCGCTTGAAGATCAGCGGATTCCAGCCGATGTGCGGGATCTTTAATCCGGGGTCGATCACATCGGAGATCGGTCGGACATTTCCCCGGATCAGCCCCAGTCCCTCATGCTCGCCGTACTCGTAGCTCTTGTCAAAGAGGATCTGCATTCCGAGGCAGATGCCCATGATGGGCTTGCCGCTCTGCGCCTGTTCCTTCACGAGATCAGCCATGCCGGTCTCACGCAGCTTGCGCGCCGCATCCGCAAAGGCGCCCACGCCCGGCAGGATCAGCCGGTCGGCAGAGCGGATGACGGCAGGATCAGAGGTGATAACCGCCTCTGCGCCGATCGCCGCAAAGGAGCTGACGAGCGAAAAGAGGTTGCCCACCCCGTAGTCGATGATCGCGAGCATCACAGGACCCCCTTCGTGGAGGGTATCTCATCGCGGAAGCGCTCGTCCACCGCCACCGCCTGTCGAAGGGTGCGGGCGATGCTCTTGAAGGCGCCCTCGATGATGTGATGGCTGTTCTTGCCCTCGAGCTGCTTGATGTGCACGGTCATGCCG